>Ga0181569_10003135_pt1 | contig 12920 bp, 15 predicted proteins | sample 101ome_19_FD_132452 | JGI IMG/M metagenome (GOLD analysis project Ga0181569, IMG submission 132452) | Coastal salt marsh microbial communities from the Groves Creek Marsh, Skidaway Island, Georgia - 101405AT metaG (megahit assembly) | ecosystem: Environmental > Aquatic > Marine > Intertidal...
ATTAGGTATTGACCACGGACCGTTGTGTAAAACACCTTTTTCTGTGTAAACTATTCCCCTATCCTCACTTGTATATAAAACAATAAATCCTTTAGGTTTAGGTAAATTGTTTCTTTGTCTAGCAATAAGTAATTTAATTAATTCATTACTTCCACCGCCACAACCTAAGTTTATAACAGGCTCTCCAATATATTTTTGTAAGTAGTGAGCAATCGTTTCATCTTCTGCTAAACCTACACCAAACACAAAACTACATCCTAAAACGCACCATGTATTTGGCCAATCTATTTCATCCCACTCTGGACATCTATATCCTTCTTCATTTAAATTATACCAAACTCTATCTGGATCTGCGTATTTCCAAGATTTTAATCTTCCGTTTGGGTAATACTTACGCATTTTTTCTTCCCAATCCTTTTTGTTATCTCCTACGCACCAACGTAAGTCATAATCTTCAGGAGTATAGCTAGGATTTTCTGGGTCTAGAAGTTCATTACACGGAGTTTGTGTATATAATTTAAATGGGCCGTTAGGATGTAAATAATGAGGAGATATCTTTCCTTCATACTCTATTCTATAATGTTCTCTAACAGGTTCGGCTGTTCTAGCAGGATTTTCGGGTGTTATATAACTACTAGGAAGATTTATCGGACAATATTTTTTCATATAAAGCCTCCGCAAGTTTAGCATGCCCCTTTGCTGATGGATGACAACATTTTGTCAACCAATGTTTAGGTGTTCCATTGTGCATGTATTGATGTATTCCTCTACCTAAAGGCAAGCCTTCTTGTGATAAACATAAATCTGAAAATGTGGAATGGCCATTAGGTTTGAAGAAATATTCCCAACCGTATTGTGCTACTAGGCCTTTATCGCCCATATAATACTCCCACCATTTTTGGGTGTATCTATTTTCCCAGCCAGGCATAATGTAAAATTTTGTATTTGGAATATAAGCATCAAACCAACTTTTTAAATATACCCAGTAATTAATTTGTTCTTGTATAGCATGTTGAGCGCTATATACTGTTAAAGCATAACCTGTCCAAAGTTTTCCTCTATCATCTTCTAAATGATCTACTCCTAAATGAGGCCAAATAGTATTGTTTTTAAAATGATCTTGAGGATCGTTAGCTGCAAAATCAAATCTATCTATACCTGAAGGAACATAAACTACAACCGCCTCTTCTATATCCTTTAAATTTAAATGACTACCATGATATATTAAATTGTTGATACTGCCTCTATTGCCATTACCTTTCATTCCAAAGTTAATGCCTGCCCAACCTAACTTGTCTGCTAGTTTTTGTGTAAAAGCATTCTTATATTCCATTTCTGAAAAATCTAATGGATGTTCTTTTTTATATCTACCTGTCTCATTATCAGGAGTTTCGACAAGTCTAACTCCATTAGGATATTTTCTTAATATTTCATCTACTTCGTGATCTTGTGGAATAAGTATATTACCTGAATTAACCCGCCAATCATATGCTTCATATAAATCTTGATCTAAAGCTCCTTGTCCCATTACAAAGGAACAACCAAATCCAAATACGGCCTTTTTAGTTTTTGCTATGTCTTCGTTAATTTTAGCAAACTGAACTTCATACATTAAAATACTCCCTCCAAGCGTTTTGTATTTTAATATATGCTTGAGGTGCTAGATCTCTAGAATTTCTTTTTAGAGTCCAAAAGTTATGTTCTAGTATAGGCTTCATATCCTTATACCACGCTAATTTGTTTTCTATTTTATCAATTTGTTTTATGTTATCAATAATCTTTTCAAGTCTTTCTTTATCTGCCATAGTATCATAACTTTCGTCAATAAAATCGCCAAATGTCTCGTAACCCATATCTTTTAAATGTTGTAGTGAGTTTCTATTTCCGTATATCATAAAAGGTGTGTGTGATGCTAATGCTTTAAATGTTTTTTCACTAATAAAACAGGTTAAGTCTTCATCGTTAAAGGATGCCTCACTAACAATACTTAGATAGGATTGTAATACTGTATCTTTGTTAAATTTTTGTATATAAATTAAATCTGAAAAATTATTCTTTCCTTCTCCGTTTGGCTCTAACGGTAGATGTTTATTTAGCTCTTCTACTTCTTCTTCTGTCATAAAGTTGCCAAACATATAGGTATTATATTGTATAAAAGGTTGCATGCTACATAAGCCCTTATCTAAAAGTCCTTCTTCTACAATTCTTTTGTATATCCAAAGTCTATGAGATCTTTGTCTTTTTTGTAATAGGTTGTATGTCCACGTTTTGTTGTTTGTTTTATATTCTACGTTTTCTTCAAAAGTAGGCGCAACATCTAATCCTCTAAAATTACCAAATTCATGTGTAGTGTAAATCATATTCTCAAAATGAAATAAAGGAGCTACGCACATTCTATTTTGTAAATTATGTGTATTACACCATGTCTGATATTGTTTGTCTGCCTCTCCGTTTCCTGTTATATAAATTATTGCTTTAGGATTTATGTTGTATTTTGTGCACTCATCATGGAAATAATTCCACAACCAAGATCTTTGATAACCTTCGTGTGATTGGTCCAACATTAACATAGCTCTGCCTTCTTGTAAGTCCTTCATATATTTTGGAGACAGCCATTCAAATATAGATTTAAATTCTATGCCATCATCTCTCATCCAATAGTTTTTTGCTATTTTTCCTACCCATTGTTCTGGGGAATGATTAACGCCTGTAGAAATAATATATTTGTCTTTAGCATGATATGCTCTTACAACATCAAAGTCTTTGAATTCAAAGTTTTCAAATTCTTGTCCTGTTCTCCAATAACGTATCATTGTAGATGCTGTAGGACAGACTTGTAATCTCATAAAGCCGTCAGGCAATTTTTCTACTTTAGTAGATTCTATAAAGTTTTCTTGTTTTGAAAGGTTCTCGAATGCAAAAATCACATCAACTTCTCCGACCAGGTCTTTGGTGTTAAATCGTTATTTATTTCTAATGTAATGTCATAATCAAACTCTTTAGGTCCTGCTTCTCGTATCCAATCAGCAGTTTTTGTAATCATATCCTTTAAGTCGATTGTTTCTTTATAATCTAATATTTCTCTAGCTTTGTTTGAGGAACAAATAGCAGTATGAACTTCTTTAGGGCGAGGTGGTAAGTATTCTGGTGGTTGATTAAATCCTGTTTCGTTAGCACACAAATCTGCTAACTCTTTAATTGTAACCTCTCCTGTATCAGGTCCTAAGTTTACTGTTTCGTATTTAATATTTTTATCTAATGCTAATTTAACTAATCCGTCAACACAATCATCAACATAGCTAAAGCATCTTACCTGTGAACCGTCTCCGTAAATATATGCTGGTTGTCCTCTTAGGTTTCTATTTAACATAATAGACATAACATTCCTAAAAGGATCTGTATAGTTTTGTCTAGGACCAACAATATTATGAGGTATTGCTATATTCCACTCTATACCATGTGTTTCTGCTAATAGTTTTAATGTTTGTTCTGATGCTACTTTTGCTATAGCGTAAGGGTCCTGAGGTTTACATTCCATATCCTCAGTAAACGGTGCTTCATTACTACCATATCTTGCCATGCTACTACAAAATACAAATCGTTTTACATTAGCAGCTATAGCAGCAGTCATAGTTGTTACAGATGCTTGATAATTATTCTTTGTTATAAACGCAGGACTAAAAACAGACAAACCCTCATGTGCTGTTGCAGCACAATGTATAACAACATCTACGCCCTTACATAGTGCCTTCATAGCTTCAAAGTCGCAACAATCTGATGTCAATACAGTTGCACCCTTTGGAACATTTTCTAGCTTACCGCCCATTAGGTTATCGTTACCTAATACCTTGTGTCCTTCGTCTAATAGTCTAGCTGCTAGGTTACTTCCTAGAAATCCTGCTATACCTGTAATTAAAATTTTCATTTGTTTAATTTTGCTAACTCCTGTGCTAGTAGTTCATGTGCTCTTGCTTTTGGATGTCCGCCATTGTGTATAAATTTTCTTGCTTTGTTTGGCCAACGTTGTGTCTCTATATATTCATCCATTGTCTTAGGAAACTTAACTCCTGCTAGTCCTTGTATAACAAAGTCATAAAAATTTGTATATCCATCTATCTTTAAAAAATGTTCAAAAGGTATAGAGTTTAGTAATCCATTATTAGGATCTACTTTCATTCTCTTTTGAAAACTTTCTTTGTTATATTCATCACTAAATGCTGGAAATATTTGTAAACTACATTCATTTGCCATACAATAATTTTCTATTGTTCTAAGTCCTATTATAAAATTCATAGCTCCCATTCTAGGTAGCCAAAATCTAGATAATGATCTTTCCATTTCTCGATGTTCTACAGGCCAACCGTCCCAAGGATCCATAGTAGGTGTATATGTTGTAAACTCTCTAGCAGATGTCGGCTCTCCGTCCCAACGCCATGTGGGACTTATAACATCTAATCTATCTAATCCTGTTGGCATAAAGAATACAATTCTTTCTTCGTAATCCCATATAGGTAAATCGTATAGTAAAGGCTTTTGTGTAATACCTAAGTTGCCGCCACCGACTATTCCCAAATTAATATGGTCTGCATCTATTGCTTCTGCGTAATGTTTTAAAAATGAAAAATTAGGCCCTCCTGCCTCTTCTCCGTGCATGAAAGAGTCTCCTAATCCTAAAATTATTTTCTTTTTCATATTTGAACTACCTGTATTTCATTTTCTTTTTTCTTTTCTGCTAGCTCCTTACACATATTATAAAAGTCTGTGTAATCTGGGAATATATCTAAGAACTTTGTATTTCTTCTTCTGTCTAATTCGTTAAACCAATTGTAAAAGTCTATTCTGCCTTCCTTAACTTTGTCTTCATCATATTGAACATCAGCAAAATAATCTCTTACTCTTCTAAATCTTTCATATTCTAGTTCACTAAACTTTGTGACGTCTTGTTCGTCCATGTTATCTTTAATAAACTTTAATATTTTATCGAAGTAAGGTAGATACTCCTCCTTAGGTAATATGTGCATGTCATATTGTAGTGGCTCTTTTAAGTAAGGAGTATCAAACCTTATTTTTCTATCTAGTGGATATCTAGGATCTAATGTAGGAATTACATCATTATACTTAGCTCTCCAATCTAATATCTTTTGTAAAAACTCTGTAAAACTTGTAACAGATAAAATGTTAAATGTAACCATGTGAGTAATATGGGACTTAACGTCATTTAAATAAATGTCTTGATTCTTTTCCCATAGTTCTATATTTAATCCTGTTCTTAAATACTCAGCACGTTTGCCCCAGGTGTCCATTGAACTAAACAATTTAAATTTTCTAATACAACCTTCATCCATTAGTTCATTAATAACAGGACCTAGTTTTTGAACGTGTCTAGACGACATTCCTAAATTACTGTTTACATTAATTTCTAAATGTGGTTTAGGATCTTTTTTAAGTTCTTCAAATAGACGCCATGTAGATTTGTGTAGGAGCGGCTCCCCACCTGTAATACGTAGAATGTTTAATGTTTTAGAAACAGTTGGCCACCATTCCCACCATGCTTTAACGTATGGATTCTCATCTTCTGCCTTAGTCTTTTTAATATAACTAATATCCAACATATGATTTTTAACCATATCAAACGGACCGTGTTTTTTCATTTCATTATAAAATGTGCTACTTACTGCTGGGTGACAATATCCACATTTAAAATTACATTCGTTGTGAAAAGCAATCTCAATATATTCTGGGTTAACATCATAGTCCCATGGTTGATCTATAATTTCGTCTACAATATCATCTGTATAGATAGAATTGTTTCTTATCATTCTATCTGATATGTGAGAACTATCCCATGCTTTGTCTTTCTTTTTGTCTAGTGATTCTACATTCCAACAATACTGACATCCTTTTGGCTTTTCACCGATAAGCATTTCAGCACGTTCTTGTTTCTTTTGTTTTGTATTATGTAACGCTGCTGGATTAAGTTTTATTTCTTGAACATCAATATCGTGTGGACTTGGGTGATAACAAGAGTGCGTCTGTCCTGAGTAACAATAAATTGATGTATGATGCCATTTTGCTAAACAGAAAGTAGGACTGATTCTATCCTCTAGTTCTTTACTCTTTTCCCTGATTAAATTAACATCAGCGTCGTATGAATTTCCCATAATATATTAAGTCCTTATAAATCTAATTAACCAACTTCCTAAATCGAAGTTACTCCATATAGCCTCTTTTGGTTTTCTATGATGTTGTTCGTGTAATGCTTCACCAAATACAAATGGAACAAGCCACCAATCTGTTCTAGGCTTTCCACCTCTATGTGAAATAGATGCAATAACTCCCATTCCTAATTTTGAAAGTCCTGCTCCTAACAAATAAACTAATGCCCATTTAATATCTATTAATGCTAGTATAATAACAACAGCAACAATAATAGTCATATAGTTTTTATGTTGCCAGCTATAAAATCTATCTCTTATTTCATTTTTAGAGTGTGTAATAATTCTTTTTTGTGTTTCTCTGGGTGTGCAACTATTCATTACTAATGCTGTATTGAACATACAATTTAATATGCCGTGTTCTACAGGTGAATGACTATCGCCTTCTTTGTCTGTATATCTGTGATGATTTAAGTGCATTGCCTTCCAAGCAATCATAGAACTTTGTAATCCTAGTCCACCTAAAAATACTAGGAGATACTCAACCCATTTGTAAGTTGTAAAACTTCTATGAGTTACTAACCTGTGATATCCAACCGTTGCTGATAGGTAAAAAATGGTATAACACAGTATAACGCTTATCCAATGCCAAGCTGTTACGCTAGGCAAAAAGTATAACGGTATAACGCTTAGTAATGCAGCGTTTTGTAGAATGTTTAATTGTAATACTTCTTTATTCATTTCTTTTTGCCGATAATCATGTATCTATTAAAGTCTTTTAATGCTAGTTCATTTTTATATAAAACTTCTAGCTTTGATTTGTCTTCAAACTCATCTAAGCTTGAGGATGTATTCACATGCTCATCTATTTCTAAGTTATTAGATTGTAAAACTATAAGTGTATTTATAGGACATTTATCCAACCATTGTTGATAATCTTCTTGAGATATGTGTTCGCAAATTGTATTGATTATAATACTAGGTGTTGTAGGATATTCAAATGTTTCTAGTCTGTGTATTACAGGAACAATGTTGTCTTTTTTATAGGTTATTTGATTGAGGACGGAGGCACAGAATGGGTCCTTGTCTACGGAGTATATAGTGCCTGCAGAGCCTAATATTTTATTGTCTCGTAGCAGCTGAGGTAAAATCCCAAACCAGCCTCCTAAACAATATATATCACCTACAGGTTTTTCATCTATAAAAGCTGCTAGTATTTTTATTAGCCAGTTTTTACTCTCTAATTGACTTGGGAAAAATGCGTTAGAAAATTCTTGAGATAGGTGATTTTGATATCTCACATAATCCATCCATTTTATAATTCTTTTATGCTCTAATTTCATGCAAATAATTTTGTAAATCGTGTAAATGTTCTTTTTCAGCAAAATATACGATATTTTGAGGTGTATAGTTTACATTTACTGTATATGGCCACTTCCAACAAGGAATAATTAATCTTTCCTTGATAAAATAATAATCTCCTCTTTTTTCTGAGATAGTAGCAAAATTTATTTTTGCTAACTTATCAAATAACTTTTTATGATATTCATCTGTATTGTGTGCAATAATATACCCATCATAATTTTCTGTAACAAACTTAAACGCAACCTCATTCAATGCTCGAATGTGTTCGTGTGGTTGTAGTCCTTTTGGCCCTAGTTTTTGAAACGTTTGTAAGCCAAATGTTCTACTTCCGTATATCGCCCACCTCGTTGAGTCGTGCAAGCTCGTTACGCCGAACCCATTGATGATTTCTCCGTCTTCTTCTGTTATCCAATATCGCCCTTTTTTTCCATCGTCGTAAACTTTTTGCTCGTAACATTTATGTAAGAAAGATCCTTGGTCGTTGTGCCAACCTAAAGTATTAGAATTACCTTGCCCTCCAAATTTTGCTAACCAGGGCAAGAGTCTGTTTATATCGAAACTGCTATCAACCTGTGTTACTTTAATTGATTTTTGGTAGTTCATTAGTTAGGTCCACCTTATTTTTTTGTAAGTGTTCTGTTATAGCCCTAACTGATTTAGCATCTTGTAAAAATCTATCTAAAGCACCACCATAATACATTTCATAATTATATAAAAATTCATCAGTAAGAAAATAATTTATTTCTTCTTTTTGATGAAGGTTGTATAGTTCTGCTCCTGCAATTATATCTTCCATCATGTCTTCTTGGAATCTAAATTTACTAACTGCTTTCTTGGATAATACAATAAATCTGTTAAAAGGCAATGTCTGTTGTAACTCTTTTATAAGTCCCCACATCGAGACAAATTGTCTTTTAGAAAGTTGTAAGTTATCATAATATGATTTAACCTTACCTGAAATAAAATCCTCGAATGTTGTTTCTTCTCCATTCGCTGTCATAGGATTTGTGCTTTGTCCTAATACGTCTATGTCATAGTTATTTATTAAGACTTTTATTCTATCTAATGCACCTTCGTTTAAAAAGTCGTCGGCGTCTAAAGGAACTAGGTAATGTGCTTCACTTCCATAGAAATAATCTAACATACTATTTTTACCTTTACCCGGCCACCCATTAGACTCCGAGACGACAAACTCCCACCCTAATTCATCAGCTACTGCCTTTGCCTCAGGAATATAATCTTTATTTAAGGTATTACACAGTATAACCCTTTTGCAATCCTCATGATTGACAGATAGACAACAACGTCTTAATTTTTCTGCGTCCCTAGATGTTAGGGCTCCTATCATAATTTTATCCACGTCTCATCCTTGCAATATCTGTAGCGTGTTCTTTACTAACAATAGGAACAGCATTAGATTTGTGCATAGTAGCAATACCTTTTACATAAGTTCCTGTATATTTCATAGGTTCTTTTTTACCACAAGAGTTGTGCGAGACAGGTCCTGTATAAGACGGATATTTTTGTCTGTGTTCGTCTGCCTGTGTTAAAACTGGATTTTCTTTTACTTTGACGGGTTCAAAGTTTCTGATTGTTGCTTTACGAGTTTTCTTAAGATATTTACGTTTACGTTTACGTCCGTTCATATCATAACCCATGTCACCGTATATTAGAGCCATATTACCTTCCTTAAGTGTCTTACATACACATTTATAACAATTTTAGTTATAATTATAACATAACTTTAACCGAAAAGTCAAGCATTTATTTAACGTTTTTGACAGTTCTTTTCTGCTCTATCTATGACTTCTAAGTTATTATGAACTACAAAGGCTCCCATCATTACAGGAAATATCATACTTCTATAATCTAACATATTTTCTTGATACAAAAATACAAATGGGTGTAAAAATGCTGCTTTGTGTAATATTAGTCTATCTCTATGTGGAATTTCGGGTAAAAGTGGATTCATTTCATATACACAATCATACTTCATACCCTCCACGGTCGTCCATACATCTGCTGCTTGTAATATCCAAAATGTGTAATATACGCTTGGATGAATTGGTTCACTAAGAACGTATTGGTGTGTAAATTGTAATTTTCTCGGACTTTCCTTTAACTGTGATTCTATCGATTTCAGAAAAACTTCCGTTTGGACACTCTCGATAAGTTCCTTCCGATAACAACACTCGAATCCCATCATAATTGCGTGTTTGGCCTTCAAGTCTAGAGGCAAGGTTGACGGCATCTCCAATGACGGAATAGTCAAATCTAGCTGTTGATCCCATGTTTCCGACGATGCAAGTTCCTGTGTTGATACCAATACCAACGTCAATGCGAGGAAGGCCTTTTTCTTCAAGTTCTTTAATAAGTTCATCTGCTGCTTCACATATTTCCGTTGCGGTTTCTATTGCTAGTTCGGCATGGTTATCTTGTTGTAATGGTGCATTCCAAAATGCCATAATACAATCTCCCATAAATTTGTCGATTGTTCCACCATGCTTAAGGATAATTTTTGTCATCCTATCTAAATAGTTATTTATAATCTCGACTAACCCTTCTGGGTCATCTTTGTTTTTGTAAAACTCCGAAATGGGTGTAAACCCTACAATATCCATGAACATAAATGTCATGTTACGTCTTTCTCCTCCTAGTTTCATTAGACTAGGATCTTTAACTAGCATATCTACCATAATAGGTGATAAGTAAGTTCCAAATTGTCCTTTTATTTGTTGTCTTAATCTATACTGCTCATAAAAATTTAAAAAATAGGTTATACTAAATAATAATATAATAGATATTAAATTATAACTAAAATCTATAAGGAGTAAGGATGAGTTCCAAAGATAATAAGGAATTGCCACTGAAGATAAAAGTGCTAGCCCGCTCAAAAGAGAAGAAACAAGAAGTGGAAGCTTGGATACGGAAAATATTACAAGCAAACCCAAAAGAAGAAGTAAAGTAGTTTCTAATATAGGTGCCCAGATAGGACGTGAAGGATTACTTCCGTTCATTAAGGTTTCTAATGCAATTGCTTGAACTTCATGTGGGCTCTTTAATCCGTCAGGTGTAGGTATTTGAGGAACAATACCTTCTGCTGTAATTCCTATTATAACAGGCATCCCTCCAAAGTCATAAGGCAATTTGTCTTTATCTAAATCGTAAGATCTAAATTTTACATTCCAATCTAAATATATGCTACCTGTTGAATCTGTTGGTATAACTTCATACGGTGGTAGTCTAAAATTTTCAATTCCTGTAGGCTCTACTTTCATTGTATATGACTTAGAACCAGATAATGCTCTTATCATTTCTAAACTAAAGCTAGGATAAATTTGTTTGTTTACACTTGTTGCTAGTGGTATTCTTCTTGTAAGCCCGTCTACCTCAGGTGCTCCGTTTGTCATACCAACACCCCATGCCTGTTCTTGTAACATAGGAATATTTGATATTACATTAGAATAGTTATATGCAAAGTTTGAAGCTACACCGTCTCCTAGTGTTGCTGTGCCTACAAAGGGTGCTTGTGAGTTTCTGCCGTTAGGTGATGGTTGTTGTGATAATACAATACCGTTGCCTTCTATTAATGAACTAAAGGCATTGTCTCCTCCGTTTCTATCTTCCTCAGGAAATAATATTGTAAAGCCAATAACACCTGCATTTTTTAGTCTTAAGTCTTGTATTAGTTGTGCGTAATTTTGTCTAGGTAAAGGCCATTGTCCTCTAACACCTAAGGTTTCTTCTGCAATATTAATTAAAAATATTGATTCTGATAATCTGTTTTCTGATTGAGTTAAGTAATAATCTATATTTAAATTTCTTACTTGTTCTACGGGCTTTGGATCTGTTATTTTAATAGCAAGTAATGCGAGTAAAACAACACCCGAGATTAGGATGTTTTTCATCTTTTACACTTATAAGCGCCACCTGGAAGTTTTTCACAACCTCTTATTTGATGGGACACTTCAAGTCTTTTCAACATAATTTTTTTATCTATTTTTGCTTGTATTTCAAATTCTTTATTTACAATAGCTTGTTCAGCCTTTGTAATTGTGGCATGCTTAATATCCTTTTCTATTGATTTAGCGAGTCTTTCCAATAAGGTGTCTGCTTGTATATTAGATGCAGAAAATAGGAATATAAGTGTAATTAAATATTTCATCGTTATATTATAGTGTCCTTTGATAAAAAGTCAAGCCACTTGGTGACCAAATGGCTTAACCTAGTTTTCCTTACAGTCTTCCGGAACGCGAGAACAATAATATTTTACTGCACGAATAATAAAATTAATATCCTGTGTAGTAACTTTGTCCTCTTCTCGCTTTACTGCTTTTTTGTTGGTTCTTGTAGCTCGTCTGTTTGCTTGTCGACTTCTTCTACAACGGTATCAACAACACCCTCAACAGCATTAGCTGCTGTAGCTGTAACTGCTGACACGTCATTTAAAACTGCACTAGAAACATTACCCGCAGTTTTAACACCACTGTCGATAACGCTTGTAGTCAAGTCTTTACCACCATCAATAACAGCGCCAACTGATGCACATGAGGCAATCAGTAATCCTGCGACTATTGTTAGTAAGTTTTTCATATTATCCTCCTAGGATATTATGTTTTGCTCAGTTATGCTTAAAGCATAACACCATATATTATTTATAATATTTATTTCCAAGGTAGCATCGTCATGCCTATTTGGTTAAGCCCTAGTTCTAACAATATGAATACTATTAAACAGGGTCCTAACTGCCAGGCCCACCATTGCCATCCCTCTAAACTATCTACCCATTGGCGTAGTTTACTATTTCTAGCTTTATCATATAAGCCAGATTTTTCACCGATTCTCTCAGCCCAATAATTTGGGTCAACAGAATTCTTTAAACCTTTTAAAAATTTTATTAACATTTAATTTTCCTAATTTTGTGTTACTGATACTGAACACCCACCGACTGTTTGGCAGTCTTGTGCAAGTGAGTATGTTTGATTGGTTGATGTTTGTTGAAGTAGATATAAATCTGTAGGATATGAACCACTAAGTGTAATGGTTGCCGAATGACTGCCTTGCCCTTCTTGCTTTATCCACGCTTCGTTGTAGTCGTTGTTTGTTGTAAGTGAAAGATAATGGTCACCTTGTCTTTGATGTGTATAGATATCGTTGTAATCACTATAAAGATTTATGTATGCTTGTATAGTATCACCTGAGTCATCGTTTCTTTGTGTTCCGATAAGTGTATTATTATCTCCATGTATGTCTAATCTCACATACATTCCACCATACTCATCATTGTCGATATAAAAACTACCAGTATCTGTAACTCTAAATCCTTGCCCAAATTTTACTGTATTGTTATTACCTTGAATATGAAATCCGAAATAATTAGTTGACGGATTATGTTCTCTA
>Ga0181569_10003140_pt1 | contig 12918 bp, 27 predicted proteins | sample 101ome_19_FD_132452 | JGI IMG/M metagenome (GOLD analysis project Ga0181569, IMG submission 132452) | Coastal salt marsh microbial communities from the Groves Creek Marsh, Skidaway Island, Georgia - 101405AT metaG (megahit assembly) | ecosystem: Environmental > Aquatic > Marine > Intertidal...
TGTTCTTTCTGAATCTCGGTTATTTCGGTTAGACGGAGTTCTCATATTTCTCGGCGTCGCGGCGTAACTTCGTTTATCAGAGAGTTATAAACAAAATAGAACACGATACAGAGTTTATCTTGATTAGTATATTTTCCTTAATTGGTAGTCGAACGGATCGTTTGTTCTTATCTCTATCTGATTTCCTTCTATGTCCTTAGCGATTATATGTTTCTGTGTCTTCTTGCTGATGGACTTGACTTTGAATATCTTCTTTTTCTCTGCCCCTTGAAACCATATCGTTAGCTCATATTCGTCTGCGAATAACGATTTAATCCATTGTTTTATCTTTCCCATGCTGTCTCCTAAAAGTGAAAGGGGCTTATTCGCCCCCTTCTTAATGTTTAATAGTTTGATCTATTAGAATATCCACATTAATAAAAGAACTAAAATAACACCTTCGCCTATTGCGATTTGATGATTTCTCACCATGTGCCAGTCCTTAACTTTCTTTAAAAAGTCCATATCGTCCTCCTGTTGATTAAAATAACCATACTAAAAATGTCATCAGCACTACACCTTTTGTAAAACACATTAGGTATATAGTCATGTCATCTAAGTCTAGTTCGTTTTGTAACCATTTGATTCCGCGATCTAAACCTTCTAATCTTTGTGATATCATATATCTCTCCTGATTATTCTATTGAAGTTTTCAACAGTCAATTCAGTTCTATTGTTCTTTATTGACTGCCAGGCATCAATTTCATGCTGTAAATCGAAAAGGACGCCGCCGTCCCCTCCATCATCATTTGCACGATGAATATAATCTGCGAGTTTATTATATTCTATATAGTAGAAATCCCCACCTTCAATCAACTCCAAATAAGGATGTAGATAGAAACGGTAGAAATCTGCTACTCTTTTAGCATAGACTTCTAAACTATAGCTTTTGTGTATCATTGAGGAATGAATATGTCTATCGGTTGGATGCCTTAAAATATGAATGTGATAATGAGACCCGCTATACTTCATGGTAACATTTTTCCACATCAGAGGTCTCATATAACCTGTGACATGGTGTATTTTCTGTTCCGTGAGATAGTTTGAAATCTCAGTCACGCCTATCGGAGCTTGCATATAAACCGTGAAGTTATCTGCCTCGATAAAGTTTGGGACTCTACCATAAGGCAAATAAACCCCCTCATGAGGTTCATTCTTCTTCGGTTCAACAAGTCTTAGCATTATAAGAACTCGACTTTATCTCCATCAAATTTGATACGGACAATGCCATTTGGGTTCTTACTATGACTTTCCAGTGCTTCAAGCATTCTAGTTGCTCCTTCTCGCACGCCTGCTTTGTATGAAGTGTAACCACAACCTGCAATGCAAACGATTAAGATTAGATAGAAATATTCCATAGTTTCCTCTCTAAAGTAATATTTATGTAATTTTGTAAGTCAAAGGATAGAATTCAGTGGTAAATGGTAGTGTCAATGAGAACTCTACGCTATATCCTTTGTCTTTGAAATACTTGGTTAGAAACGTTTGACGTTCTGTTCTTTCAGTCTCGGTGTCAAAACTTTCTGTAGCTTCATACCAAAAGTTATCGTTATCTATTTCACTTCGGTGCTTCATAATCTTTATATTCCTCTCCTTCGGGGGTTACAAGTCTCATGGCAGAGTTCAACAAGTCAATGGGACCTGTGTCTGTCATAAATCCTTTTTCGGTGCCTTTGCTCATATCAGAATGTAGAATAATATCTGTGTCGATACCTACTTCAACTAGAAAATCAGCAATAGCTTCTGGGTCCGACGATGCAAAATGCAAATCATCTTCCGTTTGATCGTGCTCGATTAAATGTAAGTTTCCATAATCAGGGAATACAAATCTAACTGCCATCTTCGTTAAAATCCTCTATCTGTGCTACGTGCAAAGCGTGTTCTAATTGTGTAGCAATTCTTTTACGAACCGCCTCTTGTGCAAGTATATTTATTTCCTCTTCTGTCATTCTACAGATTTGTTCTACCAACATATCTACTTGATTCATGGTCTATATCCCTCATCCATTTGCGTTAAATTAATAGTAGAGTGAATGGTATATTCACAGCCATCTGAGTCAAAGCCATTGTTTTCTAACCACTCCCATCTATCTTCCCAAAGCTCATTATCAATCCTTTCCTTTTCTTCTTCAGTCCAGGTATAATCATCGGTGTCTATAAAATGTAAACCACTTGAACAACCGTCCCAAGTAGAGCCAAACTCTGACTCTTCGAACATATAAGGATCAAAATCTGTATCCTCTTCTTTTGTTGCTTGAACTAGCCATTCTACTTCATCTTCGTTCTGAGGAATCACATACCATTCTCCCCAACGCCATACTTCTGAAATACATAGACGTCTGCCTTGTTCATCAACCCAGACTTCCTCTTCTAGAATAGACTTCTTATAGCTAGGCTCTAGCATATATCTAGTTCCTATTTGAATATTAGGCTCATCCATATAATATCCTTTGTGTATCAGACGGACTATTGACTCTTAGATATGCATCTATAAGTTCGTCACCTTCAAGTTCTTTACCAAAGTAAACTTCATAGCCATCATGGGTTTGTCTTTTTATTAAACCACTGTAATATTCTGTATCTAATACACTTTTACCATCTTCGGTGTCTTGTGGTCTTGTGTCATACCACATAGAACTTAAACTATGAGCATGAACACCTTTTATAGTTTTCGCCCAGTCTTCTGCAAGTAACAAAAGTCTTTGTCTTTCTACCTTATCATTATATTGTGTCATGCTGTGCCATCCTCCTTGATAATATCATAACAAATGTTTTTCCAATTCTTAGCAATTCTGGCATCACCTGAGTAATCTAGGTTATGTCCATGTTCCATAAGAATTCCTTTAAAACCTACGTTAATACCAGCATCTACATTTTCGGGCTTATCTTCTACCCACCAATGTCCTTTGCCGTATTTGTCTGCTAAATGTGCTAAAATATCATCTTTATCTGCACCACAGTCTAAACAAATGACATCTATAAAAGTGTCATCACCAAATAATTTATCTAAGTTCTGTTTTCTTAGCTGTTGTGCGAAAGGATCTAGACTTAGCGAAGTAACAGCAATAAATTTATACTGATGTTTCTCTGCTAGTTTCTTGATATAATATTGTGCGTCCCTTAGGGGCGGTAAAAAGCCAACTGCTGCACTTTCGTTAAAAGTTCTAACAATTGCTTTGGCTGCGTTTTTATCTAATCCGAACTGCTCAGCCACTGCATATACATCTTTGTTCACAAGTTTGTGTCCATGTAATTGCATCCATGTGCGAAAACCAAACTCCCAGTCTAAGCACACGCCATCACAGTCAGTAAATATTATGTTATTTTTATACTTCATACTATGTATTCTACTATCTTTTGCTCTTAAAGTCAAGCATCTAATTGAAATATCTCAGCTCTATCTTTTGCTGGTATTTTACACTTTGGATACTGCTTAATTAATTCTGAACCTTTTAAAAACCTAACTCTTACGACTGGCATCTCATTAATATCACAAGCAATATAAATTAAATCCTTTGCATGCTTATGTGCTTCTTCTTGAACAAATACTCTTCCTTTGCCACCCATGTGGCTAGGTGCAAAACCTAAGCCTCTTCTAGTGAAACATTTTTGGTCGTATAATATTCCATCTGTGTCTACGTGGTCGTGTCCCTTTTTGTCAACTCTTGTCAATGCTGGGAACCATTTTGTTAATTGTCTTTCTAAGAAATGTGATGCTAGTCTGCCATCTTTCATACATTCATATACCTCTTCTTTTGAGAGATCTCCGAATGATAGATTATCTAATGTGAATGTATGGACGGTGTCTGAATTAGGTATATCCATATTATCTACCCAACCTTTCTGTAAGTTCTACTGTGCTGTCGCCAAAGTATAGGGCTAATAGAACTCTGTCTTTGTCATCAACAAAAGAGCGATAAAACTTTACATTTAATTTTATCGCCTTTTGAATTAACTTTTCTACAACATCAAATGTCATAGTGTCAACTGCCTGCAAAAATAAATCCTTATGTTCTGCGCAGTCTTGTAATTGCTCGTATAGTTTGTTCATATATTTCTCCAAGTTATGTAATGATTATACACTCTAACCTGAAAAAGTCAAGCAATTTAGATAAAAGAATTAACCGTTATCTTTTTTCTTTTCAAGCTTTAGGATTTCTGCGATGAGTTTGTCTTTTGTCAAACGTCTATCTAAATCTACGCCGAAACGTCCTTTAGCATAGTTTTCTAAGCTAGCTTTTGTCATTCTAGACAATGCTGACTTATTTAAACCATTGAATCCACCTCTGTCTGCTATGGGTGTTTCTGTAGTTTTTGGTTTAGGGGCAGGCTTAACAGTGCTTTTAGGCGGTGTTGGCTTGCTCACACTTGGTTTATCGCTTTTGCGTTGTGCTACAGAAATAACAATCGCAATAACGACTATAGCTATAATAAAACCGACTTCCATAATTTTCTCCTTGTTTGTATAAATAATTATGTAATTCAAGTTTATTTATATCTTTGAATTGCTACTGTAACCAAAACGGTATAATGCTTAAGGAGGCTATTATGGAAGAGATTAAGGATTTAACACGAGGGGAACGTATTTTAAAGAGCGAAAGCGCAAGAGAAAGACGTTCAATGGTAAAGGCAATTAGGAGTAAGGTAGAAGAACAGTATTATGCTATGCTTCATCGCCAAAAGAAGAAGATGAAGAAGATAAAAGAACGACATCATGATAAACGTATTAATTAATGGACGCATCAAAAATAAACAAAAAGTCCTAGAATATTCCCACAATATTTTAAAACATCTAATGCCCAGAATCCGTAGGGACGTGGATGTTATCATTGATATTGTCAAAAATATTGATGATACAGATTGGTTAGCATGCTGTTACGGCGACAAGGATGAGGTTTACATCGAGATAAAAAGATTATATAATCTAGACGAGATGATGTTAAACTTAGCACACGAACTTGTTCATGCCAAACAATACATAACAGGACAATTAGATCCAGACTTGAATACATGGCAGAGAAAGGAATATAAATTGCCTTACAGGCAGACACCATGGGAACGTGAAGCTTACAATTTAGAGGAAGAATTATATGGCAGATTTAAGTAAAAGAGAAATGATGTCGAAGGACGAGGTTCGTCCTGCTGTATTCTTACAAAAATGTAAAACAGGAGATACTCATAAAACTGTTGATTATAAAAACCACACAATCACAAGAGTAGTAATAGGCGATAAGACTTTCGATATGAAGAAAGGAAATAAAACTACTCTCCAAAACTTATATAACGCATTCAAAACTACTGACGGTAGGAAATGGCAATACTTTATTTCTGATGATGAGGATGCTTTACCATATGCATTTGGTAATCTGCTCAAGGACGATGAATATAAAGACGGAGCAGTATTTAACAAAGGTAATATTGCTGAAGGATTCTTTTCTGCTGCCATTGCCTTACGTTTTACAAATAAAAACAGAGCTCAACCTGTTACAGAACAGCAAATAAAAGACTTTGTTAGTAAACTACCTGCTAACAAGAATATAGGACAAGTAGATTTTGAAAGTCCTAACAAGGATGTAGATATAAAAGACGATGTGCATTATATCTATGGCCTAGCTCGTAATAATTATGAGGCAATGAAGAACAAAGCGTATTGGCCTCAATTTACTAATTTATTTAGAGCATCCTGTGCTTATGCTAATTCATTAACCGTTAAAAATTGGGCCCAATTAGTTTATGAGAACAATCTATATAATGAGATATCTGTATTAGCTGACGGAGAAAGCGATCAAACAGGAACTAAAGTAGATATTAGATTAAAAATTAACGACCACGACGGTAATCCGTTGCCTGTTAATATTAATGTATCTTTGAAGGCAGGAGATGTTAAACAGTTTGGCCAGTTAGGTGGAACAAAGCATGAGATACAAGCAAAACTATGGAAACAGTTTTTTGATATAGATAAATTACCACTATCTAAAAAACAATTTGATAATTTAAAAGGCACAAAATTTCATCACAACGATGCTGCTGTAGCTATTAGAACAATGTATGAAAAGGTAGCTCCGATAGTTCAAGAGCAAATGAAGAAAGATCATGTGCATAAAATATTCGGTAAAGCCATACAATATCATGCTACAAGAGGAGAAGAGTTTGTAGAGCTAATACAACTTACTTCTGCAGGTGATGTGGTTATATACAACTTTGATAAAATAGATGAGGCACTAAAAGGTGCTGATATTGAAGTAGAAGTAAAATACTCACAAGCAAAAGTAAAAGGACAAGAGAACTTACCTATAATGATGTTCTATGTTAAAGATACAGATAATAAAAAGAATGAGTTATTACAAATAAGGGTAAAACGTGGAGAGAAAACTGCTGACGGAACACCTTATTACAGAAATATTGTAGAGAAAAAGAAATATATGACTCAACTAATATCAAAAGAGTTAGTATAATGCCAAGACATTCAGATATATTCTTTTTATTTCAGCACAAGAATGAATTATATCTAGTTGGTGATAAGCACGTTCAAGATGTTCCTAAACCTAGAGAACTAATACAAAGAATGAATCAAATAGAAAGGCTCCGAGAAATAGCAGAGAGCATGGGTTTAAATATTGCTGTAGATAAAACAAGAAAGAGAACAGCACATCTTACTGAAGCAGGCAGGGAAAGAATAATTCGAGCAGCAAAGAAACCGCGTGGTCCTAGGCCAGACGAGGTTAAACAAAAAATATCTAGAACAATGCGAGGAACAAGAATAGGAGAGAATAATCCTATGTATGGTAGAAGGCATACTCCAGAGACTCGTATGAAAATGGCAATCGCCTACAGACACAGGGAAAGAATGAGATGGGTTGTAAGCCCTGAGAATAAATCTACAAGAATACCTTGGTCTGCTCCTATCCCAGAAGGATATCAGTTAGGTAGATATTATGACAAATATCGTGAACCCTTACCTGAATTTGACTAAACAATAATCACTCCACTCATCTTCATAGAGTGTTTCTATTAACTCCAATTCTTCTTCTTTACAATAATGTAATAGATTATCTAAACCATGTCTAAATGTAAAGAAACAGCTCTTTTTCCTTGCTAAATCTATAGATTCTTGTATATATTTGCTCCAATCGTTGTGCAAATGATATAAGATTAAATTAGTATCGTTTGAATATACCATAGGACCTAGATTGTCTTGATAGAAGAAATTAATATTAAATAAACTTCTGAGGATATCGTGTATTTCTTCCTTGGTTGCTACATAATCAGATATAGATTCCTTTTCTTCTTCACTAGGCTCCGGCATAAATCCAAAATCACCATACATAAATTTAATGTTGACTGTTCCGTTAGGACCTGATAATATATGGGGCTTCATAGACTCAGGTGCAGTAGCTAAGATGTGTTCTTCTGTGATACCAAAGTCCTTATTAATAAGACTAAGTTCTACATCTCTGTCTTGTAGATGGCTAAGAGTGTGATAGACACCTTTACCGAAGTAGGTGCCTATCTCTAATATTGATAACTTGTGTGGTAAATATTGTGCTAGCTTCGAAACAGCTTGCTCTTCACCATATGAAAAATGCCCTCTAAACTTCTTCGGGGGCTTTTGTAAAATCGACATTGCTTGTGTCTACCTTTGCTTCTTTCTTTTTTCTAGTTTTCTTAGGTTTTACATAATTATCAATGCCTAGTGGTTTCATTAGTTTTTCTAGCTTAGGATATAAGTTAAGTAATGTCCCATCCTTTACTGCTGTTAAAATCTCTGCCTCTTTAGGATGAACGCCTTCTAATACTTGTAACCAAGTTTGTTCTTGTTTCCATTTAGGTAAGTTCTTAACATTTGCTGTAGGTTCTGTAAACATTTTAACTCTACGCCACTCCATTAGAATAGTAGTCGGTGCTAAACCACCTGGTAAATCCTCTTCTAATTTTGTTAGCTCGGGCATACCTTCAGGTAATCCCCAATCAGCTTTGTCTGCCTGCACTCCCCAACGAACCATGGGAACAACTGTTTGGTTAACTGCTGCCCACTCCTTTAGTCTTGATACTTGTTCGTCTACTTTAGATACTTCAAATACATATTTGAAGCCTTCGTCTGCCTGTCTGAATTTTTGCATTCTAAAAGTCTCCTATTACTTCAATCATCAAACTCATTTTATTCTTAATAAAATAATTTAATAGCTGAGATCTATCTCCGCCTTCTTGTGACTTGTAACTATTTATAATGTTATCTTTGATGTCCTGTGGTGTTTTGGTTAAGTCAATTAGTAATTGATTACGAGTAAACCCATGGGCCATATCACTATTTGTTACAAATTCCTCAGGCTTTTGTTTCTTCCACTCTTCTAACAATACTTTCCTAATAGGACGTTGTCTACGCCCAGCTACGAATGTATCATCTTCGGATAACATATTAGGTATGCCGTCTCCTTTATCTCCTGTAATAATATGTTCCATAAGAACTTGTGCTGCTGGCTCTTTAATTTTAACCCACTTCTTTTGTGTAGGTGCATATTGTTTTACATTAGGATAGCGTTGTAACTGTTTAAAGTCATGATCTCCAGATACAACTAAAAAGGGCTCAGGCTCTGGGTCATCAAATAACCCGCCTATGGGCTTGCCTATTGTCTGACTATACTCGGCAAGTGTGCCTATTACATCATCAGCCTCAGCACCATCTACATCAATGACAGGATATGGGAAGAACTCTTCTAACTCCTGCCTAATAACATTTAAAGATGTAAATATATCGTTCCAATCTAAATGTGATGTTTCTCTTGCCTTACGTCTTGCAGCTTTATAATATTGAAACTCACGTCTACGCCAATAGTTTCTATTATCCATTGCAAGAACCATGTCACCGAATTCATTACCGAACCTCATTTTATATGAGCGCAATGTATTAATAATCATGTGTCGAAGTAGGGGCAAATTTACTTCGATGCTATCGTCTGTTCTGCCCCCTACCTCAGACATAAAATTACTAATAGCAGTTTGGTTAAAGTCTACAACTATCATAATATTTTTAACAACACAGAATTAGGTTGCATCCTCGTTTTAACTGCCATCTTTTTACCTCGTATCGAGTCCATGTATTTGTGTAGACTATTCTTACGCTGTTCCATAAATGCTGGCACTTGTATATCTGCCTTACGACAAGTCTTTTCATAAGACTTTGTTGTGTCATAATTATCAATAGATGTGCCTTTAACTGATAAACCACCCTCATATTCTGAGGCATATACACCTAAGCGTTTACGTTTAACATCGTAATACCATACTTCACTAGCACCTATAATATCTACAGGATTTTCTGACTTGATATTTAGCTCTCGATGCTCTGGTAAATGTTTTAACTTTCTAACAAGTTTGTTCTTGTCAACAGGACGTTTACGTCTAATGCGTATTACTTTTGCCTTTTGTTTAGAGTGTAGTAATCTACCTTTAACTTCCTCAAAGAACGCTACAATAGTTCTAGTAATAGGCTTGCTAACATTTGAATAACCTTCAACTAATTGCTCATCCCATTCACTTCTAACTTTCTGTTCTCTGACAGCTACAAGTTCAACCCATTCGGCCATTTCATCCTCAATATATTGATATGCCTCTTCTATTTCTTTCTTGTTTAGTTTAGCATTATCAACAACTGATTCTATACTAGGTGTCTTTGTCGTTGTTCCACCTGTAAGTCCATCCAATACCATATCAACATGATTTTGGAAGTTACCGAAGTTAGGCCTAATTGCTACGACTTTTGGCTTTTCTGCTGACTCTTTTTTCTCAGCTTGAATGGCTGTGCCTTTCTCTATCCAATAGTCTTTTTTAACATCATTCCAATATAGTAATGTGCGTTGAGGTAAAAAGCCTACCTTACTCCATATATAACCAGCTTGTAAGGTAGATTTACCTAACCAGCTATCTGATAATACTTTAATTAATTTAATATCATCAGCATCCCACCCACTAGCTTCTTTTAGCCACTTGTCAAAAGCTTTTCGACAATCTTTGGTGTTTATCTCATAATGACAAAAGTAATTTGCTTTGTCATAGAATTTAACGATGGCATTTTCATCTAATAAACCATCAACATATTGTTGCTTAACTTCATTCCAGTTTGGAACCGTAAGCAGGTGTGTGCTACGTGCACGTTTTCTTTTTGCCATAGAAGGACTCCTTTTTTTATCATGTAAATAATTATAATGTCTTAGGTTTTAAAAGTCAAGAATTGGTAGAACCAATTTATCGTAATGTCCAACTGTGAACATAACGATACTTAGGTATCTCGTTTCTGATTTGTTTAGGGTCGCCTATAATCATACCGATTGGTATATGTCCGATAGCTAGACGCTTGTCGCCCCATTCGTAAGGTAATTTATGTGCCATCTTTTTATGGAAGTCCTCTCCCCAATACCACAATTTCCTATATTCAGCACCGCCTGTTGGGTGCGTGTCGCTAAACCAAAAGCAAAATGTATTTGCTATTTTGCTAGTTAATTGTATTTGATCTTCAGGTATATCATAATCCTCATCAATAAGCATTTCTAAAAAATGTTTTCCTACGTGAGGATAATGATGATACATCTCACCTAATGTTCTGAAAGGTGTAAATAAATCATACCATGTATCATCTTCGATTGGAACGCCGTCATCATTAGCAGCCATTACAAAGAATGAAGCCTGCCTGTTGTGGTTCTCCAAGTGTTCTAAATGATGTAGCCGCCCATTGAACCTGCTTGGCAGAGGCCCAATCACCTCATCTTTTTGATACATCCTATTATAAGTCGGGAAATTTTCGTGTAGTCTATTCAAGTCTAAGACTGTCCCATCGTTGAAGTCCAACAATTCTCGCAGTTTTTCTGTTATTTCCTCTAGCTCAGCTCTAATTTCCTCTTCCGTTTCTCCAAAGTTACAGAAGTTATCTCGTTGAACTAAGTCATTTTCCTGTGATTTCATTCTCTCATAGATTAATTTAGCAACAGGATTATCATAAAACTCATATGATATTGCATATTCTCCTTCGTTTCCTAAATGTATATCTATAATCATTTTCTAAATTCTACGATGTTGTCGTCATATTGTTTACCAAACTGATAGACACATGAACTTTTATCTAAGTCTGCTATTGTTTGTAAGGCATCAAGTTTAACATCTTCTATAATGTATATTCCTCCGGAGTTTAAAAGAGGCCATAAATTTTTAAAGGTTGCTATTTGATCTTCAACCATATGTGAACCATCATCTATAATAACATCAAAAGGACCTTCATCAAACCATATAGCATGGTCCGTAGAGTCACCGTGTATTCTATAAATGCTAGGATCTAAGTAAGCACCCTCAGGTTTATTTGGGTGTCGAAACCAATCAGATATATCATTGCCTACTATACTAGCTTTTGTAAAATACTCTACCCACATATTGTGAGAATGTCCATAAGCAATACCTATTTCTAATACTCTTTTTGCTGTGTCTCGATAAGGCTCTAATACCTCAGCATAATAATCTATATAACTATGCGTGGTTCCTTTATCGCCCCAACCAGGATCGGGTGATGTATGACGGGTGTAAATTTCTTGTAGACTATTTCTTTCCATTTTGTGATAGAACTATTCCTATTACCATTGCAATAACTAGGATTCCCAAAGTCGTCAACATATCTGCTGACGGATCATATTGTAATAGTTCCATTGGTGCCTGTTGCATCATCTATCCAATGCTGGCATAATTTTAAAGTTCATCATTCTATCCCATCTCATAGCTCTCCAAGCATTCTTTTCTGTGTCCCATAATACTAGAACATCTTTACTTGGTTCATAAGGGTCTTTTGTTTCCCCTAAAATGTCAGGCCTTAGTGTTCCTTTCAACACTCTTACCTCGCCATTTAGTTTATGAAATGTAAATTCACATATCGAATTAGCAAGCCACTCTCTTACTGTTGCTTGCCATGTAGGATCTGTTGCTTCTTGTAGGTATTCTGTTACGTTTGGCATTATTCTTCTCCTTTAACTAAGAATCTTTCTGTTTCACCCTGACGTCTTGCATAGACAGTTTTACCTTTATCCGGGCTTTCATAAATTAAAACAGGATTTTTTTGTTCTTTAACCCAATCCTCTTCACCATGATATACTTTCATTCCTTCTAACACTTCTTGTGCTTTCCACAATGTTTTATATATCTTTTGTTTGCATCCCCAACCATTATAACCATCGATGTTTGGGTCATCTGATACACCTCTCCAGAGATCTAATGCTTCACAGACACTTTCTACAGGTGTTTTGTCAATATAAGGCATAATTATTCTTTCATTCCTCTCATCTTTTTGTCAATTAACCACTTCAACATTTTCTCCTTTTCAGGGTCCATTGCTGAATCCTTACCATATTTGTTAGCTACCCAATCTTGAGGATCTATTTCTTTTTCAGGTGATGCCTCTGTATCTTTTATAAACTCTTTATATACAGCGTTCTCATCTAAAAAGGTTATACTCTCTCCTCGTCTTTCTAAAAAACTCATATTAGCCGCTACGACTAATAATATTGCTAACGGATCGAAAACAAATATTAATAGCATTATAACAATTCTGACAGCTTTGTCAACTGATTTGGTATCCTTAGTTCCAAAGAATAACTCTGCTATGTAATTAATTGGTCCTAGTTCTGCCTCTTGTTTTGCTATATCCCTTCTCATTGGGAGCAATTCTTGATTTAACTCATCTATTCTTTTTATAGAATTGTCTATGATAATAGCAAGTTCTGCTCTTTCTTCTTCTTGTGTTTTGTTTACATAGTTCTTGTCTTTACCAAGTGATGTTGCTAATGTGTCGTCTAAACCTTGTATTCTATTTTGAGCATTTGTTATTTTTTGTTGCTCTGCTTGTAA
>Ga0181569_10003143_pt1 | contig 12902 bp, 10 predicted proteins | sample 101ome_19_FD_132452 | JGI IMG/M metagenome (GOLD analysis project Ga0181569, IMG submission 132452) | Coastal salt marsh microbial communities from the Groves Creek Marsh, Skidaway Island, Georgia - 101405AT metaG (megahit assembly) | ecosystem: Environmental > Aquatic > Marine > Intertidal...
CTCGACCATAAGCTGGTGCTTAGAAAGGATGGCACCTCCGTTTATATGACCCAAGATATTGGAACAGCTATTCAACGTTTCAAGGATTTTGAGGCCAAAGGAATGACGTATGTCGTCGGTAACGAGCAGGATTACCACTTTAAAGTATTATTCATAATTCTCAAGAAATTAGGTTATGAATGGGCAAATAGCTTGCACCATTTGAGCTACGGTATGGTTGATTTGCCATCAGGAAAAATGAAGAGTCGCGAGGGCACGGTTGTAGATGCTGACGACCTCATTGACTCAATGGTTGCAGATGCTGGAGCAATTTCAAAAGAACTTGGGAAGATTGAAGGAATGGATCAAGCAGAACAACAAGCTCTTTTCCATACACTCGGGTTGGGTGCATTGAAATACTTCATTCTCAAAGTAGATCCTAAGAAGCGTATGCTTTTTAATCCTGCCGAAAGCATTGATTTTACCGGAAATACGGGGCCGTTCATTCAGTATACGTATGCAAGAATTCAAAGCTTGCAACGTAAGGGGCCAGAGGGATTGAGCTTTGATTGGAACACCTTGGCGACTAACAGCGAGGAACTGACCCTGATGAAGGCAATCTTAGCTTACCCATCCACGGTTGCTCAAGCGGCCGAAGCATTAAGTCCGGCAGTATTAGCAAACTATACCTATGATTTGGTGAAGAAATACAATGGTTTCTACCAAAACAATAGCATTTTAAATGCGGAATCGGATGAACGAATAGCGTTCCGATTGTTATTGAGTAAAAAAGTAGGAGAGGTAATTGCCTCTTCAATGAATTGCCTGGGCATCCGGGTACCTAATAGAATGTAAAAGTTATGAGTCAGTCCATTCGAGAATTAAGCCCTAAGAGCGTTTGGAATCATTTTGCGGATCTTAATGCCGTACCTAGACCTTCCAAAAAGGAAGAGCGCGTAATCCAGTTCATGGTTGATTTCGGAAAGAGCCTAGGCCTTCCAACGGAAGTCGACCACATCGGTAATGTTTTTATCAGAAAACCCGCAACAACAGGGATGGAAGGTCGCACACCAGTGGTTCTACAAGCCCACCTAGACATGGTGCATCAAAAAAACAATGCGACGAATTTCGATTTTGATTCTGAAGGGATCAAAATGTACGTGGATGGCGATTGGGTAAAAGCAGAAGGAACCACGCTTGGTGCAGATAATGGTATAGGAGTCGCGTTTATCATGGCAATGCTATCTTCAACAGACATACCACATCCACAGATAGACGCATTATTCACCATTGACGAAGAAACGGGTATGACCGGAGCGCTCGAATTAAAAGGAGGGATGCTCGATGGTAAAATTCTACTGAATATTGATACCGAGGACGATGATGAGTTAACCATCGGTTGTGCTGGAGGTATTGATGTAACCGCAGAATGCGAAGTTCCCATGGAACCAGTTGCAGGAGATTGTGTGGCACTAGAAATAAGTGTTAAAGGCCTTTCAGGCGGTCATAGTGGAATGGATATTCACAAAGGGTTGGGTAATGCGAATAAGTTGATGAACCGATTGTTTGATTCACTTGGTTCTACAATACACTTAAGCAATTTAAATGGGGGCGGTTTAAGGAATGCTATTCCAAGAGAAAGCGTTGCCACTGTTGTCGTACCTAATAACGATTTGGAATCTGTTAAAGCGAAGATTGAGGAATTAAGTCAAACCTTTACGGCAGAGCATCAAAGCACAGACCCTGATCTTGTTATTACAGTAGAGCAGGTTGCATTACCTGAATCTGTGGTGGTGGATGAATTCAAAGAAAAGTTTATCAGTGCAGTATATGCGTGTCCTAATGGTATTTACCGAATGTCACCGGATATCGCTGGTTTGGTTCAAACTTCGAATAATTTGGCTCGTGTAGTATTGGAGTCAGGAAAGCTTACTGTAATGTGTTTGACGAGAAGTGCTGTAGAATCAGAGAAACACGATCTCGCGAGAGCAATTACCCGTACATTCGAAAGCATGGGCGCTCAAGTTAGTCTCAGCGGTAATTATCCCGGATGGACCCCAAATCCCAAAAGTGCCATATTGACGATGATGCGCGACCTCTATGTCGAAATGTTCAACGAGCAGCCTAAGGTTGCTGCTTGCCATGCAGGACTCGAGTGTGGTATTCTAGGTACCAATTATCCTGAAATGGAGTTGATCTCGTTTGGCCCTAACATTCGTGGGGCTCACAGTCCTGATGAAAAATGTCAAATAAGTTCCGTTCAGAAGAGCTGGGATTTCTTCTTGAGAACATTAGAAAATATTCCAAACGTATAAGGCATGTTTGAAAATTTAAGTGAACGTTTAGAAGGTGCCTTCAGTGCACTAAAAGGGAATCATAAGATTACCGAACTCAACATTGCTGATAGTGTGAAGCAAATTCGCAGAGCTTTAGTAGAGGCGGATGTCAGCTTCAAAATCGCCAAGAGTTTTACCAACAAGGTTAAAGACAAAGCCATAGGTGAAGGAGTAATCAATGCGGTTAAGCCTGGCCAATTAATGGTCAAAATCGTACGTGATGAAATGGCTGAACTTATGGGAGGCCAAGCCGAAGGGATAGACCTAAATGGTTCACCTGCAGTTATTTTAATGGCTGGTCTTCAAGGATCGGGTAAAACAACACATAGTGCAAAATTGGCCAATTACCTCAAGCGTAAGAAAACCAAGAAGCCATTGTTGGTTGCCTGTGATGTTTACCGTCCTGCGGCCATTAACCAGCTGCGAGTATTAGGTGAGCAACTAGGTATTGAAGTCTACTCTGAAGAGGGTAATAATGATCCAGTGGCTATTGCTACCAATGCATTGACTCACGCGAAAAGCAACGGATTCAATGTGGTCATTGTGGATACCGCGGGTCGCCTCGCTGTAGATGAAGCTATGATGAAGGAGATTGGAAACATTCATAAAGCCATTACGCCTTCTGAAACATTATTTGTAGTCGACTCGATGACCGGTCAAGATGCTGTTAATACTGCCAAAGCATTCAATGATGTCCTTGACTTTGATGGTGTTATCCTCACAAAACTTGATGGTGATACGCGCGGTGGTGCGGCATTAACCATTAAGTCTGTGGTCAACAAACCTATCAAATTTGTAGGTATGGGCGAGAAGATGGATGCTCTTGATGTATTCCATCCAGACCGTATGGCGGATCGAATCCTCGGAATGGGAGATGTGGTTTCCTTGGTTGAAAAGGCTCAAGAGCAGTTTGATGAGGAGAACGCACGCAAGCTGAGTAAAAAGATTGCGACAGATGCCTTTGGTTTTGACGACTTCATGGAGCAAATCCAACAAATCAAGAAGATGGGCAACATGAAAGATCTCTTAGGCATGATTCCAGGAATGGGTAAAGCCATGAAGAATATCGACATAGATGATGATGCATTCAAGCATATTGAGGCAATGATTAATTCTATGACGCTAGAAGAGCGACAGAACCCTGATATTCTCAATGGCTCTCGTCGTAAACGCGTTGCCTTAGGATCCGGACGCACCGTTCAGGATGTTAATCAATTGCTCAAGCAATTCACAGATATGCGAAAAATGATGAAGATGATGCAGAGTGGTGGTGGTAAAAGAGGAATGATGAATATGATGCGCGGAATGCGTTAAAGGAAAGCTATGGTAGTATTAGACGGAAAAGCCACATCGGCTAAAATCCGCGCAGAGCTCGCGGAGCAGGTAAAAGAACTCAAGGCAAATGGTGGCAAGGTCCCTCATCTTGCAGCTGTATTGGTTGGAGAAGATGGAGCCTCTAGAACTTATGTAAACGCGAAGGTTCGTGATTGCGAAGAAGTTGGTTTTGGTTCTACGCTGATAAAACTGCCTACAGAAACAACGCAAGAGGAACTTTTAAAAGCCATCAATAAGCTCAATAACGATGAGGATATCGATGGATACATCGTCCAACTACCATTACCTAAGCATATCGACGAGACCGCTGTTCTCATGGCAGTAGATCCGAAGAAAGACGTGGATGGCTTCCATCCACAAAATGTTGGTAGAATGACCTTAGGTTTACCCACCTACATCCCGGCTACTCCTATGGGTATTGTTGAGATTCTTCGTCGCTATGAGGTGCCCACTGAAGGTAAAGATTGTGTAGTTATCGGTCGTTCTCATATCGTTGGTTCACCAATGTCAATCCTGTTGAGTCAGCACAACTATCCCGGCAACTGTACGGTTACATTATGCCACAGTCGCACTAAGAACCTCGAGGAAATATGTCGCAAAGCAGATATCATTGTTGCCGCATTAGGTCGACCAGGTTTCGTAACTGCGGATATGGTAAAGGAAGGCGCTTGTGTCATAGATGTAGGAATTACACGCGTTGACGATGCTTCGAAAAAATCAGGTTTTAGACTTTTAGGTGATGTGGATTACGAAAACGTTGCTCCTAAATGTAGTTTCATTACTCCAGTACCTGGAGGTGTTGGTCCGATGACGCGAGCTGCCTTAATGATGAATACAATGAAGGTCACAGAATTGGGTAAATAAAACCTAAAATGAAGGACATTACAAGTTCAAAATCCTTTGCGCAATCCGATGTTAGGAGTGGATTAGTGGTTCCATTGATGGAGCAATTCTACACGATTCAAGGGGAAGGTGCACATACTGGAAAAGCTGCATATTTCATCAGAATAGGTGGTTGTGATGTCGGTTGTCATTGGTGCGATGTGAAGGAAAGTTGGAACCCAGATAGTCATCCGCCAACACCCATTGAAAACATTGTCTTAGAGGCGAAAAAATATAGCGATACAGTCGTTATCACCGGTGGCGAGCCACTGACTTGGAACATGAACCCATTAGTAAGCGCGTTACAGTCGGAAGGTATAACCGTTCATGTAGAGACTTCAGGCGCTTATCCTTTAACCGGGAATTGGGACTGGATTACACTAAGTCCAAAGAAGACTGCTCGTGTTAAACCTGAATATTATTCCGCTGCTCATGAGCTCAAAGTCATTGTTTACAATAAGCATGATTTAAAGTGGGCTCAAGAACATGCTGATTTGGTCGGTCAGGATTGCGTTCTGTATTTGCAACCAGAATGGAGCAAGCGAGAAGAGGTCATGCCAATGCTTGTTGATTACATTTTAGCTAATCCAAAGTGGAAGATTAGTCTACAAACACACAAATACTTAAGAATCCCCTAGATGGCTAATTTTTGTTCTGTTTCGCAGGCAGTTGATTTGCTTTTGTCTGGGGGAATCGTTGCGCTTCCCACAGAAACAGTTTATGGTCTGGGTGCAGATGCAACTGATGAAAGCGCTGTAGCTAAAATTTTCGAGGCTAAAAACAGGCCTGCTTTTGATCCATTGATCGTCCATGTGCCCAGTATTGATGCAGTAAAGGAGATCTCAGAATTGGATGAACGGGCAGAAGCATTATTGCTTGCATTTTCTCCGGGTCCTTTAACTGTAGTTTTGAAGAAAAAATCCATCATCCCGGATTTGGTGACTTCTGGCCATCCCACAGTTGCAGTTAGAATTCCTGGTCATCCGGTGATGCTGGATGTCCTGAATAAAAGTGGATTATTCATTGCAGCCCCTAGCGCAAACCCCTTTGGTTATACTTCGCCGACCACTGCCGAGCATGTGGCAGATCAGTTGGGTCATAAGGTAGATGGTATTGTCGATGGCGGCCCATGTCAGGTAGGGGTTGAAAGCACCATTGTAGATCTATCTGGAGAACAACCCAAAGTGTTGCGCTTAGGAGGAATGGCATTGGAACAACTCAAATTAGTTTTAGGAGCAGAGTTGCCCGTACAAACTAGCAGTTCAAAACCCAATGCGCCCGGCATGCTTAGTGCACATTACAACCCAGGTACTAAAGTGATATTGGTTGAATCAGTAGATGAGATACCTAAAGATTTGGCCAATGAATGTGCGGTACTGGTCTTTGGTGAGGTTCGATCGCTACATACGCAGCAATACAACCTAAGTCCTTCAGGTGATTTTCAAGAAGCTGCTCGCAACCTATTTAAATTGCTGCGCTCCCTTGGGAAGAGGTATGTAAGGATCTATGCGGTAAAACTACCCGAAGTCTCATTGGGCAGGGCCGTAAATGACCGATTGAAAAGAGCATCAGTAACCTCTTGATTAATAAAAAGGTAAGCCTGCCTTTTTATTGAAATCTTTGTTACATTAGAGTATGAACAAAACCATACTCATTTTACTCCTTCTTTTGGGGGAACTAGCGCATGCTCAAATCCAAGGGTCTATTGTAGATCAATACGGTGATCCTATCATCGGTGCGAGTATCAAAGTCCTTCAAAATGGTGAAGTCAGCAACATTGGTACTGTGACTGACTTTGATGGTAAATGGGCGTTGAAGGTTTACATTACGGACCGTCAACCATCAGTTCAAGTTCGTGTATCAAGTATGGGGTTTGCTTCAAAGGATGTACGCATCACATCAACAGCACCTCAACGCATCGCTCTGTCGCCGGATCAGAATGTATTGAACGAAGTAAGTATAGTTCAGCAGCGCTTATCCGAGAAACAGCAAAAAAGTGCCCTTACCGTGGAAAGCATGGATGCGTTGGCCATCAAGGAGAGTCCTAGTGTAAGTTTTTACGATCATCTAGGTACGCTAAAAGGGGTAGACCTCACTAGTGCCAGTATTGGGTTTAAGATAATCAACACTAGAGGATTCAACAGTACATCACCAGTCCGCTCACTTCAATTGATTGATGGCGTGGATAATCAAAGTCCTGGACTAAACTTCTCGCTGGGTAACTTCCTTGGCGCGCCGGATCTCGATATCGTAGGCGTTGATGTGATCGCGGGCGCTTCTACGGCTTTTTACGGCCCAAGTGCTTTCAATGGTGTTATTTCAATGACTACCAAAGACCCGTTCCAATTTACTGGCCTCAGCAGCAGTCTAAAAGTGGGTGAGCGCAACTTAACTGAGGTTTCGGTGCGTTGGGCAGAGAAAGTCAATGACAACTTCGCCTACAAAATCAATTTGTTTGCCTTGAAAGCAGATGATTGGGAGGCCGGGAATTTGGACCCCACAGATATTAGCCGCGATGGGATTACAAACCCAGGTGGTTACGATGCAGTAAACCGTTACGGCGACGAAGATTGGTGGGATGATGGCGGTGATTCTAAGTACTACGCTGGTATTGGTCGATTCTACCGTCCAGGAATCGAGGAGAAGCATCTTGTGGACTATGATACTGAAAACATCAAACTGACATCTGCACTTCATTACAAGATTAAGGAAGATTTACGTGCCATTTATGCAGTGAACTTCGGTTCGGGAACCACAGTATACCAGGGTGATAACAGATATAGCTTAAAAGACATTTTGTTTCTTCAAAACAGGGTGGAGCTTCGCAAAGACGATAAGTGGTTCATTCGTGCCTACTCCACACACGAAGATGCGGGCAATAGTTATGATGCCTATTTTACAGCATTGAGAATGCAGGATAGCATCGCCTCAAATCAATTTTATAGTAACTACTATAGAACCTTTTGGCAGATGCTCAACAGGCCGCAGGTAAGAGCCTTGCCAGGTGCTCCCGCGAATAGCCTTCCGATGAATGAATACCAGGCCATCATGGACTCATTGATTGCAGCTAATCTTGATTTCTTTACGGAACTGCATCGAAACAACCACAGTAACGTACTCTACGCAGCAGGTTCCGCAGCTGGCTATACCACAACGGAGGAACTCGAGTATTTTTCTAATCAGCTTACTCCAGGTACGCAAGCCTTCAATGATTTGAAGAATCATATTACCTCCACATTATTCACCGAAGGAGGAAGTAGGTTTTATGATAAATCGGCCCTTTATCACGCTCAAGGTGAACGGACCTTTACCACAGAGAAAGGAGGTACATTACGCGTGGGTGCGAATTATAGAAGGTATACGCCCAAAAGTGCTGGTACAATCTTCTCAGATACGGCGGGAACCGCTATTACAAATCAAGAATTTGGCGTTTATGGGGGGTACGAGCAAGACTTGATGGATGATCGCTTGAAATTAAGTCTTACTGGTCGCGTAGATAAAAACCAAAACTTCCAGCCGTTGGTTTCGCCTGCCGTTTCAATGGTTTATAAGTTGGATGAAAATCAAACGGTTCGTTTAAGTTTCTCAAGTGCCATCCGCAATCCAACACTCGCAGATCAATATTTGTACTACAATGTGGGACGTGCAGTGCTTAAAGGAAATTTGAACGGATTTGATAGCCTAGTGACGCTCGACAACATTGTCGATTATCTAGGGAAGGCGGCTTCGGACCGCCTTGCACACGATTTCGGTTACTTTAATGTAGACGCCATTCGCCCGGAAAAGGTAAAGACGTTAGAAGGAGGATACCGCGCTACGTTGTTTGACCGCGTCTTTGTAGATGCCAATTATTATTACTCGTTGTACGATGATTTCATCGGGTACATTATTGGTGCGGATATTGAAGAGGGTACGACGGCAATCGATCGATTGAAATCTCTTCAAGTATATCGTGTCGCGGCCAACGCTACAGAGCAAGTAACAACACAAGGTTTCTCGGTTGGCTTAAATACATTCCTAGGTGACTACCAAAGTCTTTCAGGTAATTACAGCTGGAACAAATTGACATCGGCGGTTTCAGATCCTATTGTACCAGCTTTCAATACACCAGAACATAAGTTCAACGTTGGCTGGAACATGCGTAACTATCCTATTAAGAACAACAAAGAACGTCTGCTTGGGGCAGGAGTGAACTACAAATGGGTTCAGGGTTTCCTATTTGAAGGTTCTCCTCAATTTACCGGTAGTATTCCTTCGTACGGACTGGTGGATGCACAATGCTCCTTTACACAGCTTCGTAACAAGAATGACAAGAAAACCACAATAACCTATAAAATCGGTGCGAGTAACGCGCTAAATAATCAAGTGTATCAAGTATTCGGTGGGCCCTTAGTGGGAAGGTTGGCCTACTTGAGTATTCAAATAAATTAACCTTCCTGAAAAACAGTGTATGAAAAAGATTACTCTTTTAATGGGAGCTATGATGATCTCTGCGATGGCGTTTGGACAACGCTATACCAATGAGATTTTCACAGATTCTGAGATTGTTGTACAATCGGACGTATCGTATGGGGTGAACTTCAACCCTTACGTAGATACTACGACTAGTGCAACTAACCCGCTATCGGGAACTAATCTTCAGCCGCTACAGGCTGATTTTTACATGCCATCCCCAACGGTTGATACGGTTACAGACCGTCCGGTGGTGATAATTTGGCATACGGGTTCCTTCATTCCAAAGGGATTAAACGGATCCCCACTAGGAACACGTAAGGACAGTGCAGTAGTAGAAATGTGTGAGCGTTTCGCTAAGATGGGCTATGTGAGTGTTGCTGCTTCATACCGACTAGGTTGGTTGGCGAATAGCACTAATCTTGACGTTCGTCGCGGTTCAAATTTGCTTGCTGTATACTATTCTATTCAGGATGCTAAAGCCTTGGTACGTTACTTGAACTTAACCCAATTAGGAGCAGGCAACCCTTACGGTATAAATGCGAGCAATACTATTATGGTGGGCCAAGGCTCAGGTGGTTATATAACCTTTGCTTACGCTACCATTGACAAGTATTCAGAAGTTGCTGGACCGGCCAAATTCAAGTACCAAGATTCTACAGGTATCTTCGGACAGCCTGTATTGCCAGGGGATCCATATGTGGATACGAATATGGTAGGAGATATTGATGGTTACGGTGCAGCTATTACGGTTACAGGCCAAAACGCCTTTGGTGTTCCTACAATGGACTACAGTGGTGCTGGCCGAAACTACGTAAATCATGCGGGCATGCCGGATGACGTGTTGATGGTAATCAACATGGGGGGTGCTCTTGGAGATGGTGCTTGGTTGGAGCAAGGTGATGTACCAATGTTGAGCATCCACAGCAAATATGATTTCTTCGCGCCTTACGATACCGGTATGGTTTATGTTCCTATTGGTCAACAATTCTTCCCAGTAGTAAGCGTAACTGGTTCATATGGGGCAATTAAGAAGGCGAACGACTTCGGAAATAATGATGTTTTCCTCAATGAGAACTACACCGATGCAGTTTGGGTAGACCAACAAGCTACCAACCCGACTGGTGAGGAGTGTTTGTATACCATCGAAATCGCTCCAGCAAACGCATTGACACCATGGATTGTGCATACAGCTCCTTGGAACTGGTATGATCCAAACGATCCATATGCTAACCAAAACCCAGCAAATCCAAATGTTGAATCAACCTCTCAAGCTTGGATAGATACTGTAATGTCATTCATCGTTCCTCGTATGGCTACTGTGCTTCAAGCAGAGGGTGTGCCTGCAGGCATTGGTGAGGCTCAGTTGGTGGTAGATGTATATCCAAACCCATCCAATGGCTTAATTACCGTGAAATCAAAAGGTGGAGCGGTCATTGATCGCGTATCCTTGATGGATATCACTGGTCGTGTCGTACTACAAGAAGATCTTGGTGTTCTTTCAAAAACAATCCACGCAGAACACTTGCGTTCAGGAATGTATTTAATGAACATAGAAAGCAACGGCCAGACCATGACAAAACGGATTTCGATTCGATAGTTAGTAAGGACCGATTTTTTAAGCCCCGCACTCGTGCGGGGCTTTTTTATGCCCTAATTTTGCAGTAAATACCTCAACATGGTCAACTACAACGGTTCCCTAGTCGCCTTAAACGCAGTTCCAATAAGCCAATTAAAAAGAGGCCTTCACTACGGTGACGGGCTTTTTGAAACAATGCGTATGCGTGATGGGAAGATCCTATTCATAGAGGACCATTATTTCAGATTAATGGCTAGCATGCGAATCCTTCGTATGCCTATTCCAATGGAATTTACTCCTGAGTACATCCTCGATCAATGCCGAGTACTATCAACTCATTTCGGTTATGATAATGCTCGATTAAGGCTTCAAGTAGTGCGCAATGGTTTGGGTAAGTACACCCCAGAACAAAATACAGGCGTGAATTGGTGGATTGAAATTGAGCCGTTAACGGATAAAGAGTTTACGCTAAACGACAAGGGATTAACCGTAGACTTGTTTAAAGATCATTACGTACAACCGGGGCTATTATCTACAGTAAAGTCCACAAATGCTCTGCCATACATACTGAGCGGTATTTATGCTTCGGACAATGGATTGGATGCGGTGCTATTGGTAAACGATCAAAAGATGGTCGTAGAATCAAATTATGGCAACCTATTCATGGTTATGGGTGAAAAATTAATCACTCCTCCATTGGAAGATGGGGCGCTTCGCGGCGTATTTCGTAAAAATATGTTGGAGTGGTCTAAGGAACTAAATCTAACCTTGGAGGAACGCTCCATTTCACCCTTTGAAATTCAAAAGGCAGATGAGCTCTGGATTACTAATGTCGTTCGCGGTATTGAATGGATAGGACAATACAGAAAGAAGTCTTTTTCAAATACCAAGGCTCAGGCGGCGTTAGACCTAATTAATAGGAAAATGGAGATTCTTGGAATGCTTTAATTCATCCAAGGGTCTTCAGGCGCATTTGCCCAAAGCAGATACTCACCGCCAAGTTTTTTCATATATTCTCTCCAAGCATTAGTGTCCAATTCAAAAGGATTAAGATTTGGATCATTTATTACGAACCAAGTTTGATCTGCAATCTCACCTTCAAGTTGTCCAGGAGACCATCCACTGTAGCCTAAGAATACACGATGCCTCAAATCTGGGTCATTTACTAAAGAGGCTTGAAATGCCTCGAAGTTTCCACCGAGAAAATAGCCATTACCCACAGGAGTAGCATCTATAATCTCTTGCGAGTCGTGCAGATAAAACATAGCATCTTGCTCCACTGGACCTCCGTAAATCACAGGACTAGTACCATTGTACTCGTCAATGAAATCGGACAACATAAATCCACTTTCTTTATTTAGAGTGAACCCTAAGGTTCCATTTTCGTTGTGCTCTGTTAGTAAGACCACACTTTGCTCAAAGAAACCATCGCCTATGAGCGGTTTTGAAATAAGAAGTGAACCTTGTTTGGGTAGATTGTTATCCTGCATTACACTAATTTAGTCATATGGATTTACACAACATTAGAGAAACGTATAAGTTTGATTCGCTGCTCGAATCTAAATTGGAGCAAGATCCCATCGTCCAGTTCACAAATTGGTTTGAATCATATAGTGCATTGGGTATTAAGGACTCAAACGCAATGGCGATTGCAACTGTAGATGAGCAGGGAATACCGCACAACAGAATCGTATTACTAAAATCAGTAGATGAGGGTAAATTCATATTCTTCACAAACTACGGAAGTAAAAAAGGTAAAGACCTAAGTCAAAATCAGCACATTAGTGCCTTGTTTTTCTGGCGTGAGCAAGAAAGACAGGTACGTGTTGAAGGAACGGTTACAAAAATTTCAGAAGCTAAGAGTGCAGCATATTTTGCTACACGCCCGTATTTAAGTAAAATTGGTGCGGCTGCTTCCGATCAAAGCCAGCCTATAGCTAATCGGGAGGCACTGGAAGAAAAGTTCAGAAGTTTCCAAGAACTTCATCCTGAAGGGGGTGAAGTACCTATGCCAGAAAACTGGGGCGGTTATGAGATAACCCCGGGTAAATTCGAATTTTGGCAGGGTAGGGAAGGAAGGTTACACGACCGAATCATTTATGAACGTGAAGATTCTGATTGGTGCATATCAAGACTGCAACCATAGCGCATAAAAAAAGCCCTCCGAGGAGGGCTTTCTTTGTATTAAAGCTTTCGATTATAGCTTGCCGTTTAGTTCAGCACCAGCTTTAAACTTAGCTACTTTCTTAGCAGCGATTTTGATAACTGCACCAGTCTGTGGGTTACGACCGTCACGAGCTGCACGCTCAGAAACAGAGAAAGAACCGAAACCTACTAGA
>Ga0181569_10003148_pt1 | contig 12893 bp, 8 predicted proteins | sample 101ome_19_FD_132452 | JGI IMG/M metagenome (GOLD analysis project Ga0181569, IMG submission 132452) | Coastal salt marsh microbial communities from the Groves Creek Marsh, Skidaway Island, Georgia - 101405AT metaG (megahit assembly) | ecosystem: Environmental > Aquatic > Marine > Intertidal zone...
CCTACTTTTACAGTCTCTTCCGCACCGGTTTGGTTATAATTTGCATAATTTGCATTAATTTTAGTCCCCCAAGGTAACTTGGTTGATGTCCCCGCCCGGCAAGCATATTCCCACTCTGCTTCCGTGGGTAAAGTAAAAAACCAATCTAAAGGAAGCCGGCCCGCAGCTCGTTCCCTTTCGGTAAGTTTTTTACAAAATTCTTTGGCATGATACCAATTAACCTGCTCAACTGGACGGTCTTGGCCTACAAATTTACTTGGAGAGGAATCCATTACAGTGGACCATTGGCTTTGTGTCACTTCATACTTACCTAGAAAAAAACCTTCTGTGAGCGTAATCTCTCTTAAGATTTCATCTTTTTTCCTGCCCACTTCAGAGCCTGGACTTCCCATTTGAAACCTACCCGGTTTACACCATATCATCTCTGCATTAATCAATGGAACCGTCCATGGTTGGCCAGCTGTAAAAGATTTAATTTCTAAGTTGGCTTTTACATCATTATTGATGTCAAAAAAGAAATAGCCTGCACCAAGGCAGGCAATCACTAGCACCAACGATATAGCAAGCGTCCATTTTCGCGTACTGGGCGGTTCCGCAGCAGATTTATTCGTTACCCTGGAGGGAGCACTTGATGTGGCTAGGTTTGCTTTTAAAGTATCACTTTTCCGCTTCTTTTTCCCAAGCAATTGATCAAGGGTCTCCCGTAATTTCTTAACATACATATCCTTAGGGATTTTATATTTTAAGATTGCTTGTAAGTCTCCCATCCGAAGCCTTAACCCAGGGGGAAGTGCAGAATCTTCTAAGTGAACAGCTAAGAAAGGTTTATCTTCATTAAGTGCTAAATTAATCTCATTACGGCAATTAACGGAAGCGGTCGAACGGGGAGAAACGAAAACTAAAAAAGCAGAACATCCTAAAACAGCATTGGCAATTTCTTCAGGCCACTCGGTGCTTGCCTCAATTCCCTCGTCATACCAAATCTTATAGCCTGCATCATTCAGTTTACTTATTTCTTGGAACACCTGCTCGGAGTCCTTATGGGCATAACTGATAAAAACATAGGGCTCAGTACCAACATAAGCCTCGAATGGGGGAAGTAAATGGCCAGTTAAAGAGTGCCCTCCATGGGAAGATTCAATGTTTGGAATGTCTTTAACTTTTACCCACCCATCACATCCTTCAAACCATGCAGGGTCCTCATATTTGACATAACCAGCTTTTAGCCAACCTTGTATATCAGTAACCTGATAAGGACCTACTTGAGATCCTTTCAGCATTAAAAATATTTCCATTGTGCTTAGAAATAATCAAATAAATGCATAATTGTAAAGCCATTGATTATGCCTGCACAAGGGACATTGATATATGTTAAAAAGCTAACTTTCCATGACAAAATGGAAGGGCGATTTTAGGATAAAACAACCAAAGATGATATACCATTAAATAATATCAGCCACTGCAAATTAGAGACTAATTATCCCCAAAACAAGCACGCTTGAGAGAGCGAGCAAGATGCCAACAGACAATGCCATAATGAAACGAACAAAATCCTTAGTTTTACTATTTTCTAAAATATCGAAATTTTCCATAAATATGCCCCCTTTTTTTAATAATCAAAGACTTATTCCATGGATTGTGCCAATTTGCATGAATTCTAAATAATGCAAAGAATTGGCTAAAATATATACAAATCAGGAAAACCAAGCCTTCCATTATGAATTTTATTCATAGGATAACTGATTGGTTTTTTTCGAAACCAAGCAAATCGACGATGGTGTAAAGGAAATATACAGCTAAGCCGTTATCGTGCTAAGCAAGAAGATCCTTCTCTCCTGCCCCACCTCCTCCCGGCGTATGTAAGAGAAGACGATCACCTGCTCGGGCTATTCCAGAGAAAGAAGAACCTAAAATTTCCCGTTTCCCACCTTCACGAATCAATACCTGTTCCCCTTTCGCACCTTCTCGGCCACCATCTAAACCTTCAGGTCCGGTGGTTCGCCGCTGAGTCAGGAGGGAAAAATGGGTATTCTCCTTAAATAAATATTCTCGAGTCACTCCATTTCCCCCCAGCCATGTACCAGAACCGCCAGACTCTTTCCGGGTGTGCATTGCCAGTAACCGAACAGGGAAACGGGATTCTAAAATTTCTGGATCCGTGATTGCTGTGTTAGTCATGTGCACTTGAACAGCAGAAGTTCCGTGCTGTCCAAGTTTTGCTCCAGACCCACCACAAATTGTCTCATAGTGACTGAAATGTTCATTCCCAAAAGTCAGGTTATTCATCGTCCCCTGAGAACAGGCAACCACGCCAAATACCCTGGTCAGAATTAAATCAACAAGACGCTGGCTGATTTCTACATTACCACCGGCTACTCCTGGGTATTTGCCAGCCTCTTTTGTAAACGCTGGCTTTAATAAGGAACCTGATGGCACAATAATTTGAACGGGGTCAAGTAAGCCTTCATTCAACGGAAGCTCTGAATCAATCAAAACCCGGAGACAATAGCAAACCACGCTGTAGACGATAGCCTCGGTTGCATTTAAATTATCAGACCGAACTGGGGATGTACCTGAAAAATCAAAGATTGCCCGACCCTTTAGAATCGAAACTTTTAATTTTAAAACATCCCCATCGTCCAGGTATTGTTCACCCGCTAACTTCAGAGCCCCTAAATTTTGAAAATACTGTAAGCAACTGGCCTTAGATTCTTCGCGTAAGGCTTTCATTTGAAAAGAAATTTCATCTTCGCTAGAAGAGGAAAGAAGGCTTTCCATTGAACTTACACCATGTAACAAAGAGGCAACTTGGGCAGATAAATCAGCTTTATTTTCGGCCAGTTGACGAGTGGGGTGTGGAGAGTTTATGAGTAATTTTGATATTTCCTCTACCTGGTCTCTTCCCTTCCGGAATAAAAACTGGGGATCAATGACCACCCCTTCCTCCAGTAAACAACGAGCTCCCGCGGGCATCGAACCTGGCAGAATTCCTCCTATTTCTGCATGGTGTGCACGATTAGCCACATAACAAACAGGCGAACCCGAAGACCCAAAAACAGGTGCCAGCAGGGAGATATCCGGTAAATGAGACCCCCCATAAGCTGGATGATTGGAAATAAGGATATCACCTTTAGACAGTGAAGGATATTTCACGAGTAAAGACCGGGTAAATAACCCCATCGCCCCGAGGTGGACAGGAATATGAGGGGCATTGGCAACCAGATAGCCTTGGGAGTCAAGTAAGGCACAAGAAAAGTCGTATCTTTCCCGTACATTCACCGATAAAGATGTTCTCTCCAATTGACTTCCCATTTCATCTGCCAAACACTGAAATTTGCTGGAAAACAATTCCCTCTTTACTGAACTTGGGTTTTTTCTTGATGGCAGGGCTTGCCCGAGACTCAATCGCAGCGTACCACGATCCCCCATCCTTCCCGTCCACCCCTCTTCCACCCACAAAGTACCAAAGTCATCGACCACCAAACAAGGGCCCTCAACCTGAGTGCCAGGACCAAGAGATACCCGCGAATAAACCAACTCCTTGGCTGAAACTTGGGGTGTTCCTGTTTGCACTTCAAAAGATTCCTCATCTAGCGGTTCAGATTTACCCACAAAACGAAGCCTTAGGGAGTGAACTTCCAAGGCTTTCCCCAAAGGTACATAACCAAAAATACCGGAAAACTTTACATAATATGCTTCTGCTATTTCACTAGGTTTATCATAAGGTATTTCCAAGGTTGAATCCTGCCCAAAAAAACGTACGAGAGCAATTTTCTCTTCAATATAACCGTCCTCGCCCGCTTGAGCCAGGGACGCTACACCCTCCCCAACCATTGCCTTCTCCGTTTTTAGAATCAGTTCGGAATCAATCGGAGACAGTAAAGACCGCGTAATGGTTCTTTCCACCCGTGAGCAGGACAAACCATAGGCACTCAAAAGACCAGAGTCTGCCGGAGATAGAACCGTGGATATTCCTAGCTTTTCTGCTACCCCACAAGCATGCTGACCACCTGCCCCCCCAAAGGCCACCAAGACATGATCGGATGGATCATATCCCTCTCCAATAGAAATTTTGCGTATTGCATTAGCCATAGAATCATTGGCTATTGCAATAAAGCCTTCGAGCAGGTCTTTTTCGGACTTCCCCGTCTTTTCCTTCATTTCCTCCAGCTTTCTTTCAGCATGAATGCGAACAATCGGAGTGGCGAATCGAGAAGTGTCCAAGCGACCAAGCAGGAGATTTACATCGGTTAAACAAAGCGGCCCCCCAAAGCCATAACAGGCAGGACCCGGGTATGCCCCAGCACTTGAGGGCCCAACCCGAAGCAAACCGTTTTCAACCCGGCAAACCGATCCGCCACCCGCAGCCACCGTCTCTAATTTCATCGCGAGGTTAGACACTTGTGCATCTCCCACTTGGTGAGCAGACTGGTAAGTGTAACTTCCTGAACAACGGGAAACATCTGTGCTTGTCCCGCCCATATCCAGGTTAATCGAATGACTGTGCCCACAGCTTTTCGCAATCACGGCAGCACCCACTAAGCCGCCGGCAGGACCACTGAGTAAACTGTCAATCGCCCGGTACTGAGCCCGGTCAATTAACCCACCGGCACTGGTATTCACTAAAAGCTTCCCCCCCTGCCCAAGTTCACCTTCCACCCGATCAAGATATTCATCCAAAACTCGAAATAAATAAGCTTCCACCACGGTGCTTTCGCAACGAGGTTGCCATTTAATAAATGGATGAAGACCTGAAGACTCAACAACAACAGCGAACCCTGCCTGTCGTAAAACCTGAGCTACTTTTTGTTCATGCACAGGGTTTAAATACGAATGAAGAAAAGAAACTGCGGCTATTTTTACTCCTTTATTTAAAATCCGTTCCGCCTGCTTTTTCACCTCTTGCAGATTCGGGGATCTCAATACTTTCCCCACATGATCAAGCCTTTCATCCACCTCAACAACTTCTCTTGTTAGGGTCCTCCGCTTTTGAGGAATGAGGTCAAAAAGTTCAGTTCTTCGCTGGTCTCCTATCTCCAGCAAGTCAGCAAAGCCAGATGTTACAAATAAAACCGGCTTTTCTCCTTTATTTTCGAGGAGTGCGTTTGTACATCGTGTTGTGGCTAAGCGCATACGAATCCGCACTTCCTCGATGGAAAGCCCCAACCTTGCCATAATCAATTTCATCCCCAAGATCGGTGCTTCCCATGGGGTATCAACCTTAAGGGTTGTGCCAGGTTTTATGGAGTCCGGTAAATTCTTATCTACTTTCAACAGTAAATTCTCCGGTTCCCAGGAAGTAATCCTTGCATGAAAAGAATCATGACCGGAAACCGTAATCCTCAGGCTTTTCACAAAACTCTTGGGCCAGTCTGGATTTGAGCAAAGAATAAGTTGTTGGCGGCCCGCTACCTCAGCCACTTCAGCGGATAATGAACCCTGTGAAAGAATTTTGGCCCGATGAAATTCTCCTGATTCTGATCGGGCTAAACAATCAGTAAAGGTACCTCCAGTATCTACAAAAAAATCCCATCTCGGTAAGCTCATCCCTTATTTCGATTGAGATTATGACCCTCTGCCCATTTTTCCAAAGTTTTTACATAATCGGGCGAAAGCTGAAGATCGCTGGCACCTTCCATGACAATTTCATGGTACTCAGCACTTGGTGTCCCGTACTTATAATTACAGGAAAGATAGACCCAGACCTCCAACTCCTGTAAAGCCGTATTCTTCTCGGAGATAACAGCTATCCTTACTTTTTCATAAAACCCGTGATCAATATCTTCATAGCGGTCCAACTCCAACCAATGTTTTGTCTGTAAATGCCAAAGTCCACCCAACACCTTGGCTCCTGCCCTTTGCTCAATCCCAGCATAGCCATTTTCATTGATAAAATAACTCCACCCAGGAAGATAAGCCTTTCCACCAAGCTTAGCACCCGGGCATCGCAATGCCATCTGCTTAAAATTCATATTTGAGCCATATGCAAAATAAAGATCCATATCTGTTTCGTTGCTACCTTTGGTTTAGTTTGGACGCAAGTGCATAGGATTCGTGCTTGTATAATTCTCAAATTGGTTCAGTATATTCTTCCATCGTTAGGAGCCTGCCTATTGGCTTGCCCCCTTGGTTTAACCAAATCCTTTTAAAGGTGATGGACGAAACGGCGACTCGGCCACGGCTAAGTCGCGGATTTACTATCGTATATCCTACGGACCAAGAAACTCTAATTAATCATGTCAGAACAAGTAAATAAACAAAACATAATCGAAGATAATCGTTCCCACGATAAAGACACCGGATGAAGTGAAGTCCAAATTGCTCTACTCAGTGCCCGGATCGCTCACCTCACGGAACACTTAAAAACCCATCGCAAAGATTTCCATTCCCGTCGGGGTCTTTTAATGATGGCCGCCAAAAGAAGGAAACTTCTTGATTATCTTAAGAGAACGGATCTCAAACGCTACCAAGCCATTATCGAAAAGCTTGAGTTGCGTCGTTAACCTTCTCCCTTTCTCTTTTTTTCATACTCGTGATATCACGAGTAATCCCCCTCCACTTTCAACATCCATCGCATATTTGTGTACGATGGTGAAGCTATAACTTGAGGGACTTCGACGCGACAATCCGGTCTAATCGAAGGGATGAACAAAATAAACAACAAGTAAGTACGAATAATGAACCAAAAGCATAATGTCACCGCCGAGAAACTCGGCATTCAACTTTCCTCAGGCACCCTTGCGGGCTTAGCCAGTGGAGCTGTCACCGTCGCCATGGGAGAAACGACCGTATTCGTTTCGGCCACCGCTGCAACCACCCTTCGCCCGGGTCAGGATTTCTTTCCTTTGACCGTAGATTATCGAGAAAAATTTACCGCAGCCGGTCGATTCCCCGGTGGATATTTCAAGCGAGAAGGTAAGCCTTCTGAAAAAGAAATCCTTACATCCCGCCTTTGCGACCGCCCGCTTCGTCCCTTATTCCCCAAAGGATTTTTAAACGAAGTACAAATCATTGGATATTTACTTTCTACCGATCAAATTAATGAGGCCGATGTACTCATGGTCAATGGTGCATCCGCTGCCCTCATGATTTCTGACATTCCATGGAATGGCCCAATTGGCTGTGTTCGCCTCGGTGAAATAAATGGCGAATTTGTGGTCAACCCAAGCAACGAGGAAATGTACGACTCCAGCCTCGATCTCATTTATGTCGGAAATGAGAAAGAAATGATGATGATCGAAGGATCCGCGGACCAAATCCCTGAGGCTCGCTTCATTGAGGCCCTTGAATTTGCTCACGAATCCATCCAGGAAATCATTGCCGCCCAGCGTGAATTAGCCGCACTTTGCGGAAAACCTAAAAAGGAATTTGACCTTGTCAAAGCCCCCGATGAAGTTCTTGCCCTTTGCCGTGAAATCACGGGGAACCGTATGGAGGAAGCGATCTTTGCCCCCTCCAAGCAGGAGCGTCAGGTCGCGGTAGATCAGGTAAAGGAAGAAGCTTCCAAAGCCTGCGAGGAAAAATTTGGGGATGATTTTGATCCGGACCATGTAAGCATGGCCTTTGAAGTAATTCAGGAAGAAGTCTATCGTGAAAACATTTTAGTGCGTGGCAAAAGAGCAGATGGTCGTGGCCCCGCAGACCTTCGGGAAATTTCCTGTGAAACAGGAGTCCTGCCTCGGGTGCACGGATCCGCTATTTTCTCAAGAGGTGAAACACAGTCCCTCGTACTGAGCACCCTGGGTACAAGCCGTGATGTGCAGGATCTTGATGGTCTCACTGGAGGACCAACCGCAAAATCCTTCATCCTTCATTATAACTTCCCTCCTTTCTCAGTAGGCGAAGCCGGGCGTTTCGGTTTTACCGGGCGTCGTGAAATTGGCCATGGGGCTTTGGCAGAAAGGTCCGTTCTACCGATCCTGCCACCCGAAGAAGATTTCCCTTATGCAATCCGTATTGTTTCTGAAATCATGGCCTCCAACGGTTCAACTTCGATGGCGAGTGTATGCGGTGGATCCCTTGCACTGATGGACGCAGGTGTGCCCATCAGTCAGCATGTCGCCGGTATATCCACAGGCTTAGTTACCGAAATGAATGAGCAAGGAGAAATTGCCAAGCATGTGGTATTGACTGATATTATCGGAGCCGAAGATCACTTTGGTGACATGGACTTCAAGGTTTGCGGAACCCGTGATGGCGTCACCGGTTTCCAGTTAGATCTCAAGATCCAAGGTCTCCCGTTTGACATTGCCAAAGAAGCCATTAAGCAAGTTACCGAAGCTCGTTTTAAAATCCTGGACAAGATGGACGAAGCCTTACCATCACACCGTAAGGAACTCCGCGAACACGCTCCTCGTATAGAGACCGTTCAAATAGATCCCGAAAAAATAGGTGCATTGATCGGTCCTGGCGGAAAAAATATCCGTAGAATTACCGAAGTCACTGGAGCAAACATCGACATCGATGAAGATAACAGCGGGAAAATTCGTATCTATGCTACAGATACGGAAGCCATGAACCGTGCCCTTCAAGAAATTGACCTGGTAACCGGGGAAATCGAAGTTGGAAAAATTTATCGTGGTATTGTTCGCGGAGTTAAAGAGTTTGGGGCATTTGTGGAATGCTTGCCTGGAAAAGAAGGCTTATGTCACATTTCCGAACTTGCTGATTTCCGGGTCAATAAAACCGAAGATATTTGCAAGCTTGGAGACGAAATCATTGTTAAATGTATCGGCATTGATGACAAAGGCCGGGTAAAGCTAAGCCGTCGTGCTGCTTTGGAAGAAGAGAAACCAGCCGAGGATGTCCCTTCCGATGAACCCAAAGAGGAGTCAACTGAGGAAGCAAAGGAGTCAGCTGAATCCTAATTCGATATACCCTTAGCAAAAACTTACTAAATTAAAAGGGAGGATTGCCTTAGGGCGATCCTCCCTTTTTTATAAGATCAATGAGTTCAAATAAGCCACTAATCCTTGCTACCAATGATGATGGCATTCAGTCTGGTTTCTTGCGAGCCCTCACCAAGGAGCTTATGAAGGTGGGAGAAGTTGTCGTTTGTGCCCCCGACGGAGAAAGGAGTTGGATCGGTCACGCCATTTCCCGAAATCAAAAATTGGTTGCGGAAGAACTGAAAGAATACCCGACAAAAGCTTATGCCCTCAATGGTACCCCTGCTGACTGCGTAAACCTTGCCTACGGAAACCTCTTAGCTCGCGAACCTGACCTCGTCGTAAGTGGAATTAACTTGGGGTACAATATCACCCTGCCCATGGTTTTATCCTCAGGCACAGTGGGAGCGGCACTGGAAGGAAGCCTTTTGGGCGTTCCTTCGATTGCGTCCAGTATGGCCCTTTCCAGTGAAAAATTTGAAGGTATTCGAAAATGTATCGGCCAGAAGTTAGACGCCACCACTCGCAAATCACTAACCCAGGCAGCCAAAGCAACGGCCAATTATGCCAAGCTTGTTCTCGAAATGCACAGGCATGAGGGGCTCACGGTTCATAACCTTAACTTCCCCGTTAACTATGACGGGAAAATTGAACCATTGGTTAGCTTTGCCGGTCATTTAAAACTCGGAAGCATTTTTCAGAAAGAAAAAGGGAAAAAATATCACCAATTGGTGTACAAAACTGAATGGGTGGAAGAAGCCGATCCTGAGATTGGCTCTGATCTATGGGCTCACAAAGAAGGTTTACCTTCGGTTTCCAGGCTTGATTTCTCTCAAATGGGAGGCAAATCCTACCTGCAACCCTAATCTTGGGAAAACAACAGTCATGCTTCACAAAATCTTTCAGTGGTGGTACCATCGAAATCGCTCTTCTTATGGCCAGTCTTATAAAAAAATCGACCATCGGTCCAAAGACCGGGACCTGATACATTATTTCCATGATTTTGGAGGAGACGGACTTAATACCCACAGCTCACATTGGCTTCGAAGGAAGATAACAAGGGGTATTTATTGGATTATCTTTATAACTTTAGCAGCTTGGTTTACCTACGAAAGCTATCTGGGGCTTTTAATTTATGACCAGTAGAGTCATTTGACTTGATCGATTAGAAGGAAAAAGCTATGATTACCGCTTTTTCTCGTAACACCATGAAGAAGACGCACAAAGGAATAGCCAAAAGATTTAAGTTAACCGGTACTGGTAAAGTGAAGTTTCGCAAGCCTGGCCAGAGGCACTTGCGAAGAAAACGCTCGGTGAAGCAGGTACGTGCCGGTCGCCAGGACCAAGTTCTCGCCGACGGAATGGCTCGTCGCGTCATTCGTGCCCTCTCCGTTTAATTCTTTCAATCTAGACTACCCAACAACTTAGGAGACTTTTGATATGCCACGTGCACGTAATGTACCCGCCACTCGTAAACGCCGTAAAAAGGTATTAAAGAAAGCCAAAGGATACTTTGGAAACAAATCACGCCTTTTTCGTTACGCTAAAGATGCGGTCGACCGGGCAGAAGCTTACGCCTACTCTCACCGCCGTAAACGCAAAACCGAGTTTCGACAGCTTTGGATTGTCCGTATCAATGCTGCATGCCGGGCGGAAGGCATTCGTTATGGCGAATTCATGCACGGTTTGGCGAAGGCCGAAATCGAACTGAACCGCAAAGTTATTTCAGAACTCGCTATTCATGAACCCGACTCTTTCAAAGAGTTGGTGGTGAAAGCGAAGGCTGCACTCGAGGCCTAAGGGGCCTGCTTTTTAAGGGCGTGGAGAACGATCTCCAAGCCATTGTCGCCCAAGCGGAGGCAATACTTACAGCGGTCAGATCCCGTGCCGACTGGGAACAGGCAAAAGCCACCATCCTAGGTCCCAATGGCAGCCTTACCCAAGCGGCTAAAGGCATTGGGAAGTTATCGAAAGAAGAACGGCCAGCTTTTGGTCAGGCATTGAACCAGACCAAGAAGAAAGTGGAGGACTTCTTTAAAACCTCCCTGGAATTGATCGAAACCCAAGCTGACATAAATTCTCTTGGAGAGAAGTCGGACCCATCTCTTCCCCCTGTCCCCCACCACCTCGGTGGCACTCATCCTTTAACCAATGTACGGCGCAAAGTTGTTTCTATATTTCGCAAAATTGGCTTCACCGTGGCAGAGGCAACAGAGGTTGAGACCGAGTGGTTTTGTTTTGATGCCCTAAATACGCCGGAAGATCATCCAGCCAGAGATGCCCAGGACACCCTTTTTTTTCCGGCAGATTCAAAATGGTCCAATATTGCCCAGAAAAACAAGGAGCACCATGTGCTTCGCACACATACGTCTTCCGTTCAAATTCGTACGCTTTTTAAGGAAAAACCTCCACTCCGCGTCATTGCTCCAGGTAGATGCTTTCGCCGGGATACTGTGGATGCGACTCATTCCGCAAACTTTCACCAGACCGAAGGTCTTTATGTTGATAAAAATGTCACCATAAAAGACCTCAAAGCCGTTCTCGATTATTTCCTGAAAGAATTATTCGGGGATCAACTCGAAACCCGGCTTCGACCCAGTTTCTTTCCTTTTACTGAGCCCAGCTTTGAGGTGGATTTAAAAGCACCCAACTTGGGTAAGCTTAGTAACAAATGGATCGAAATTATGGGATGCGGTATGGTGGACCCGGAAGTACTGAAACTCGTGAATCTTAACCCGGATGATTGGACTGGGTTTGCATTCGGTCTGGGGATCGAAAGAGTGGCAATGATTCTCCATGGGATTGATGATATCCGGCACTTTTACCAAAACGACCAAAGATTCCTCAGCCAGTTTTCAAACGCTACATGAAAATAAGTTTAGATTGGATGCGTGATTATATTGATTTGCCGGATAATCCCGATGAATTAATCGATGTACTTCCCATGCTTGGGATTGAAGTGGAGGAGAGCGAAGAACAGTCATCCTCCAACCTGGATCATGTGGTTGTTGGAGAAGTACTCAGTAAATCACCTCATCCGGAAGCCGATCGTCTGAGTGTATGCTCCGTGGAAGTTGGTGAAGCAAGACCGGCTAACATAGTGTGCGGTGCCACGAATTTTAAAACCGGAGATCGTGTTCCAGTAGCCTTACCCGGGGCAAAGCTACCCGGAGGTTTCAAAATCAAGAAATCAAAGCTTCGGGGCGTTCCTTCCGAAGGGATGATGTGCAGTGCCAAAGAATTAGAAATTGGTACCGATGACCAGGGCCTTTTTATTCTTCCCGATAAGCCAACCGTCGGGACTCCGATTGCCCAATTATTTTCTTCGGACAAGGTCCTTGAATTAGAGATCACCGCAAACCGTGGTGATTGCCTAAGTTATATCGGAATAGCCAGGGAAATATCTGCCTACTATCAAAAAGATTACAAAACACCCCCCATTTCAGATTTAGGGAAACCACATAAGGAATGTCCGGCTGGCCACCTGCTTCAATCCGTGAGAATTGAGAGCGAAGATTGTGCCCGCTATGGGGTTTGGTCTATTCAAGGAGTCACCATTGCCCCAAGCCCGGAGTGGTTGCAGGCGAAACTCGAATCTGTTGGCTTGCGACCGATTAATAATGTGGTTGATATTACAAACTTTGTTTTGTTGGAAACGGGGCAGCCTCTTCATGCCTTTGATGCTTCGAAAATTAAGGGTTCAACCATAAGGGTTCGCCAAGCGGAAGAAAATGAGTCGATTACCACCCTCGACGGTGTGGAGAGAAAACTGGTTCCAGGTATGACGGTAATTGCCGATGCTGAAGCTCCCCTGGTCATTGCTGGAGTCATGGGCAGCGTGGATGCAGAAGTTGAAAACTCCACGACCAATATCGTCCTGGAGTCGGCATGGTTCAGACCGGGTAGTATTCGCCAGACCGCTCGTAAACTTGGGCTTCATACTGATAGCTCCCAACGATTTTCTCGGGATGTAGACCCTGAAATGTTAGAATATGCGGCCCAAAG
>Ga0181569_10003155_pt1 | contig 12886 bp, 10 predicted proteins | sample 101ome_19_FD_132452 | JGI IMG/M metagenome (GOLD analysis project Ga0181569, IMG submission 132452) | Coastal salt marsh microbial communities from the Groves Creek Marsh, Skidaway Island, Georgia - 101405AT metaG (megahit assembly) | ecosystem: Environmental > Aquatic > Marine > Intertidal...
GCGCGATGTCTTTATGCCGCCAGCCTTCAATGGCATGCAGTACGAAAACCAGGCGGGCGCGTTCCGGCAGACCCATGATCAACCTGTCCCGTTGCGACAGGTCCGGTCCCGGCACATAACGCTCTTCGGTCATCCCGCTAGCATCATCATCGTCCCGGCTGATAACCCGGTTCAGCCAGCTTTTCTGCCGGCGGATATAGGAAATCGTGGTGTAGCTGGCGACCCGGTGCAGCCAGGTTTACAGGGAACTGTTGTCGGAAAAGGAATCAATCATGCGCCAGACCTGGATAAACACTTCCTGGGGGGCTTCTTCCGCCAATGCCACGTTGCCCGTGAGCCTGAGGCAAAGCGCAAACACGCGCCGGGGATACCGGTCGTGCAGCTGGCGAAAAGCGTGCGGGTCTTTTTGCCGGAAGAGGGCGATCAGGGTTTTTTCACTGTCCTGCAGGTAGTGAACATTGTCCTGTGCGCCTGGATGTTGTGCGTTTGAGCTTGCCAAAGTTGTCATGTTCTTGTGTTTAGGACATTAGACGCGACCAGTGCGGGCAGGGTTTAAATCCTGGAGAATGAGAGCCGTTCCCCCAAAACTCCAGCAAATTCAATCTGTTCCGCTGCAAAGGCTGTTTTAGCAGGCGGCTTTACCGTATTATTACGCCTTGCTTTGAACCACGCAGGACAATGTCGATATGGCCTGCTGTCCCAGAAGGAAACCGCTATCAAATCCTTTGCTCAAAAAGCCGCCTTCATTACCGGCGGCGCCTCAGGCATTGGCCTGGGCATGGCCAGGGCGTTTGCTGAACAGGGTATGGCCGTGGCACTGGCGGATATCAACGCCGAGCGTCTCGATGAAGCCAGCAAACTCTTCACCGATCATGGCACTCGTGTCGTCACCTGTCATCTGGACATCACCGACAAGCACGCCGTTAAGGCAGCAGTGGATGATGCTGCTGCCACCCTGGGCGGGCTCAATATTGTCTGCGCCAATGCCGGTGTCAGCGGCATGATGGGCCCACTGCAGGACGCAACCATCGACGACTGGGACTGGGTCCTGGACGTGAACCTGAAAGGGGCGGCCTACGCCATCCAGGCGGCCATTCCCCACCTGCTGAAACACCCGGGCGATGCCCATATTGTCATCACCAGCTCGATCAGTGGCTTGCGGGTCTACCAGCCCAGTCGCGGGCAGGGCATGTACAACACAGCCAAGTATGGTCTGGTCGGGATGGGAGAAGCCCTGAAGGTGGATCTGGAGCCGGCCGGTGTTGGCGTCTCGATCCTGTGCCCAAGTGTGGTGAATACCGACATTTCCCATTCCGGGCGCAACCGGCCCGAGAAATACGGCGGAAAGGTCGATGCCAACCAGGGGCACGAACTGGCCAAGGCGGCCGGTAACGGCACTGATCCTCTGCAGTTCGGACGCTGGGTGGTCAAGGCCATCATGGAAAACCGGCTCTACGTGATCACCCATCCGGTGGACAGGGAGCTGGTCGAAGCCCGTCACGATGCCATCCTGGCCGCGTTCGACAGCAGCGACGAACTGACCGATAACTGACAAGGTGTATGCCGGATCTGACCGGCAAACCGGCCCCGCCAGTGTGTCCGGTTAGAGTGTTTCCAACGCGTTAGTGATCAGTTGCAGCGGACTGCCATCGTGGTGAAAACCGGCGGCTTCGGCCTGCGGGCATTCCAGCGGCGGGTAGCTGCCGAAATTCTCTTCCACCCAAGGATCGGGTGCATAGGTGATCAGGTCACCTACCTCCGCATCCGGCAGCAAGCCGTCAATTTCCGTGACCAGTTCCTCGATGGCGATATGCATCGCCGGCAGGGTCCAGATCTGCCGAGGCGCCCCGGTCAGCGTGGCAGCCAGCAGCAGGTTGTCGACACAGCACTTCACTGACATCAGCCAGCTCTTGGCACCCGGGGAGACCGGACAGGTAAAAGGTTTGCCCTGGCTCAGGTTGCGGATCAGGTCACTGAAGAAAATCGATACCGCGCCGTTGGGCTCCGGGGGCCTGGCGACAATGCCGGGCAGGCGCAGGGAACAGCCGTTAATCCATTTGCGGCGGGTGTAGTCAGCCACCAGGGCTTCGCCAATGACTTTCTGGGCACCGTAACTGAGATTGGGCGTCGGGGCGGTGTCATCGGTAACCACGGCGGCGGCCGGTTTGCCGTACACGGCAATGGAGCTGGCAAAGACCACGGCGGGTGTGTTGGCCTGTTCCTTCAGGCGATCCAGCAGAGCCATCGTGCCGTGAATATTCACGTTCACACCGAGGGCAAAATTGTTTTCCGCCATGCCGCTGGGCACGCTGGCCAGGTGGAAGATCAGGTCCACCGGTTCACTGAAGGCGATCTCCATGAGATTGTCATCGGCAAAGCTGCCGGTGATTTTGATGAGACGGTCATCATCGGCAATTCGGTCCAGTGACAGATCCACCAGGGTCAGTCGGGTAAAAGCCAGGGGTGAGGTGTCGGCCAGCAGTGCGCGGGTCAGATGTGAGCCGATGAAGCCGTTGGCGCCGGTAATCAGGATATGCATGAAAACACCTGTAGTCGCTAGGTTGGGTTCGGGTCAGGAGTCGGGATTGATGACGGTGCGGAATCCGATATGGGACGTGCCCAGCCCCTTGCTCTGCGCCTGGCGCGCCTCGGGCCGGTAGCGCATGCAGTAGTTGGGCGCACACAGGTAGGAGCCGCCCTTGATGACCGCCACCGGTTCGCCCGGCTGGGCCGGGTCATAACCTTCGGGGTAGTCTTCCCGCTCGGGAAAAGCATGGTTGGCGTAATAAGTGGACCCGGTCCACTCCCAGACATTGCCGATCAGGTCGTAGATGCCCAGGGCATTGGCATCAAAACAGCCGACCGGCGCCGTGCCGGTATAACCGTCCACCGGGTCGTGCTGAAACGGGAACAGACCCTGCCAGGTATTGGACACATAATTGCCGTCGTCATCGCGCCACAGACTGCTTTGCGCGGCAAGTTCAAACTGCGCTTCGGTGGGCAGTGCATGGCCTTTCCAGTCGGCGTAAGCCTGGGCATCCTCAAAGGCAATGTGCACAACCGGATGCTGTTCGCGACCTGCGATACTCGAACCGGGGCCTTCCGGCTGTGCCCAGTAGGCGTTGTCCAGGAACATCCACCAGCTGGCGAACGGATTGACCGGGGCTTCGCTGACATGCGGTGCAAACACCGCCGAGCCCGGAATGTGTTGTCCGGTTGATGGATCCTGGATGCCGCGCTCAGCCAGTGTGACGTAGCCGGTGGCGTCGACGAATTCGGCAAACTCCGCGTTGGTGACCTCATGCTGCGCCATCCAGAATCCGGTCACGGTTTCCTGGTGGGCAGGGCCTTCCTCGAAGTAGGTGCCTTCAGCACCCATGGTGAATGTGGCACCTGGCACCCAGATCATGCCGGGATAGGGCGTATCGGTTGGTGGCAGTGCACCGCAGCCGGATGTCGCGGCGGTCAGGTTTGCACCGGGCACGCCACGTTCGACCAGAAACCAGCCCAGGCCGCCGATGATGGCAGCGCTGGCCAGGACACTGATCAGCAGGGTTTTGCTAGCGTCCGTTGACATAGATAACGCCATTTTCCTCGGCATAGCGATCCCACAGCTGCACCATCTGGTTCAGGCGGTCGGGCAGCTCCAGCGCCAGGTCATGCTGTTCGCTGATATCGTTGCCCAGGTTGTAGAGATGCCAGCGTGCAGCATCGCCCTCGGCAGCATCCCAGACAATCTTCCAGTCACCCTGGCGCACGCCGCGGTGGCCATAGAGTTCCCAGCCCATGAATTCGCTATCGTCATGAATCTCACTGACTTCACCGGTCAGCATCGGCAACATGTTCTTGCCCTTGACCGGTTCCACGGCCATGCCGCGGTACATCGTGCCGGGATGCTGTGTGCCGGCCAGTGCCAGGAAGGTGGGCAGCACATCCATGACGGTGCTGAAACCGTCGTTGCGGGTGCCGACATCGACCATGCTCGGGTAGTGCACGAAAGCGGGTACATGGATGCCGCCTTCAAAGGCCGTGAACTTGTGCCGGCGCCAGGGTGCGGCACTGGCCGTGGCCCAGTTGGGGCCATACTGGACATAGGTGTTCCAGTTGCCCAGGTTTTCCAGGCGGTGGTCATAGAGGGTGCCGACATGCTGCTGGTAAGTCGATAACAGGTCGCGACGTCCGGCTTCGGCGCCGTTATCGGACATGAACATGATGAAGGTGTTGTCGAATTCACCGATCGCCTTCAGGTAGTCGATGACCTGGCCGACATAAATATCGAGGTCGCTGACCATGGCGGCATAGATTTCCATGCGGCGGGCGGCAAACGCCTTTTCCTCGTCGGGCTGGTCAGCCCAGCGCGGCTCGAAGACATCGAGCGGCATCGGTTCGGCATCGAAGGGGATCAGCTCGAGTTCCTTGAGGCGGGCAAAACGCTGCAGGTACAAGGCCTCGTAACCGTCGTCATACCAGCCGCGGAATTTTTCGATGGATTCCTTCGGCGCTTGCAGTGGCCAGTGCGGGGCGGTGTAGGCCAGGTAGGCAAAGAACGGTTTGTCGTCCTCGCGGTCCTGCTCGATGTACTCGATCATGCGCTCGGTATAGAAGCGCGTGGTATAGAAGTCCTGGTCAACCTGGACCATCTCATCGCCATCGCGGTAGTTGGCATTCTGCGGACCGCGCCAGTCCCAGGGTCCCAGGTGGGCGGCACCGTCCAGGGACACGAAAGAGCGTTTGAAGCCCCGCGCGCGCGGACCATCTTCCACGTCCATGCCCAGATGCCACTTGCCGGTCATGTAGGTGTTGTAGCCGGCATCGGTAAGCAGGTCGGCCAGGCTGGCAACACGGAAGTTCAGTGTGCCGATGTAACCGGATTCATCCATGTGCTCTTCCCGAGTCGGACGGCCCATCACGCCGAGGCCGGCCAGGTGATTGTCGGTGCCCGACATGAGCATGGAACGGGTGGGTGAGCAGGTCAAACTGGCGTAAAAATCAGTTAGCAGCATACCGTTGGCAGCCAGCATGTCGAGATTGGGGGTGGGTATCTCGCTGCCGTACACGCCCAGGTCGGCATAGCCGAGGTCATCAGCGACGATGAGGACGATATTGGGCTGCTTCGGTTCGGCGGCAACCGGTTCGCTGACTGCGACCGTTTCCGAGGTCTGTTCCTGGCCACAGGCGGCCAGCATGATGGTGGCAATGATGCCGGTTAGTAGGCGGATCCTGTAAGTGGCTTTTGATGACATGGTCTTCCCCCAATCCTCAAGGTATGGCTTGCGTCCCGGCCATCCAGTGGTGTCCGGGTATAGTTTTGCTGGTTATGCTTGTTTCTTGATGACATTGTCACAATCGGAAACCAGGCTGAATGTCCTGATCAGTTCTTCGATAAACAGTTTCTGGCCCATGATGATGGGACCGGCCTGATTGTAAAACGAATTGTTGATGGTGCTCAGCACGACCTGGAAGGCAAAGTAGATATTGGCTTCTTCCTTTTCTGTCAGCGGCCTGCCGGTTTCCTGGTATAGACGGTCAATAAAGCGCTGTGTGGATGCGAGGAAGTGATCGCGGAACGGCTCCCAAAAGGCCGGTTCCCGCGCGCTCTTCAGCAGGACTGTACGCCAGAACTGGCGATGTTCCCAGTAATAGTTGGCCATGTTTTCAATCAGGTCCGGTACCAGGGATGCCAGGGGAATGTTGCTGTAAAGGTCAATCAGGGTGTCGGTTCGGATGCGCAGATGCTGTTCAATCAGCGCGTCGAAGAATTCATCCTTGCTGTGAAAACGGGCATAAAAAGCCCCGACCGAGTAACCGGCTTCCCGCGCCAGTTCAGCCACGGAAATTTTTTCCAGGTCTTTCTTTTCCAGTAGCTTGAAACCGGTATTCACCAGGGCGTTGTAGGTCAGGTGACCGCGCTGTTGCTTGATGGACCTGCCGTGGGATTTTTTGCTGGCCGGGTTCGACGATCTTGCGGGGGGCTGGTTGGCTGTCATTTTAAGAACTGAAATTCTGTTTTCACTAATGTCTGGCACGGGCCGGCCGGCAACGGGAGAGACAACGCCGTCATTAAAACCAATAACGTGGGAAAAGTCGAATCATGCCGGGAAGTCTTCGGCAGTGCGCAACAGCCTGGCGCAGTGCCGTGGAGGGCTGCTCACCAGGGGCTTGCCGATAAAGAATCAAGATTCTAAAAACGAGCCTGGCCCGTCCTGTCGGGCGTGCTTCGGATACCGCTCCCGCGCTGCGTCCGGCGGATACGTGCCCGGCCCTTATCATGACCTGTGCCACCCTGTGCCCTCAGGTGCTTGAAACCATGCCGGTTTCCGTCTAACTTCATCGCAGTTGTTCAATTCCTTACCCGGCAGCCATCATGACTGACACCACGCTAAACCCGGATTCTTCGGGCCATACCGCGCCCGCCGGGCGATCTGAAAAAACATTCCTGGGCCATCCCCGCGGACTGGTCATTCTCTTCTTTACCGAAATGTGGGAACGCTTTTCCTATTACGGGATGCGGGGGTTGCTGATTCTTTACCTGACCCAGCATTTCCTGTTCAGTGATGAGCGCTCGACCGTGCTTTATGGTGCCTATACCGCGCTCGTGTATGTCATGACCATTATTGGCGGCACGCTGGCAGACCGCTACCTGGGTTCGCGCAAGGCCGTGACCTTCGGTGCGCTCCTGCTGGTGCTGGGTCATTTCGGCATGGCTTTCGAAGGCAGCGGTTCGCGCCAGATGATGACCTACAACGGCGCAGATTATCAGCTGACACTCGATGGCCGCGGCGGCGATGCCAACCAGATTATCGTATCCGAGCAGGGCGTCTCGCCGATCAGCTTCAGTGACGGGGCTACCATGTTACTGATTGCCGAGCCCCAGGCTGTGGGCCTGCCGGCCTCGATTCCCACGGACAGTTACACCCTGCGTGTCGAAACCGAATCCCTGTACCTGAACATCCTTTACCTGTCCCTGGCACTGATCATTGCCGGTGTCGGTTTCTTGAAAGCCAATATCTCCACCATCGTTGGCTCCCTTTATGGCTTCGGCGACGCCCGCCGGGACTCCGGGTTCACCATCTTCTACATGGGCATCAACCTGGGCGCCTTCATTTCCTCTATCGCCTGCGGCTACCTGGGTATCGCCTACGGCTGGAAATACGGCTTCGGCCTCGCCGGTATCGGTATGCTGGCCGGCCTGGTGATCTTCCTGAAATACCAGGACTGGCTGGAGGGCAAGGCCGATCCACCCAGTGAGGAAAAGCTCAAGGAGAAAGCCCTGGGTCCCTTCAATGTCGAGCAGATGTGCTACCTGACCGGGCTGGGCATCATCATCGTATCCATGGTGATAGTCATGAATGCCCACCTGGTGGCTGAAGGCTACGTGGGCTTGCTGGGCATCATCGTGTTTGTGGGGCTGGTGGTCTACGCCGTTACCCAGTGCAGCGGGCAAGAGCGCGACCGCATGCTGGCCGGCATTTATTTCGTGCTGGCGCAGATACCGTTCTGGGCGCTGTTCGAGCAGGCCGGTTCCTCACTGAACCTGTTCACGGACCGCCTGGTCGACAGAACCCTGTTCGGCATGTCTGTCCCGGCACCGGTGTTCCAGTCGCTGAATGCCTTCTTCATCGTGGTCTTTGCCCCGATTCTGGCCTGGCTCTGGATCACGCTGGACAAACGCAACCTGAACCCGTCCACACCGGTGAAATTTGCCATCGGCGTGTTCATGGCCGGTCTTGGCTTCCTGGCCCTGGTGGCCGGCATGACGGTGTCCGGGGATACCGGTATGACCGCGGTTTACTTTATTTTCCTGATCTACTGGATCCATACCATGGGTGAGCTGATGGTGTCTCCTGTCGGGCTGTCGGCGGTGACCAAGCTGGCGCCGGCCAAGGCGGTCGGCATGACCATGGGCGCGTGGTTCCTGTACAGCGGCCTGTCCAACTACCTGGCCGGGGTGATTGCCTCCACAACCGGTGCCGAGACCATCGGTGGACAGATTGCCGATGTCGCTGCCGCCAAGACCACCTATGCAGACGTGTATTCACAGGTGGGTTACATAGCCATGGGTATCGCGATTGTCATGCTGGTCATTTCGCCGGTCATCAAACGCATGATGCACTCTGCCTGATCGCGTAATCAGCATTTCATCAGGGTTTCCTCAGCCGACAGGGCGTGCATCCCCGGCCAGCCTGGGAGATACTTGTGCTCTGGCCACCAGCAAAAGACGACAAGTGACCACCAGGCAAGACAAACCATTGCGATAAAACAGGACGTCATGGCCAAGCACACATGGCCTGCTGCAAGATCAAATTTAAAACACACCATGACAATCAACCACAGGAAAAACACTATGGCTTATTCACGCATTCTGGCCATTGCCGTCGCCGGTATCATGCTGACCGCATGTTCCGGCAATGAGGAGACGGCACCTGCGACCAACCAGGCGGCCACCACGGCTCCCGCGCCGGCAGTGGCTGCCACCGCAGCGTCATCCGGGTTCGGCAATGTCGATCAGGACCGCCTCAACAACGCTGCCAGTGAGCCTGGCCAATGGCTCACCTATGGCGGTACCTACAACGAACAACGCTACAGTCCGCTGGACCAGATCAATACCGGCAATGTCGGAGAACTGGGCCTGGCATGGTGGGTGGATATCCAGGCCAACCAGGGGCAGCAGTCGACGCCGCTGTATGTGGACGGTGTCCTGTATGTGACTGAATCCTGGGGCCAGGTCGATGCCATTGATGCCAGCACGGGCGATGTGTTGTGGCGCTTTGATCCGCAGGTTGCCGGCAACGTGGCAGGCAAGGGCTGCTGTGGCGTTAACAATCGTGGTGCCGCTGTCTATGAAGGCAAGGTGTATGTGACCGCCTACGACGGCCGCATGTTCGCCCTGGATGCCGCCACCGGCAAGCAGCTCTGGGAAACCCAGACGGTGGATGAGTCGCTCAATTACACCTCTACCGGTGCGGTACGCGTCGCCAACGGCAAGGTCTTCATTGGCAACGGTGGTGCCGAATTCATTACCCGCGGCTTCATCTCTGCGCTGGATGCCGAGACCGGCGAGATTCTCTGGCGTTTTCACACGGTGCCCGGCAACCCGGAACTCGGTTTTGAAAATGACGCCATGCGCATGGCGGCCGAGACCTGGAACGGCAACTGGTGGGACCGTGGCGGCGGTGGCAGTACCTGGGACGGCATCACCTACGATCCGGAAACCAACCTGCTGCTGTTTGGTGTCGGCAACGGTGCACCCTGGAATCCGCTGGTACGCGGCTCCGGGGGTGGCGACAACCTGTTCCTGAATTCCATCGTCGCCGTGGACGCCGATACCGGTGACTACGTCTGGCACTATCAGCAGATTCCGGCAGAGGAGTGGGATTTCGACTCCGTTCAGCAGATCACCATTGCCGACCTTGAGGTCGATGGCGTCATGCGCCACGTGGCGATGCAGGCCGCCAAGAGCGGTTACTACTACATGCTGGATGCCTATACCGGTGAACTGATTCGCGCCAACAACTTCGTGCCGGTGAACTGGACCTCCGGTTACGACATGGCCACCGGCCGCCCGATCATCAATGAAGCGGCGCAGTACACGAAGCGCACCGCTGCCACTATCATCCAGCCCGGCCCGGCCGGTGCCCACGGTGCAGCACCGATGGCATTCAGTCCCGATACCGGCCTGCTCTACATCCCGGCGATGGAAAGCAGCATGGCATTCACCAATGCGCCGGAAAACCTGGAGGGGCGTTTCAACCTCGGCATGGAATACACCGGGGGCGACTACGCCTACGATGATCCGGACAACACCATTGTGCGCGGCTCGAAAAGCCGGCTCGTGGCCTGGGACCCGGTCGCTGCCGAGGAAGTCTGGACCATCGAGGATGTGGATGTCGGCGGTACCCTGGTGACCGGCGGTGGCCTGCTCGTCAAGGGCAACGGCCGAAACGAAACGCTGGGCATCTACGATGCCGAAGACGGCACGGAACTGGCCCTGCTCGATACCCAGGCCCGCACCTTTGCCGGCGCGATCACCTATCTGCATGAAGGCGAGCAGTATATTGCACAGGTCGTGGGTGGGCCGTCTTTCCAGGGTTACTACGCTCCGACCTACGCACGGCTGCTGGTCTACAAGCTCGGTGGCACGGCAATCCTACCGGCAAAAACCGAGTTCACCCAGCGCCCGCTGGCACCACCACCGGAAACCGCTTCTGCCGACGTGGTCGCACAGGGTGAAGCTCTGTACGGCGAAAACTGCGCCATGTGCCATGATGTCGGCGGCCTCGCGCGCAGTTCCTTCCCGGACCTGCGCCGGACGCCCCAGTTGCACAGCGCGGACGGTTTCAACAACGTGGTCTTGCAGGGCGCATTGGCCGAACGTGGCATGACCTCATTTGCCAGTGTGCTGGATAGTAATGACACCGATGCCATTCGCCATTACCTGATCTCGCAAGCCCACATTGCCATGAACACCCCCAGCCCGTTCGGTCCGCCACCGGATGAAGTGGCCCCGGAGGATGTGGAAGAAGTCGAGGAGGCTCGAGAGCAGCAACAATAAAAAAGCCGGGCGAAAGCCCGGTTTTTTTCAGAGGCAGGAGGTAAGAACGACCTGTCCGGCTTCAGGTTAAACCGAAGTAGGTTGGATAAGGCCGGAAGGCCATCATCCGACATTTTGTCGAAAATCGGTTAGGGCGAAGATATTCGGCGACCTCCGGTCGCCATGTCGGATGGCGGCGCAAGCGCCTTATATCGGCCTACGAGAAACTTTCTGAAATCGGATAACGTTCAACACCAAATGTTGACAGAAAACGGCGAGAGCACATCATGTTCTTGCCTCTTGCCTCTTGCCTCTTGCCTCTTGCCTCTTGCCTCTTGCCTCTTGCCTCTTCAATTGAAAATCCCCCTTCCATATCCTATTCTCAGGGCTCGTCAAAGGATGTCGCTATGAACATAGGCAGAACAACAGTAAACACGGTTTGCGGCATGGTGCTGGTGTCGGTCGCATCCATGGCGTTTGCCCACCATGGCTGGTCCTGGTATGGCAATGAGCCTTTCACCCTGACCGCTGAAGTGGTCGACAAGCGTTTTGGCAATCCCCATGACCAGCTCACCCTGAAAGATGCCGACGGGCAGGTCTGGGATGTGCTGCTCAGCCCGCCCGCGCGCAGCCGCCGCGCTGGCCTAACCGGTGACCTGGTGGAGGTGGGTGCCACGGTCACCGCTTTCGGTCATCGTCGCGGGGAAGGTAATCGTTTTGAAATGAAAACCGAACGCCTGCAGATCGGTGACAGGATCTACAACCTGTATCCGGATCGCAGCTGACCGCAAGATTATGGATGCCCGTGCCAGGGGGGTGGCCCGGGCATTTTTGTGTTGATTCCAGACGCCTAGCAAGGGGGGGATTTCATGAAAGCGTTAAAAGTCCTGCTTTTCCTGTTTTTCTGTCAGGCCCTGGCCTCCTGTAACACACCCGCCCGGACCGATACGCCAGCACCAGCCATGAGCAGGCCAGGCACGCCAGCGCCAGTCATGGCGGCGGGCCCCGACCTGTGTACCACGCGTGATTGCCTCAATGTCCTCGTCGATGATTACCTGGAAGCGCTCGTCGCCGGAGAACCGGAACGTTTGCCGTTTGCCCGGGATGCCGTGTTCGTGGAGAACGTCACCCGCAAGCCGATTGGCAGTGGTCTGTGGGAAACGGCGTCGGCGCTGCCCGGTGAGTTCCGGATTTATGTAACGGACACGGTCTCCAGAAAGGTCGGCTTCGTGGGGCTGATGGCGGCCGGTGACGAACCGACCCTGCTGGGTTTGCGCCTGCAGGTGTCAGGGGACAGTATCATCGTTGCCGAGCATATCGTGGCGCCAATCACAGACGACAGTGCACTGGGTAAACTGATCCGGCCGCGGCCCGGGTTCCATACCGAACTGGCCGTGGCGGCACAGCGCAGCCGGGATGAACTGCTGTCCATCGGCTATGCCTACTATGATGCCCTTGATGAGAATGACGGCACACTGGCGCCCTTTGCGGATGATTGCGTGCGCCTGGAAAATGGCCGGCAAACCAGCACGAACCCCAACAGTGCGACGGTCTTCGGCAAGATGATGTGCGGGCCGCAACTGTCCACCAATTACTTTCAGTATATCGACACCATCAACAACCGCCGCGTGACAGTGGCCGATCCCGTCACCGGGCTGGTCATGGGGCTGTCCCATTTCCGTCACAGCTTTGCTAACAGGGAGACCCCGGTCTATAACGTGGAAGGCGTCGATAGTCGCGATGTCAGCATGTTTGATCCTTTTGACATGCCGGCCATGCACATCTTCAAGGTTGGCCCGGAGGGCCAGATTCACGAGATCGAAGCGGTGGGTATCATCGTGCCTTACCTGTCAGCCACGGGTTGGGGCTGGTAAGTTCTGCTTTCAGGCCAGCGCCAGCCAGACGGTATAGGCCGAGTAAATCACCAGCAGCAGGGCGCCTTCCTTGCGGTCAAGCAGGTTGCGCGTGATCAGGAACAGCACCATGGCGACGGAAATCAGGGCCATGGTGCCCAGGTCAGTCCAGCCAATGGCGCCGGCATCCAGCGGTTGGACCAGGGCTGTCACCCCGAGAATGCCCAGCGTATTGAAAATATTGCTGCCAATGATGTTGCCGATGGCCATGCTGCTGTAGCCACGCATGGCGGCGATCAGGGACGTGGCCATTTCCGGCAGGCTGGTGCCGACGGCGATGATGGTCAGGCCAATCACGGCCTGGCTGATATCAAGCTGTTCAGCAATGCTGATCGCGCCGAGCACCAGTACCTTGCCACCGCCAACCAGAATGGCCAGCCCGGCCAGAAACAGCAGGATATCGACATAAAGCGGTTTCGCCATGGTGGCGCCCGAGACATCA
>Ga0181569_10003158_pt1 | contig 12875 bp, 10 predicted proteins | sample 101ome_19_FD_132452 | JGI IMG/M metagenome (GOLD analysis project Ga0181569, IMG submission 132452) | Coastal salt marsh microbial communities from the Groves Creek Marsh, Skidaway Island, Georgia - 101405AT metaG (megahit assembly) | ecosystem: Environmental > Aquatic > Marine > Intertidal...
ATTTTCAGTTCTTCCCAAAATACCAAAATCAACAAGGTTAAAAACGATATTACCAAAGTCTCGGCACTTCTTAATATTCCAGTGATCCATCAGGGTTAATGTCATGGGACCAAACCTATCCAATGCATAATCCCTGATGCCATCCAGTAACTGCATACCTGAAACATGACCTTTACTCTTAGACTTTTCTTTTTCGATATTTTTTAAAGTATGATCCAAGGCTTCTCTAATGAAGTAGTAAGCTCCCTTTCCATACCGAGAGTCTTTTTCATAAATCTCTTTAACTACAGCAGGGAAATTCTTATCGCTCATTGTCTAAATTTATAGTGGAGTGTTTTGCAATTTCTTTTAAACCTTTCTAAACAAACCATCAATTTATAAATGAAAGTTTCTTATTCTGTCGTAAAGGGAAGGGCTTCTTCTCACTGCATTACCTGGCAGAAAGATAAAAAAAGGAACCGAAAGTTTTTCAGAACGAGGATGGAGGCTTTAGCTTTTAAATTTCAAAAGGAAGAGGAATTAGGAATTGATAACGGAATACTTCCTGAAACTGAATTGATTTTTCATCAGCTAGCAGAGCTTAAAGCAGAAGTGTTAGCGCTTTCTGCAAAACTTGATGAAATTCAACAATCAAGTGAACGCCAAGAGAAAGGGATGCTGGAAATGCGTAAACCTCCTGCTCCTAAAATCTTGAGAGTTGCAGAGGCAGCCAAGGCACTCCGTGTATCTTCCCGGAAATTATATTATCTTTTGGAGAAAGGAGTTTTTAAACGCTACAAACTACCGCATACTCGTACAACCTTCATAAAATTGGCAGAAGTGGAAAAAGCCTTGGGTGAGGGAAATATTGGTAACTTATTGGAGTAAGGGTCCTTTTTCCGCCTTTTTCAAAATTTTGTTTTGCTTGATTTTTATGCATATGCCAAAAGAAAGCCTGAATACCAATTATTATGAGTAAAAAATTTCCAGGAGGAGTAGTCACCGGTGACGGTGTCCAAGCTATTTTTAACGACGCTCAAGAAAATGAGTACGCATTGCCCGCGGTAAATGTAGTAAGCACGAATTCCGTGAATGCGGTGCTAGAGACTGCCGCCGCAGTCAACTCACCTGTTATGATCCAATTTTCCAATGGTGGTGGGGTCTTTTACGCAGGAAAGAGCCTTTCCAATGATCAGCAGAAAGCTGCCATTGCCGGGTCGGTTTCTGGAGCTATGCATGTTCATGCCATGGCAGAAGCTTATGATGTTCCCGTTATTCTTCATACGGATCATGCTGCCCGCAAATTGCTTCCTTGGATTGATGGGCTTCTAGACGCAGGAGAGAAATTTCATGCTCGCGAGGGCAAACCTCTTTACAGTTCTCACATGTTGGATCTTTCAGAGGAGCCTATCGATGACAACCTTTCCACCTGCAAGGAGTATTTTAAGAGAATGGATGCTCTTGGAATGACTGTGGAAATTGAGCTTGGAGTAACCGGAGGAGAGGAAGATGGGGTGGATAATACTGATATCGACACTGCTCGTTTATATACTCAACCTGAGGAAGTGAACCAAGCTTATGAAACTCTCTCAGATGTGAGCAACCGTTTCACCGTTGCCGCTGCTTTTGGTAATGTCCATGGCGTTTATAAACCAGGTAATGTAGAACTTACCCCTAAAATACTCTTAGACTCTCAAGAGTTCATAAAGGATAAACACGGACTTTCTGGGAAACCTATTCATTTTGTATTTCATGGCGGATCTGGCTCTTCTCGTGACCAGATCAGAGAGGCCATTGGGTATGGGGTCGTGAAAATGAACTTAGACACAGATATGCAATGGGCTTTCTGGGATGGAGTTCATGAATACTACAAAACCAATAAAGACTACCTGCAGGGGCAATTGGGTAATCCTGAAGGAGACGACAAGCCTAACAAGAAGTTTTATGACCCTCGTACTTGGTTACGATCGGGCGAGCAAACTTTTGTATCCCGCCTGAAGCAGTCTTTTGAGGACTTGAACTGTATTAACCAAAACGCCAGCTAAAGTTCTTGTCCTCCAGTTTTGAGTTTCTTGCAGGTTTTAGCCGAAGTTTAAAGTTATTGGTATTCCTTCGATCATAGGTTTCTTTATCTTTAAGTAAGTAAAAGATTAGCTGTAAAGGCATTGCCGAAAGGTAGCACATATTAGAGGAATTCATCTGTGTTTCTCAATTATTTGGCTGTATTCGCCCCTTCCTAGCCTTCCTTGCAATTGAAAAGGGTAAAAGTGCCACACTCCGGTGAGACACGGCAGATGCTAAATATTATAGAGTAATGAGGTTTAGTGTTTTTATCGATTTGCTTATTCAGTGTGATTAGTTTAAAAGTTACTTATGAGCGATCAATTATCTACCGAAAGATTAGTTAGAACCATAACCTTAACAAAAGATGACTTGTCCTTGTTGGATAGCATCGAAAGGTTTGTTTCCTCCGGCGGTCACCGGATCAAGACAGACTCAAAACTGATTCGTGCCGCTATACAAATTGCCCATAAGTCTTTAAATAAAGAATCTTATGATCTTAAAGAAATTGCTGAAAAGGTATTAAGCGAGGACGGAAGAACGCAAAGCAAGCTTTTACTCCGAGGAAAAAAAGATCAGGCATAGAGTCTTTCCATCAGGGCTTTGGGGCTACTTACTTCTTCCCTGTGTTCTTTAACTTGCAAGGTAATTGTTGTGCCTTGGCCCGTAAACTTAAACAGGGTGGGGCGATGCGGGTATTCTCCCAGAATGTTAAAAATTTCATCCCTGGCTTGGCTAGGTGCCGTCACCTCCACGATACCCACGGATTCTTCAGTAATGGCAGTTAGGGCATAAGAAATAGCTTCCGGGTTTTTCTTTGCAATATTCAAGTATGCGGAGCGAGCATCCCTATATTCTTCCTTCCAGCGTTTATCCTTTGTCATTACATGGAGTTGAGAGAAAACCCGTAATAAAGCAGAATTTCCGGATGGGGACGCATTGTCATACCAGTATTTTTTTCGTATGGGAGGGGGTGCTTTTGCTCCCGAAGAGCTGAGGAAAAAACCGGTCACTTTTTCATCCCGAAAAAGGGATATGCATTGTTCAATGCAGGCGATTGCGTCTGCAACATATTTTGCAGAACTTTGCGGCCTCACAAATTCGCTGACTGCGGCAAGAGCCAAAAGGCTTTCAGCCCAAAAAACAAAATCATCCAAAAGAAGTTCGGATGTTTGTATAGCTTTTGGGTTACCTGGGTAAGCAATAGGGTAGATAAGCTGCTTGTCCAAAAGTTCAGCTTTCATCCAGTCAGCTAATTCACAAGCTTTTTCAAGTAATGCCTTATCTTTCATCGCAATTGAAGTATTAATAAGAGCTTGAATCAATACAGCGTTGGTCGAAGCCATGCGTTTTTTATCGACTGCTGGGGGTTTTCTACTGGATCTTGCCAGTTCCAGCCTGGGTAAAATATTTTTCTCAATTTGGGCGTTTAGCGAATTATCATCGGTTAAAGAAGGGTGAAAAAGAGGCTCATCTCCGCCGTTTATAAGCTCTAGTTTTTCCATCCATGGAGTGGCTGTTTTTTCACCTAAGATTTCAATAAGTTCCGGCTTCGTCCAAACATAATATTTACCTTCCACATTTTCAGATTCAGCTGATACTGAGGTTGCAAAGCCTTTGGTAGGGCTCCCCATATTTTTCAATAGCCAGGTTAAGGTTTTTTGCACAACCCTTTGATACTGGGGTAGGCGGTATTTACGAAAAGCTCGGGCATAGGTGGCTAGCAGGAGCGAGTTTTCCAGCATCATTTTCTCAAAATGAGGGACCGCCCATTTAGCATCGACACTGTAACGGAAAAAACCTCCCTCTACCTGGTCAAAAATACCGCCATTGGCCATGTTGTCCAAGGTCGTCACAATACAGCGATTTATTTTTTCGGAGATGATGGAATTTTGTTTCACATAATCTGATTCCATGGCAGCTACTAAGAAATCAATTTTCATGGATGGGGGAAACTTGGGGGCTGGCGTGAATCCCCCATATTTTTCATCGTGAAGGCCGCAAACTTTATCTATGGCATCGATGAGAAGGCTTGGGCTCCATGCGGCTGAACTGGAAAGCTCCGCATGATTCGTATGTAAAAGGTTCTTCATTACATTCTTTGCGTTTTCAACAAGCTCCTCCGGGTGAGTACGAAAATGTTCTGATATACGAATCAAAACCTGAGGCCATGGAGCAATTTCTTGCCCAATATCTTCTTTAGGAAAAAAGGTGCCTCCCCAAAAAGGTTCACCAGTGGGCAGGCAAAAAGCATGGAGAGGCCAACCGGCTGACTGGTTAAACATTCGGATGGCTTCCATGTAAAATTGATCAAGGTCTGGCCTTTCCTCCCGGTCTACGAGTACACACACAAAGTGCCGGTTCATGAGGGTTGCAATGTAGTTATCCTCAAAGTTTTGACGGGACATGGTCTGACACCAATGACAGGCAGAGTAACCAATTGAAATAAGAAGAGGTTTATTTTCTTGAGATGCTTTTTCAAGGGCTTCCGGGCCCCAAGTCATCCACTCGATTTTTTGTTTCGAGTGTTGAAGAAGGTATGGACTTTTCTCGGTTTGTAATTTGTTTGGCATGGTAAAGATGATAGGTGGCTTTTCGACTTTATTCCCAAACCCTAGAACAATGGGGAATATTTTCCCGTTGTCGAGGTGGATGGCACGCTTTACGGAATATGTATGCCGGAAATTCGGATTCTTACTGATCGGGTTGCAAATCAAATTGCAGCAGGCGAGGTGGTGGAAAGACCTGCGGCAGTAGCCAAGGAGCTTATTGAAAACAGTATTGATGCTGGTGCCCAAAAAATCGAAATTGAATTTCGAAACGGAGGAAAGTCCTACTTGCGGGTTGAGGATAATGGCAGTGGCATGAAGCCCGACCAGGCATTGCTTAGCTTAGAACGGCATGCCACCAGTAAAATTCGAAAAGCATCTGATTTAAATGAAGTGCAAACTTTTGGATTTCGAGGGGAAGCCCTGCCTTCCATTTCCAGCGTCAGTCGATTTCTTTTGAGAACCCGTACCGAAAAAGCACAAGAGGGCAGTGAAATTTTCATGAATGGGGGAAAAATGATTCATGTAAAAGACTGTGGAATGCCGGTGGGTACAAGGATTGAAGTTTCTCATCTTTTTAATTCCGTTCCAGGCAGGCGAAAATTTCTTAAAACGGAGGCTACGGAATCAACTCATATTATACACTTGGCCAAGTTGTATGCACTGGCTCATCCACAGGTCGAATTTTCTCTTCTCGAAAGTGGCCGAACAATTTTTCGTTCCCCTGCCTGTAAGGATAGTAAGCAAAGGGTACGCGAAATATTTGGAAAAGGCTTAGCGGATATACTATCTCCCATTGCCTGCACGAAGGATCACATGAGCTTAGATGGACTGGTGGGCAACCCGGGGCAAAGCCGGAGTACGAGGAAAGAAATGATTTTTTTTGTCAACCGAAGGCCCATAGAGAGCAAAACCATGACCTATGCGGTTTTGGAAGCCTATCATACTTATGCACCGAAGGGACGATTTCCCCCTGCCATTCTATTTCTTTCGATTGATCCGGAATTGGTGGATGTCAATGTGCATCCGGCCAAAAGAGAAATTCGATTTCGTGAAGAACCCAAGGTCCGCTCTTTTTTAATCGAGAGTTTGTTGGCCAAGAACCGGGAACTTTCTTCCCATCACAATATACCCGCTCCGGAAATTCGAAGAGAGCAAGATCCTGACTCCGGTCGCATGGTGCCGCAGATAGATCCAGCGGCCCAGGCAGTCTATGGAAAAGAAGCGAGTCCTCAGAGCTCAAGATTTATCAACCTTGAGACAAAACCTCTAGCTGTAAAAATAGAGAGTACATTAGCTCCTCATGGAAACCAAGATCCTCATAATACAAAGGAGGAGGGGAATCGAAAGAAAGTGGGAGCTCGAGACTCAACCCATACCATTTGGCGTTTCCTTGACCAGCCTCACGGGGACCTGGCCGTGTTTGCCTCCATTGATGGAGTGATCCACTTTCATGCCCGGGCTGCCTATGAAAGGGTACGATATGAGCAGCTGGAGGATGCCTTTCAGGATTCCAAGCATACGGATTCCCAAGCTCTTCTGTTTCCAGAGTCGTTGGAACTGGATGGGATTGACCAAAAGAATTTAATGGAAAACCTGGAGGCGTTAAGACTCGTTGGTTTTGGGTTGGAAGAATTTGGCCGAAATTTTTATCGCCTGGAAGGCTGCCCCCAATGGGTGGACCCAGAAGAAGCGATTGGTTTCTTACGGGACTTTTTAGAAATTGCCAGGGAAAGTGGGGGAGGGATGAATCCGGAGAAATTTGCCAAAGAAGCGCTCGTACAAAAGGCCACAAGTGAGAATACTTACCAAAAGGTTTTTTCAGATGATGAAGTCATTAGGCTGGCGGAGACTCTCCTTCAGTGTAGAAACCCCTATAATTGCCCCAAAGGGAAACCCACTTTTTATGAAATTCCAAAGAGAGAGATCGAAAATCGTTTCCAAAGGAATTTGTAAGTTTTTTCTTCCAATTAATAAATAATTTTGTGAGGAAAGATCCTATGAAATTTTACCTAGCTGCTTTGGCGATCTTTTCTTTTTCACTCTTAAATCTAAGTTGTAGTCTTTCTGAAATTTCGCAGAAATCCAAAGATACATTTTCGAAAAGTGCAAATTATCTTAAACAAACCAGCCAAAAAGCTTACCAAAAAACCAAAGAAGCCTTTGGCCAAGAATCAGCTCCCGCTAAATCCCCAAAGCCAATGAGCGTGTCTAAAATTAAGTTTGGTACTCTATCTGATGGTACCCAGGTAAACCTATACATAATTTCCAATGCCAATGGAATGTATGTGAGTGTACTTGATTATGGGGGCACGGTAAAAGATATCTATGCTCCTGACCGAAATGGTGATTTTGCCAATGTCAGCCTTGGGTTTTCCAATATCAAAGATTATGAGGAAAAAAGCCCTTATTTTGGTTGCATTACTGGTCGTTACGCAAACCGTATAGCCAAGGGTAAGTTTTCCCTTAACGGGAAAAAGTTTAACCTGGTCACAAATAATGGTCTTAACCACCTGCATGGAGGAAATAAAGGCTTCGATAAATATGTATGGAAAGTCAAAGTTTTGGATGTAGGAACCGGCATTACTTTAACCAGAAAGAGTCCCCATGGAGAGGAGGGCTATCCCGGAAACCTCGACTGTAAAGTTACCTACACTTTATCCAATGACAATGAGTTCAAGGTCGAGTATGAAGCGAAGACAGACCAAGCGACGGTTATCAACCTCACCAACCACACTTATTTTAACTTAAGGGGGGAAGGAAATGGAGACATTTTGGGGCATGAATTAACCTTACCTGGTAACCGTTTCATATCCACGGACGACACAAATATACCAACCGAAATCTCCAAAGTCGGGGGAACCGCTTTTGATTTTAGAAAACCTACCCTGATTGGGGCACGGATTGAGTCAAAAAACACCCAGCTTTCCTACGGGAAGGGGTATGATCATACTTGGGTTGTTCCGCAAAACAATAAGGGTTTATCACTGGCTGCCCGGTTACGTGACCCAGATTCCGGGCGGGTTTTAGAAATTCTAACGGACCAACCCGGTGTGCAAGTTTATACCGGGAATTACCTGGACGGCATGGTAGGGCATGGTGGCAAACCTTATCCTTTTCGTTCCGGAATCTGCCTGGAAACCCAAGTATACCCAGATAGCCCCAATCATCAGGGAGAAAAAGGGTGGAAAAGTTGTGTTTTATTACCTGGGCAAACTTACTCGCACACGACGATCCATCGGTTTAAGACCGATTAGTTTGACCTAATCCTTCATTATTAGTCGCGTTCTTCCCGAGAATGCACATTCTAACAGCTTAAATTAACTACTTTATCATCTAATTTATCATGACTACGGTCGCCGAAAAATCCTCTGAGCAAGCTAACGATTCACTCATTCCTGATTCCCAGGTCAAGGAAATGAAGGAAGCCATTGAACGCCAACTTCGGCTCACTTTGGCGAGGCATTTGGACAACGCGACTAAAAGAGAAATTTGGATGGCAACTTGCCTTGCCGTTCGAGAAAAAGTGGTGGATCGATTCATCGAGACCCAGGCAACCCATAACCGCGAAGATGCCCGTCGAGTTTATTACCTGAGCCTGGAATATTTAATGGGCAGGCTTCTCAACTCCAACCTTTGTAATTTGGGTCTTTTTAAAGCTACAGAAAAAGCCCTTGCTGGACTTGGCTTTGAGCTCAATTTACTGAGCGAAGAGGAGCATGATATGGGGCTTGGTAATGGAGGTCTTGGTCGTTTAGCTGCCTGCTTTCTTGATTCAATGGCGACCATGGATTTACCCGCCATTGGCTATGGTATTTATTATCAGTTTGGGCTTTTTCGCCAGGAGTTTGAAAAGGGCAGGCAAGTGGAGCATCCTGATGATTGGCTGAAATATGGAAACCCATGGGCTATTGTGAGGCCTCAATACGCTCAACGTGTTCAGTTGTATGGCCATGTCGAGCATGCATATGATGACCGGGGGGATTATAACCCTAAGTGGGTGAATACTAAGTATGTGGAAGGTGTTCCCTATGACTTGGCGATCGTTGGGTATGGGGCAGAGACAGTGAATTTCCTGAGATTGTGGGAGGCCCGGGCCTCGGAGGAATTAGACTTACAGGTTTTTAACCAGGGCGGTTATGTGGAAGCCGTGCGGGAAAAAGCCATGGGAGAAAGTATTTCCAAGGTCCTTTATCCAAATGATGAAACTGAGAACGGAAAAGAGTTACGCTTAGTCCAGCAATATTTCTTTGTCGCTTGCTCGATCCAGGACATGATCGCCCGCTTTCAACGAAGCCATCAAGACTGGGAAAAATTTCCGGAGAAGGTGGTAGTTCAGCTCAATGACACCCACCCTGCAGTCGCCATTCTTGAACTCATGAGAATTTTTGTGGATGAGGAAAAGATGGAGTGGGATAATGCCTGGAAAATTGTTCAGTCCACTTTTGCCTACACCAACCATACCTTGCTTCCTGAGGCATTGGAGACCTGGAGTGAGGGCTTGTTTGAAAAGGTACTACCAAGGCACCTCCAAATTGTTCGTGAAATAAACCGGAGATTTATCAAGGATGAGCTGGAAAGTCGCTGGCCCCAAGATGGGTCCAAAATTAATCATATGTCGATTGTTGCCGATGGCTTGGTCCACATGGCTCATTTATCTGTGGTCGGAAGTCACTCGGTCAATGGAGTTGCGGCCCTACACACCCAGTTGCTGAAAGAAAACCTGCTTTCAGATTTTGCAGAGCTTTATCCCACTCGCTTTAATAACAAAACCAATGGCATCACTCCCCGCCGTTGGCTTCTGGGTTGCAACCCAGAGCTAGCTGATTTGATCAATGACACCATTGGCACCGGTTGGGTCAAGGATTTGAGCTTATTAAGGGGCTTGGAGGCCTTTGCTGAAAATGAAACTTTTCAGGATCAATTTCTCGCTATTAAAAGGCGGAATAAAGTAACACTTTCTAATCTTGTCTCTCAAAAGATGAATTTAACCATCGACCCGGATGCCATGTTTGATTCCCAGATCAAACGTTTGCATGAATACAAGAGGCAGCATCTAAATTTGTTACATATCCTCACTCTTTATCGCAGGTTACTTCATAACCCCGACATGAATATTTCGCCCCGAGTTTTTATCTTCGGAGCCAAAGCTGCCCCCGGGTACCATCTTGCCAAAGTTATCATCCATGCCATCAACTTAGTCGCGGAGAGGATTAATCACGACGATAGAATCGGAGGTAAGCTCAAAGTGGCATACTGGCCAAATTATGGGGTGTCGTCCGCGGAGAGAATTATTCCAGCTTCCGATTTATCGGAACAAATCTCCACTGCAGGTAAGGAAGCTTCGGGGACAGGCAATATGAAGTTTGCTCTCAATGGAGCCCTGACTATTGGCACATTGGACGGAGCCAATGTGGAAATCTTAGAAGAAGTTGGGGATGAGAATATTTTTATTTTTGGGGAGACAGTGGAGGGTATTAACAACCTCAAGGCAAACGGTTACAAACCGCATGCTTATTATGAAAAGGATCCTGAATTGAAAGCGGTCCTGGATTGGCTTTCCTCGGATTACTTTTCTCCTCAGGAGGGGAACTTGTTGGAAGATCTGCCCAAAAGCTTACTGGAGTGGGGGGATCCATTTTGTGTGTTGGCTGACTATCGAGCTTACATAGATACCCAGGAAAAGGTAGGTCAAGCATTTCAAGACCCAAGATGTTGGGCTCAAATGGCAATCCGAAATGTCGCAGGCTCCGGTAAGTTTTCTTCTGATCGGACTATTTCTGAATACGCCGAGGATATATGGAAATTGAAGGCTATTCCCGTCACACCCTGAACCTAATTTATAGAATTTCACGATTGGCCCCGCTTTTTGGCTTGGCCATTTTCCTCACCAGTTCTCTTTGGGGAAATGATATCCCGTTCAAGCCTGGGGAAAAACTAGAGTATAAATTAAAATGGGGCTTTTTCCCGGTGGGTTCAGCGATTTTAGAGGTCTTACCTATGAAGACAGTGGGAGATGAGAATTTTTATCATGTGTCTTTCCGTGTACGAACCAATTCCTTTGCCGACAAGATTTACCGGGTACGAACCGAGATAGAATCGGTTATTTCCTCCGATTTTAGCCGATCTATTAGTTATCGGAAAAAACAACAGGAAGGCCGTACCCAAAAGGACATTCTGGTGGAATTTGATTATCAAAAAAATAAGGCATCTTACCAAGAGAAGGGAAAAGATAAGTTGTACTTAGATATACCCAATAAAGTGTTTGATCCCCTTAGCGTTGCCTATTTTTTTCGGATCGGAAATTTAACTTCGGGGGCAACCCGCTCTCTTCCGACCTGCGACGGGAAAAAAATCCAGCACATCGTCGTCAAGACAAGTAAGCGTGAAAAAATTAAAGTACCGGCGGGAAATTTTTATGCAATTGGCACACTTCCTGAAATGAAAAACCTTAGTGGGGTTTTTAAAAAAAGCCCTGATGGAATCCTTCAGGTTTGGTATTCGGCTGATTCGGTAAAAATTCCAGTAAAGATAAGTAGTAAGGTAATTATCGGTAGCTTCACTGCTAGTTTAACCAAAAAAACGCAAAAAATGTAAAGGTTGCCTAAGGTTAAGTGTCGGAAGTTGTTTCATTTTTCATTAGATCCACAAAGGAGCGTAGGGCCGGTGTGATCACCCGATTCTTTTTGTAGATGACAGCCAGGGGACGGTTATGGATGCCTCCTTCAAGCTTGAAGGTAACGAGTTGATTTCTCTCCACTTCATTTTTAACCGTACTTGCCGGCAGGATGGCTAAGCCCGCGTTAATCTCAAGAGCCCTTTTCACCGTCTCAACATTGTCAAATTCCATCGTTACGGATACTTCGACATCGGCATTGGCCAGGATCTCATCGGTGGCCTTGCGGGTGGGAATATCTTTTTCAAAAGCTACTAAATCAACCCCATTGAGGTGATCGATGGAAAGGATTTTCTTTTGGGCAAGTTTGTTCTCCGGACTCATCGCCACAATTAGCTCGTCATTGGAAAAAGGTTCGATCACCAACTCTTTGTGGGGAGAAGGGAAGGCCACGAGCCCGACATCAGCCGATCCGTGCAAAACATCTTCGTATACTAGGTTAGCTCTACGGTACTCAACCCGGGCATTAACCGATGGAAATTCCTTAATAAATTTTTTAAGGTAGGGTGGAAGCTCGTGGAGCCCGATGCTGTTTACGGTGGAGATCTGGATGGTACCGCTTACGATATTCCTCATTTCCTGGATTTCGCAGTGCAGTTTTTCGTAGAGTGATAATATTTGCTTAAATGTGGAATAAAGGGCCGTGCCCTGGGGTGTGAGGCGAAACTTTTTCTGGTTACGATCAATAATGAGCATGTCGTAGTGCGATTCCATCGCTTTAAGTTGTTGACTAACAGCAGATTGAGTGACCTCATTTAGCCTGGCTGATTTAGAGAAGCTTTTTGTTTCAACTAAGTCGCAAAATGTCTTAAAGTTTTGGATGTGCATGATGATTTACTATAACCTCAGCTAATCATAGGCAAATTCAATATATCTCGCTAACTAATGATAACGGAAGAAAAATTTCTGATTAACTTACAAAGAGTCCAGGATCAAATGGCTGAATCATGCAGAATATGCGGGCGTAAGCCCGATGATGTCACCTTGTTGCCTGTCACCAAAAACTGGCCTGCAGGGGTAGTTGATTATTGTAAAAGAGCTGGAATTGTACGAGTTGGGGAAAACCGTGTGCAGGAAGCTTTGGAGAAAAAAAATAAAATCTCGAATGTTGATTGGGAATTAATTGGTCACCTGCAGACAAATAAAGCCAAGCTTGTCGTAGGCGAATTCACAAGGGTTCAAACGGTGGACAGCCCCAAGCTCTTGCAGAAACTAAACGACCTTTCCTGTCAAAAGGATGTAAAGACATCGATTCTTATCCAGGTTAATGCCGGGGAAGATCCGGCAAAGTATGGCTGTTCGTTAGAGGAAACCGAAGCTTTGGTTGATTTTGCCCTGGGTCTGGAAAACGTAGTGGTCAATGGCTTTATGACGATTGCACCCTACGCGCCCGAAGATCTTGGGATTGCAAGCAGGGCTTTTGATAAATTAAGAACTTTGCGGGACGATCTTAAGGGGAAATTTGCTATGAATTTTGATGAACTTTCCATGGGAATGAGCATGGATATGAAAGAGGCTATTGCGGCAGGAAGCACCATGGTGCGCGTAGGATCTGCATTGTTCGGTAGCCGTTAATTTTTGTTTTGGAATAAGATTCCTTGCCCCTTGGC
>Ga0181569_10003168_pt1 | contig 12854 bp, 9 predicted proteins | sample 101ome_19_FD_132452 | JGI IMG/M metagenome (GOLD analysis project Ga0181569, IMG submission 132452) | Coastal salt marsh microbial communities from the Groves Creek Marsh, Skidaway Island, Georgia - 101405AT metaG (megahit assembly) | ecosystem: Environmental > Aquatic > Marine > Intertidal zone...
ACATTATCTCCAAAACATTTTGAAGAAATTGAAAAATTCTTTAATACAATGCCAAAATTATCTCATACTTTAGTGATTAAAAACCCTAACACAGGTAAAGAAAATAAAATTATTTTGGAAGGATTGAATAGTTTTTTAGCGTAGGTATGGCTCATGAAACTCTTGAGTCATACTACAAAACTAACTTTAGTTTAATACAGCATCATAAATATTCATTGAGTGAAATTGAGAATATGATCCCTTGGGAAAGGGAAGTTTACATTGCATTACTAAAACAATATATTGAAGAGGAAAATCTGAAGAATCAGCAGAATGGCTATTAATGCACAATCTACGCCACAAAACACAGGGATTCTAAGTCCCGAGATGAGACAAGTTGTTGTTAGGCAACAGAGTGTAAATGTCTCTGCGATTAGGAGTGACTTGTTAGGTGTTGAAAGAAGAAACGCTGATAACGATGCTAGAACTGCTAATGTAATACAAGAACAAACCAATTTACTTGGAAATTTTAATGCAAATCTTCAAAATTTGAGGGATGATATTTCTAGATTATCTGCAGGAATAGATGGAATTTCACAATCTATTTCTTTGCGAGATCAGGCAGAAATTAATAGAATTAAATCTGAGCAGGAACTTAAAAGATTAGAGGCAGAAGCTGCTACAAGAAGTGGACGTGAAAGTTCAATTGAATCTAATATAAATCAATCACTTTTAGTTCCTGTTCAGGCATTAACTCCCAAGGTACAATCAACTTTTGATAGAATTCGTCAAGCACTTGGAATATTACTTGCTGGTTGGTTGACTGATCAGTTAATAGAATATATTGAAGCAGAACAAGAAGGAAATACCGACAAACTTGAAGAGATAAAAGATGCCACATTAACTAATCTTGGTAGAACTCTTGCTGCATTAAGAGCTGTTAAAACAGGATTTGGATCACTTGCATCATTAATATCATCAACAGCAAAAGGTTTATATAATCTTTTTATATCTAGACCTTTGCAAGGATTGAGAAATGCTATAAGGCGACCAACATCACCTAATACCCGAGTACCTGGAGCAAATCCTGGAGTAAAACCATCAAGAACATCGGGATTTTTTAAAGATTTATTTAAAAATCCTGTTCTTGTTGCTCAGACAATAATGAATGCTCAGAATGGTGAAATTGTGGACGCTGCAATTGCAGCAGCAGCAATACTTGGACCAGGTAAATTTGTTAAAACTGCTGCAGCTTTAGCATACAGTGCTGATGAAATAGCGGAGGCACTGGGACTTAATTTGACTGGCAAAGATCCAAATGAGCAAGTTGGAGATAGAAAAAATAAGAATTTTCTTCTACAAGCATTTGATATGCTGCTTAAACTTAAGGAAGATGGAGAAAATAAAACAAACACTCAATCAAATTCAAATACACAAACTCCAATATCTGCAAAAGAAAAAACTCTTCCACCTCCTGAATTTAATACAGAAATTTCAGAACCAACATCAGAAACAAATATTCCAAATGTTGCTATTGCTGAACCTCAGGAAACAATTACTGGAGATTCTATAAAATCGGAATCAACTAATGCTTTTCCTATGGTTGCACAAGCGCAACCAATGGAAACTATTACCGGAGAAAAAACAAATCAAGATCCTAATTCTCAATCTCAAGATTCTATTGATGCAATGACACCAGATGGTGCAATAGAACCTTTAGCGCAGGTATCGGCAGATAATCCATCTTCATTGAAGATATCTGCTATGCCAGGAACTCCTCAGAAAGTAGGAGAACTTCCAGAAGCAAAACCAGAAGTTGCTATTATTAAAGGTTCTAAATCGCCACAGAAATCAGTTTCTTTAGCATCTAATAGTAATGGACCATTAAATCCTATTCCCACAATACCTTCAGCAAATACAAGTAATTTCTATAGAAGATATTCCGAACTTAGTTACCAGGTAATCGTATAGTATCATGGCAACACAAGTAATACCATCTTTAAATAGAACATCAGTTAATATCGATAACATTTCTAAATCTCTGAATAAGACCAGAGATAGTGTTAACGATGCTCAAAAATCTGTAAATAAATTAGATAATCTTATAAAAACTAACACCCAATTAAAAAGTCAACTATATAAAAGGTCTACATTACTATCCTATCGGATTAATGAATCTCGCCTTAGGCAGGCAAGGGAAGACAAACTTGAAGCATCTAAAGTTGGAGCGCCAGTTCCTAACAAGGCATTAAGTTTTGCTTCTAAATCTTCTGGGAGTGTTCTTGGAAAATTAATAGCATTTGCTTCGTATTTAACTGCAGGATGGATTGTTAATAATATTGAATATTGGATGAAAATTGGTGGTGAATTTGTAAACAGATTGCAAATTCTTAGAAGAAATTTAGGAAATTTCGGAACAAGAGTATTATCCATGTTTAGTAAATTTAACACCTTATTATCATTTACTTTATCTTCTATAATTGCATTAGATTTTTCTGCTTTTACCGAAGGTAAAATAACTGAGAAATTTGATGAGCTCAATAAAGCAGTTGAAGAATTAACACTTAATATACAAGAATCTTATGAAGCTATTACAACTCCATTAGACGAAGAACTTCGTAATGATGATAGTGATGCCGATGCTGGTGATGATGGTAGTAGAGATGGAGACACCTCTCCATCGTCAGGATCATACTCATCTCAAGAATCTCAATCCGGAGATTTATCTGGAATAGGGAGTAAAGAGCAGCAAGCATTACTTTCTACGATTAGATATGCAGAAGGAACTGCTGGACCTACTGGATATAGTATGTTCTTTGGTGATAAATCTGGTCAGGCAAAGTATGGTGATCTTACACAGAAATCTGTTGCAGAAGTTGAAGAACTAGTAACCAAGTTCTTAAAAGACCCTCAATCTAAGGTTGGTAATGGTCAAAGATCTGCTGCTGTTGGTGCATATCAGTTCATCGACATCACTGGATTGGCAAAATCTGTTGGTATGAGTACTGATAGAAAATTTGATGAAGCATTTCAGGATGAATTAGCACTTAAGTTAGCAGCAAAAGCGGGTATTAGTGCTGAAACTTTAAGACGGGAAGGACTTTCTGAGGCAAACATACGTAAACTTTCTGGAAGATGGGTATCATTCCCAGGAAATAATTATGGACAACCTACTAAACGTATTAATGACTTGCAAAGTAGGTATAATCAAGAATTAAAAGAATCCGAAACTACTACTTCAAGCACTAATATCTCCGGATATAGAGTAACACGAATGGGTAGAAATATTTCTTCTCTATCAGAATTACCACCCCATCACAATAAATCTAATGCTACTAGAACTTCTGATGGCAGATTAGTTAATGACTTTACTATATTCCAAGGAAATAAATTTCTAAATCTTCCCGTTCCATCTCCAGTAACAGGAACTGTTGAATGGGCAGGGAATTCTGGCAATGGTGGTTTATGGGTTGAAATTTCATCCCCAGAGGGTAAAGTTGAATTAGGACATTTTAACTCAATCAGAGTTAAAGCAGGACAAAAAGTTAATGTTGGGGATATTTTAGGGTTACAAGGTCATACTGGAAGAGTAATTCCTGCAGGACCTGATGGAACTCATATCCATATTCAGGCACCTGATGCTGTGATTGAAAAATATATTCAAATGATTAATTCAGGCTCATTCTCAGGTACAAAAGTATCTTCATCTGAAATTAATCCTTCTCCTGGAAGGAATGCTCAAAGTAGTAATATTGCATCTGCATCAAGATCTAAAATTATTGCGATTGATGATTCTCAACTTCCTTCTAATGGTATGTCTCAACCACCTTCTGATGATGGGGTAATGACTGCATTTGCTGATTATGATGAAATGTTGAGGCAACATCAGAAAACAAATCTTTTAACAGAACTCTCTTATACATAATGTCACAAGAAAAATCTATATTCACAGAATTAAGAATTCAGTCAACTGATGGAGAAAGGTTAGCTGATCTCTCTCAAGGTGTCGTTGCGTTCGAATATTATGAGGACATCTTTTCTCCCATAATAACTGGAAAACTTAGAATTATTAATTCTGATAATTCCATTCAAATTGAAGGTCGTGAAGGAAAAGAATCTCTTTATAATGGTCTTCCTTTAAGAGGAGGTGAAAGATTGACCTTGGTTATTGCATCTAATAGTATCTCTAATCCAGGATTAGATTTTAGTAGAGTTGAAAAATATTTTTATGTTTCTGCAGTTACTGATGTTGTAACGGAAGGATCTCAAGAATCATTTACTTTACATCTTGTTCCTAGAGAAGCAATTACAAATGAGACTGCTAGAGTATCTGGAAAGTTTCCAAGTTCTTTAAGCATTTCAGATTCTGTAAAAAATATTATAAAAGATCACCTCACTATTACAGAATCTAATACCAAAATAAACACCGGAATAATTGACAAAACTAGTAACAAGTATGGTTTTATGGGCAATATGCGAAAACCATTTACAGTTTTAACATGGTTAGCTTCAAAGGCAGTTCCTGAATCTAGGGAGGTGAAGGGAGGAAGTGCGGGATTTGTATTTTACCAAACAGTTAATGGATTTCAGTTCAGATCATTAGATGAGCTTGCAAAACAAAAACCAATAGCAGAATATATTCATTATGATGTAGTTGATACGTATGATAAAAATCTTAGAAAATCCGACGGATCAAACAATATAATTAGGTTTTTTATTGAAAAAAATTCAAATTTGATTGAAAAACTTCGTCTTGGTTCATATTCTAATGAATCTATGTATTTTAATCCATTAACATTAAGTTTTAATCAAAAAATTTATAAAAGCGCAGATTATCAAAAAAAAGTTGAAAACCTTGGAAGTAGATTTAAACTACCTCCAATAAATAGTGATACTGGGGACACTTTGGGAGATGTACCTACTCGTAAAATGACTTTTGTATCTGATATTGGAACTTATGAAAAAGGTGTAGATAGGGAAATTAATGCAGACCCTACTGAATTTCAGAATCAGGCATTGATGAGATATAACACTTTATTCACTCAAACAATAAGTATGACAGTACAATCAAATACTAATTTAAAAGCGGGTGATGTTATTGATTGCAAATTTCCCAGATTGTCAGAATCAAATTCAAATGAATATGATCCCGAAACAAGTGGTCTATATATTATTAAAGAATTGTGCCATCACTTTAATACAGTAAACTCTTATACCTCATTGAAAATAGTTAGAGATACATTTGGTCCACAAGTTAAAAAATAATGATAGATCAAGGAGCACTTCAAAGTAATTTTTTAGGTAGAGATGGATTCAGATGGTGGATAGGGCAGATTGCTCCCTACGAATCCATGTCAGAGCAACTTGGAGACTCAGGATGGGGAAATAGATTTAAAGTTCGCATTATGGGGTATCATCCGCCCACAGAAGCGGAATTGAAAAATGAAGATTTGCCATGGGCACAAGTTCTGCTACCGCCAACAGCAGGTAGTGGTGCTGCAAATGCAATGACAAGTGTCCAGATTCAACCTGGAGACATTGTATTTGGATTCTTCTTGGATGGAGATAACGCACAAATACCAATCATACAATCTGTTTTTGGAAGAACAGATCTTTCGTCTAGTGCAGAGTATAGTAGTCCATTTACGCCATTTACTGGATTTTCTTCTGCAATACCAAAGAATTCTAAACAAACCACTTCTCAACCTAAAGATTCGATTACTACAGAGTCAAACGAACCGAAATCTACTAGTAATCCATCACCAAGAACAATATCTCAAGATCAAGCACAAAAAGTTGCTCAAAAAACTGGTTTAGTAGAACAGACAATTAATGCTGCTATAGGTACTAAAATACCTCTTGCCAATACGACCAAAAATACAATGGTCGATAAGATTAGTTCAACGATTCAAAATCTTATCAATAAACTGAAGAGATTGAATGGCAACATAACTCAGATGAGATATGCTATATCAAATGCTATTGATGCAGTTACCATATCTGCAAATGGAATCATTGGTCAACTGTTCGATACTTTGATCAATGGAAACGATGGTGGATTTATTGGAATGATTGGTCTGTTGAAGGAGGGATTAGATTTACTATACAAACTAGTATTTGCAAAAGTTCTTGCAGCTACAGGAAATCCTATTGTTGCTCATCTTGCAGGTGTTGCTGCTCAACAGGCTATGGTTACACCAGTAAAACTACTTGAAGAAGCATTTCACTGTGTGGTCGGTCAAGTTGTTAGCGCCGCTACAAATATAATTGCAGATTTGGTTGATTCGACTCTTGGAAATATAGAAAGGTTTGTTACTTGTGCGGGAGAGCAATTTGCTGGAAGTTTAATTAATTCTATTATTAGATTATGCGAAAACTTTTTGGAAGGACCGCTGGGTGCTATTACAAAACTATTACAGTTCTTCAGTGACTTTAATGTCGGAAATATATTAAGAGATGCGATTGGGTTATTATCTGAAGGAGCTATCGGATTCTCTTGTAATCAGAATTATGATAGTTACAAAGGTCTACTTAACGAGTGGGTTATTGGTAGAGGTCCATCCGGATCTACATCAACAATAACTGATAGTATGGAAGGTACATTTAGAGAGATTAGAAATATTGCAAACAAAGTAAACAATGCGGAAGAAGAACTTGGAGAATGCTTTAGTGGTCTCCGTGACTTTGCAAGTCCTCCGGTGATTAATATTTTTGGTGGTGGAGGAGGATCTGGTGCATCTGCAATTCCTATTTTTGGAAATGTTGTTGAAGGTCCTAATGGACCAACCGCAAGTGTTGTTGGGGTTCAATTAACTAATAGAGGATCGGGATATGTTTATCCACCATTTATCGAAATTGTAGATGATCAAAATCAGGGATTTGGTGCTGTTGCAAGGTCTATTGTCAATGAAAGAGGAGAAATAGAAAGTATTTACATGGTCTCTGAGGGTGAATTCTATTCTGTAGGTGACGTATTAGATTATAGTATTCTTGAAGTTATTGTTGAAGATGGTGGATATAATTATAATAATGATACTATAATTAGAGACGATAAAGGAAATCTGTATGATTACGTTCTTAATGATGGTAGAATCACTCAGGTTGTGCCACTAAATAACACTACTGATGGTCTTCCTAATCTTACTATTTCCGGAGACGGATATGGTGCAATACTTAGACCTGTATTAGGAGCTATTAATTCTAGTGCATATACTGAAGATTCAGATGGAAATCTATCTTCTAACCTTACTAATCTCTTTGCAGGTAAACCAACCAAAGTCATAGATTGTCCAGAATAAGATGTCAGAAAGATCGAAAAATACGTGGAAAAGAACACTTGTTAGTTATAATCCTAACTTCAGGATTGATACTGCTAACCCTCAAATGGGTCAGAGTGGAACTGATGTTTACAAAATTTATGGCGTAACTGACAACGGAGATTCTCAATCTTCTATCAGTTTGAGTAGTAGTGGTGTAATGGAGGTCTTAAATGACAGAACCATTGTAATTTCTGGCGGAACTGTAAATAATGAAGGTGAAGAAGATGTTATAATTGTTGGTCAAAATGGTAATATTTCAATTTCTGCACCTAATGGAAAATTACGTATCCTTGCAAAGGATATTATGCTCGATGCCGAAAGAGATTTGCACTTAAAAGCAGGTAGAAATATCAATATCAAAGCAGTTGGTGGTAAGATCACACAAGAATCTCAGAAGCAAGATGTTATAGGAACATCTGGAAATCTCATTACTCAGTTGGGTATGGACTTTGCCACTCAGGTATTTGAGGGTAGTTTTGTTGGTGGTGATTTCTTAGGTGGAATTATTGGTCCTATTGCAGGTAATATTGTCAATGATGTGTTAGATACTGCTACTGGTGGTCTTGTGGGAGGAATTGGTGGAGTAGTTGGTAATGTTGCAGGTGGTGTTCTCGGTGGTGGACTTGGTGGTATAGTCGGTGATGTTGCAGGTGGAGCATTGAGTGGTGGTCTTGCTGGTGCTGCTGGTGGACTTGTAGGGAACCTTGGAGATAGAATTGCTGGAGACGTTGCTGGTGATATTGCAAGAAAGTATGCTACAAAACAGTTTGGTAGGTAATTAGAAAATGGCAGATACTTTTTGGGATATCAATAATTACAAACCACCTGCAGATGGGTCGGTTTTTTATGGAAAAGAGCAACATTTTAACGAGGATGTAGTATTCTATAAGGGGGTACGTATCCATGGTAATCTTGAATTTGATTATACAAAATACGACAAACTTGTAGTCACCCAATTAGAATCTATTGGTCCTGGACAAAACCTTTTTGAAGGTCCCGTAACCTTCAATAGTGATATCACTATTAATGCTACTATTAATACTGATGATTTATTAGTAAAAAATACTTTTCAACTTGCCGAATATGATCCTGAAATTCAAGGTTCACTCCCTGTAATTTTTGCAAGCAAATCCCCTAGAAGAGTTGGTATTAATACTGCAGAAGCTGCAGGGCAGTTTCAAGTTGGAGTTGAAGAGCAATCATTTACTATTCTCAACAGTGGAACAGTAGGTGTAGGTTCCGCTGCTCCGGGTGAATGGATTAATGATAGTGAAGATCCTAATTATGCTGTAAGTCAAAGATTAAAATTAGATGTTCTTGGAAGTATAAGAATTAAAAATACCATTTTTGATTCTGCAGATGTTCCAGGTAAAAATGGATATTTCTTTGCCAGAGATCAGAGAGGTGTTAGATGGTTACAGCAACTTGCTGATGATGATGGTGTGATGCCTTTATCCGTTGTTCTTTGGGGAGGTAATGGAAACTTTCCTCCTCCAGGGTATGAACTCTGTGACGGTTCTAATGGGAAACCCAATTTAGCGCCAATTACAGATTTGAATGGAAACACGTTTCAATACATCATTAAAGTTGTTTAACTTTCCTCATAAATATTTTCATAAAAGGTATCAAAGACAAAAGATAAATGGCATCTAAATTTTACGTACAGGATACGGGAGTATACATCCCAACAGATGGATTAGCACAATCTTTTTCCGTACTAAACTTCAAGAGTGCTAATAGTTTAGGTGTTGGTACTGAAATTGTAACGCCAACATCTAATAATGATAATCCAAATTTTATTTCAGATATTACTCAACTTAGTCTTTGGGGATATGACGTTGATGAAAATGTATATCGGGTTACTCCGGTAGGCGTCAATACTAGTATTGTAATCGGACAATTTAATGTTGGGGAAAATAATGGTGAGGATTTAGTAGTTACTTCTGAAGGTAGAATTGGCATTGGTCTGAGTACGCCTGAGTTTAAATTAGAAGTTTCTGGTAATGCAAAGATCCAGCAAGAAGCTGAGATTGGATCTACACTAGATGTTACTGGGGCAACAACATTAAATGATACTCTTATTGTTACATCTTCAACTACATTAAATGATACTCTAGATGTTACTGGCGCAACTACACTTGATGATACATTAGATGTTGCTAACAATACAACACTTGGTGGCACTCTAGATGTAAGTTTGGCAACTACTATTAATGATACTCTAGATGTTTCTAGTGCAACAACATTAAATGACACGTTAGTCGTGCAAAGTTCAGCAACATTAAATGATACTCTAGATGTTATATCAGCAACCACATTATCAGATACATTAGATGTTGCTGGTGATGTGACTGTAACTTCTGCAACAGGATCAGTTGATAAAGATACTGGATCTATTGTTACCGAAGGTGGTGTTGGAATTGAAGAGAATCTTAATGTAGGTCAAAATGCTACAGTTGGCGGTACTCTTGAATTAGAATCTTTCCTCAGAGATGTTAATGACTATACTGCAGATGATAAGAGAGATTGGAGATTATCTGCAGTAGGAGCAGGTGTATCTTGGAGACCATCTGGTGTTGAAACTCAGAATACTATTTGGGTAACTAAAGACGGAGATGATAATAATAGTGGGTTGTTAGAAGGTGACGCTAAAGCAACTGTTGGTGGAGCAGCTGAAGTAGCACAAGAAGGCGATACTATTATTATCAAACCAGGTATCTACCTTGAAAACAATCCTATTGGTCTCCGTACCGATGTTTCTGTTACTGGAGAAGATATACGTTTAGTTACTATAACTCCACAGAATGTTAATCTAGATGTTTTCCATGTAAGACGTGGATGTCTGGTAGAAAACTTAAACTTTGCAGGAACTAGTGTTGCAGTAAATCACAGTGGATGTGGTGCAGTTGCTTTCCCTCCAATTGCATTATCTGAAAGGGCAAACACTGGATATATTGCTGCTGGTCCTGCTTTAGAAGGTCCGAGTGGAAGATGGAGATCTCCATATGTCAGGAACTGTACCAACTTCATGTCTGGAAGTATTGGCATGAGGATTAATGGTGACCATGCTTCTGTATCAGATCCAATCAATAATATTGGTAATAATCTGAAGTCAATGGTTTGCGATTCATTCACTCAATACAATGAAAATGGTATTGGTGTTTCTATTACAAATAATGGTTATGCTCAGTTAGTTTCTATTTTTACGATTGCATCGGATATCGGAATTTACTGTGACACTGGCGGATCATGTGATCTTACAAACTCTAACTCTTCTTTTGGTAATTATGGATTGTATGCTAAAGGTCTTGGTGCAGTAGAATATACTGGAGTTGTAGATAGATATCCACCAACAAAAACTTCTCCCGGTGTAATTGCTAATAGTGACGTAGTTACATTTTCTGGGGTTTATGATGTTTTTACTAATCCAAGAAGACCTTATGATGGACAGGCAATCTTCTTTAAGATTGATCTGACAAATTATGGTGATGTTGATCAAACCTACGTTGCTGGTTTACCATCAAATATTCTTACTGAACCTATGTTGCAGGTTCAGGAAATTAAAGTCACCAATGGTGGAAGTGGATTCTCTCCTCTTGCACCACCTACTGTGATTGTTAGAGATGCAGATGATTTCACTCAAGATCCAAAAGGACCACAGGGAATTATTGCAGAACTCAGTCCTACGATTGATGAGGTAACAGGATCTATCACTGCTATTGATGTTGTAAATAGCGGTAGAAATTATCTTCCTTCACAAAACCTTGAGGTCTTTATTGATGGTGGTGGAGCGACAGCAGAATTAATTACGCAACCAATTTATTATACTGTAGATGTTTCGACACCAGTGACACCAGTTTCTGGTATTGCTACAGTCACTTTTAATGAGTTTGTTCCATATGAATTATTTGGTGGAGAGCAAGTTGAGTTCAAACGTATTAGTAGAATTTTAACCAGTTCTCACTCATTCGAATATATCGGTACTGGTGTTGATATAAATAACTCAACACCTTTCCAAGGCGCTGTTCCTATTAAGGACAATGAAATCGTTGCATTAGATGGTGCCCAAGTTCCATTTACTAGCACGGACCAAAAAGGTAACTTTGATATTGGAGAGGGATTCCAAATTAACCAACCAACAGCAACGATTCGTGGAAGAGATTTTAGTAAGGCAATACAAGCAGAAGTCACACCGCTTATACTCGCATTAAGGTAAAAAATTATGGCAGTTGCACCACTTAATAAGTTTTTAACAGTTGCTGTTCCAGTAGCACCTGGTGAGCAGACGATCTATACAACTCCAACTGGAGTTTCTGCTATCGTTCTGTATGCTCAGTGTGCTAACGTTGGTGTCGGAACATTCCCTACAGTTACGTTTACTCATCGAAGAAAGAGTACTTCTGCAAGAACAGTAGGAAATACTAGAAATATTAGAGTAATTAAAGACATTGAAATTCCTCCAAATGATTCTCTAGTCATTATTGATGGTAGATTAGTCCTAGAAAGGACTGCTATTATCACTGACTCTATTGTTATTCAGGGGCAGCAAGATGGATTAGTTGACATTAATGGTTGTGATTATGATGAAAACACTGGCATCACAACAGTTTCTACATTACAAGCACATAATTTCCAGGTTGGTGATGAGATTACTATGAGTAATCTAAGATTTACTTGCACTCCAGGAAATTATGGATTGACGACAAGTATTTTCCCAAATCCACAAAGGTCATTTATTGTTGACGAAGTTCCAAATGCAAATACATTTGTGACTGATTCTGGAATTGCATTAGGAATTCCACATACATTTGTACCTGCAGCGCACACATTTGCTGGTGCAGATACAGGCGCAATTACAGTAACTGCAGGTCCTGGAGGACCATTCACTCCAACTAACGCCACATATGATGGAGCAACTGGAGCTTTAGTACTTACTATTAATAATCATGGTTTAACTAATGGAAATACTATTAGAATTGCTGATGAGTCAATTTACTTTAAGTGTAGCACTGATAATTTTGTAGAAAAAACTGGATATCCGAGACCGACTGATCCTGCATCGGGTACAGATTTAACGGTGCAAGATGCAACGTTAAATACATTCAGAGTTGATGTTGGAACATCTCCAACAGGAGGAAGAGCAGCTCCTCTTCAAATGGAATTTATTTGCAGCATCCTAGAAAATAGCACCACCTAATAATTATGGTAAGATATCTATCCGGACGTACCAGAACAACAGATTCAAATAGATTAACTGATGATAGATATGAATATCTATCATTGGGTGATGCTGAACCTAATCTTGGTGATCCAGTAGCACCTGGAGACGTGCTGCCTGCTGGATTGCAATATCAAATTATATCAATTGAAGGATATCCGGGAGAAAGATATTGGGTTCCTCGCGGTGGTGGAATTATTCCTGGATCAATCAGTGTATATGATGAAGGATTTTTAGTTGGAGGAATTAATAGTACAACACAATTAAATTTTGTCGGTAATGGGATTGAGGCAATAGGAAGTAATACTGGATTATCTAATCCAGGTTTTGGTATAACT
>Ga0181569_10003181_pt1 | contig 12811 bp, 11 predicted proteins | sample 101ome_19_FD_132452 | JGI IMG/M metagenome (GOLD analysis project Ga0181569, IMG submission 132452) | Coastal salt marsh microbial communities from the Groves Creek Marsh, Skidaway Island, Georgia - 101405AT metaG (megahit assembly) | ecosystem: Environmental > Aquatic > Marine > Intertidal...
CACACTGCGCGTACTGCCGCCGGGAGTCTCTTACTCGGAGTGCTCGATCGGCCGAGTCGCAGTGCGCGAGGACTACCGCCACCTCGGCCTCGGTCGCGAGATCATGGACATAGCACTGGCATTTTGTGACGCACGCTGGCCCACTGTGCGTCTCAGCGCACAAACGTATCTAAAGGCGTTTTACGAATCGCTCGGGTTCACCCCTGTGGGTGAGTCTTACCTTGAAGACAACATCCCGCATGTCGAGATGCTCAGAAAAGGTGCGGGCAAAGTAACCTAGAGATGCCCGCTATCAAGCAGCTTTTCTCGATGCACGCTTGCGCTCGTGCTCCAACAGCAGTTTTTTCCGTAACCGGATGCTTTCCGGTGTCACTTCGACCAATTCGTCCTCGTCGATGAACTCCAGTGCCTGCTCAAGGCTGTGCAGCACGGGGGGCGTCAAAATCACCGCTTCATCGCTACCTGAGGCGCGGACATTGGTCAGCTGTTTCGCTTTAGTGGGGTTGACCACCAAATCATTGCCGCGGCTGTGCAGCCCCATAATCTGGCCTTCATAAACGTCTACATTAGGCTCGATAAAAAGCCGACCCCGCTCCTGCAGGCTAAACAGCGCGTAGGCTAGGGTCTTACCAGAGACCATTGAGACCAGCACACCGTTATTGCGGGCACCAAGCTCGGATTTAGCGACGGGGCCATAGTGGTCAAAGATATGGGTCATGATGCCGGAGCCGGAAGTCAGCGTCAGAAACTGTGAACGAAAGCCGATCAAACCTCTGGCCGGCACAATGAATTCCAGCCGAACGCGCCCGGTGCCGTCAGTCACAAGGTTCTGAAGATCAGCGCGGCGCAGCCCAAGCTCCTCCATCACGCCACCCTGGTGAGCTTCTTCGCAATCGATCACGAGGTTTTCGTATGGCTCGCAGAGTTCCCCATCGATTTCTTTTTGAATCACCTCAGGGCGTGAAACGCCTAGCTCAAAGCCTTCACGCCGCATGTTTTCGATCAGCACTGAGAGATGGAGTTCACCGCGGCCGGATACCTTGAACTTATCGGGGCTGTCGCCCTGCTCAACCCGCAGCGCGACGTTGTGAATAAGCTCGCGCTCAAGGCGCTCCTTGATATTACGCGAAGTGACGTACTTGCCCTCACGCCCTGCAAAAGGCGAGTCGTTGACCTGAAAGGTCATGCTCACAGTAGGCTCGTCGACGGTTAATGCAGGTAAAGCCTCGGGCGAGGCAGGATCGCAGAGCGTGTCTGAAATATTCAGCGCATCGATCCCAGTGACACACACGATGTCACCCGCCTCGGCACGCTGGGCTTCGACGCGCTCCAAGCCAAGATAACCCATGACTTGCAGCACCTTCCCATTACGCTGGTTGCCCTCACGATCGACGACCGCCACGGGCGTATTCGGCGTCAGTTCACCCCGCGTGATGCGACCCACGCCAATCACCCCTACGTAGCTACTGTAATCAAGCGCAGAAATCTGTAGTTGTAATGGCCCATCAGCATTCACCTCGGGCGGTGCGACTTTGTCGACAATGGCGTGGAAGAGCGGCGACATATCGTCGGCCATGGCCTCGTAATCCTCGCCCGCAATGCCATTGATGGCAGAGGCATAGATGACTGGAAAGTCCAGCTGCTCTTCCGTCGCCCCCAAGGTATCAAACAAATCGAAGACCTGATCAATCACCCAATCCGGTCGCGCGCCGGGGCGATCGATCTTGTTAACGACCACAATCGGGTTGAGGCCCCGCTCGAAGGCTTTGGCGGTCACAAACCGGGTTTGCGGCATCGGACCATCAACAGCGTCGACCAGTAGTAGCACAGAATCCACCATCGACAGCACCCGTTCAACCTCGCCGCCAAAATCGGCGTGCCCCGGGGTGTCAACGATATTGATCCGATAATCGTTCCACGTGATCGCAGTATTTTTGGCCAAAATGGTAATGCCACGCTCACGCTCTTGATCATTGGAATCCATGATCCGCTCAGCGCCCGCATTTTTGCGATCCAAGGTGCCGGATTGTTGCAGCAGGCAGTCGACCAGCGTGGTTTTGCCGTGGTCAACGTGGGCGATAATGGCGATATTGCGAAGCGATGTCATGCTGAGTCCAATGAATTGAGAGGCGCTAGACGCATAGCGGGCGCGGAGTGTACACCACTGGACCATCATTGGTTCAATCGACTATTTGGCTAAAAGGCCGTTTCTCGCAAAAAGAAGAACGAGGCCGACTGTTCATGCAGCGCGGTGCCGGGGATAAATCTGTGCCTCAAAAACAAAGAACCGCAGTGGACTCAGATCACACTGCGGTTTGTGTTAAAGCGCCCCTCGGATCACTGAGGGTGCGGTGCGTCTTAGTTTGGAAGCGTTAGGCGAGTGCTTCCTTGGTTGTCTTGACGATCGCTGCTGCGACTTTATAAGGATCAGCGTTTGACGCTGTTCGTCGGTCCTCTAATCGACCAACCCAACCATCGGTGTGTGTAGAGACCGGGATTCGGATAGAGGCGCCCCGGTCAGAGATGCCGTAGCTGAAAGTATCAATCGACTGCGTCTCATGATCGCCGGTGAGCCGCTGATCATTGTCTGCACCATAAACGCTGATGTGGCGTTCAATGTTCTTTCCGAACTCTTCACAAATCTTTGTGAAGACGGCTTCTTCACCGGCGGTTCGCATCACTTCGTTGGAGAAGTTGGCGTGCATACCCGAGCCATTCCAATCCAGCTTACCGAAGGGCTTCGGGTGCCAGTTAATGGAGAATCCATATTTTTCACCGACACGCTCAAGCAAGTACCGGGCTACCCAGGTTTCGTCACCCGCCCTCTTCGCGCCTTTCGCAAAGACCTGAAACTCCCACTGACCGGCAGCTACCTCAGCGTTGATTCCTTCGACATTGATTCCTGCTGCAAGGCAAAGGTCAAAGTGCTCTTCCACACACTCCCGGCCAAAAGCATTACTTGCACCCACTGAGCAGTAGTAGGGACCCTGCGGGCCAGGGTACCCGTTTACCGGAAAGCCCGGGGGTAACTGAGTGTCGACGTCCCACAAGAAGTATTCTTGCTCAAAGCCGAACCAAAAGTCGTCGTCATCATCGTCGATGGTGGCGCGACCGTTCGACTCGTGTGGCGTACCGTCTGCATTCAGTACTTCTGTCATGACCAAAAACGCATCTTTCCGACCCGGGTCGGGAAAGATTGCTACAGGCTTGAGCAGGCAATCAGAGGCGCTGCCATCGGCTTGCTCAGTCGAGCTACCATCGAATGACCACATGGGGCATTCCTCTAGCGTACCGCCAAAGTTGTCCCTGACCTGGGTTTTACTTCGCAGACTTTGCGTAGGCTTGTAACCATCAAGCCAGATGTATTCAAGTTTTGCTTTCATTTCTACTTCGTCTCCGCATGGTGCGCTATGCAGCGTACAATTTGCTTACAGTGGTTCATTCATTGATGTGTTAGCCGGGCGAAATGGTCCAGACCAAAACACCTGCAGCTTACTTACGCAAAAGCCGTGCCACCTCGGGCACCGCAGCAAGCCATTGATTAAATTAAATTTTCCCACGAACGCTGCAGCACACCGCGTCAAATTGCACTAAAGTAGTGCGCCCGCCTTGGCTTTTGCACTATGATTGTGCGAACTGGGCGTTAAGATCGATGTTTTCAGCTCGCGACACGCGCTCATTTACGCCGTGACTCCGCTGTATGGCCTGTAATCGTTGCCGCACTCGGGTTTGGCACGTCCCTTGCAAACGCACAACCACTTAAAAGCTTTACACCCCTGCGAAGGGGGTAATCGATGAGAGGAACCACATATGTCAGAGCGAACGCTCAACCTAATCCAAAACAACGACATCCGCTGGGTAGATCTGCGATTCACCGACACCAAAGGCAAAGAACAGCATGTCTCGATTCCTGCTTCCGCAGTGGACGAGGATTTTTTCGATGGCGGCAAGATGTTCGACGGGTCTTCGATATCGGGTTGGAAAGGAATTAACGAGTCCGACATGATTTTGATGCCGGACGACAGCACCGCTATTATGGACCCCTTTACTGATGACCCAACGGTCATCGTCCGCTGTGACATCGTCGAGCCTGCGACCATGCAGGGCTATGATCGTGACCCCCGCAGCATCGCCAAGAAGGCAGAAGCTTATCTGGCGTCAACAGGCCTCGGCGACACGGCATTCTTCGGCCCGGAACCCGAGTTCTTCGTATTCGACGACGTCAAGTGGGACGTCAACATGAGCGGTGCCAGCTACGCGATCAATGCAGAGGAAGCGGCTTGGTCATCAAACCTGGATTTCGAAGACGGTAACACCGGCCATCGCCCACGCGTCAAGGGCGGCTATTTCCCCGTGCCTCCGGTTGACTCACTGCATGACATCCGAGCGGCCATGTGCTCGGCAATGGAGCAAATGGGCCTGGACGTCGAGGTGCATCACCACGAGGTGGGTACGGCGGGCCAGTGTGAAATCGGTGTAAAGTTCAACACTTTGGTCTCAAAGGCAGATGAGGTGCAAATCCTCAAATACTGTGTGTTAAACGTCGCACATGCCTACGGCAAGACCGCAACATTCATGCCCAAGCCGTTGGTTGGCGACAACGGATCTGGCATGCACGTCCACCAGTCTATCGCCAAAGGGGGTGACAACACCTTCGCCGGTGACGGGTATGCGGGACTGTCTGACACAGCCCTCTATTACATTGGCGGCATCATTAAGCACGCTCGTGCGCTCAATGCTTTCACCAACGCCTCGACCAACAGTTACAAGCGCCTGGTTCCCGGCTTCGAAGCACCCGTGATGCTCGCGTACTCGGCGCGTAACCGCTCTGCATCAATCCGGATCCCATATGAACCGTCGCCCAAGGGTAAACGTGTCGAGGTTCGCTTCCCCGACCCCACCGCCAATCCTTACCTCGCTTTCGCCGCGATGTTAATGGCCGGTATCGACGGTATTCAGAACAAGATTCATCCCGGCGATGCAGCGGATAAGGATCTATACGACCTGCCCGCTGAAGAAGCGGCAGATATCCCGACGGTCGCGTCAAGCTTGGAGATGGCGCTCGATGCACTGGAGGCCGATCGCGACTTCCTCACCGCCGGCGGCGTCTTCACTGATGACATGATTGACGCGTACATTGAACTCAAGCGGGAGGACGTCGAGCGCCTCAATATGACGACACACCCCGTCGAGTTTGACCTGTACTACTCGCTCTAAATGGCTTTGACCGCGAAGAGTCGCTTCTCAAAAGCCCGCAACCAGCGGGCTTTTATTTCTCAACCAGTGTCGCAACTTTTGCGCACCGTTATGGTGCAAGCGATCTCGCCGCGATCCACTCACCGTAAGCGTTCAACGACATCCCTGAAAACACTCAGCACCATACGGAGAATCAGTGCGCGGTTCACTCGCGCTCGCGCGCGAGCCCGGGAAAGCGCTTCCGGGGTGATTTGGACACCTCCGCTGGATCACCACTGTAAGCGGCCGTCGCGACTCGTTCGAGGCGCAGTTATCGGCTGTCTTTTCTTGTCAGCCGCAACTGTGGCCACAGCGCAGCCGGTCTACAAAGTGGTGGATGAGCAGGGCAATGTCACCTTCACCGACACACCTCCCTCTGACGTAGCCGCAGAGGTGCAAACCCTCAACGCAACGAACACAACACCGCCAATGCCGGTCGATGACGCTGCCACCGCAGACGATATTGCAATGCAAGACACCGAAGCACCCGTGGCATACTCGACTCGCATTACCTCCCCGGTAGATCAGTCGACAATTCCCATGGGTCCGGGTGACTTTGTGGTCGAAGCCGAAGTGCAACCCAGACTGCGCATTGGAGAACACCTGGTTCTGAAACTGGACGGCGTATCGGTTGGCGAACTCCAACGAGCCGCCCGCTGGCAACTGACCAACGTGTTCCGGGGCGAACATCGGCTGCAGGTTTTTCGATTGGGTGCGGATGACACTCGACAGGACGCCTCTCCCGAGCAGGTTGTCTTTGTAATGCGGCCGGTCGTACAGAACTAACATGATGTCCGCCGACTCACTGATAGACCTGACAGCCGACTATCATCTCGACCTGTTGGCGACCGGTGTCGTTCTGCTGGACGATCAACTCCACATTCGGGCGCTCAATCTCTCTGCGGAAAATTTATTGGAGGTCTCTGCGAGTCGCGCTTTGGGGAGCGCACTGGACGAGCTGCTCGACGAATCCAATGAATGGTATCCACTTCTGAATCAGGCTCTGTCAGACAACTTCCCGATGGTGAGGCGGGCCATTCCACTCACCACGCGAACGGGGCAGGAGCGCACGGTCGACATCACACTCAGTCCCATTGCGTCAAATTCTGAGCAGCGGTGCTTGCTGGTCGAACTGAACATGGTTGATCGCCTGCAGGCCATCAGCCGCGACGAAAGCGAGTGGCAGGCACAAGCAACGCTTAAAGAGATCATGAAAGGGGTCGCTCACGAAGTGAAAAACCCGTTGGGTGGCATCCGTGGTGCCGCGCAATTACTCGCAGGCGAGCTGGCAGACGAGGGCCTGCAGGAATATACCGACATCATTATTTCAGAAGTCGACCGGCTCAGAACGCTGGTCGACAGAATGTTGGGGCCGAGAGAACGATTGGAATCGGAGCCCACGAACATTCATGAGGTGACAGAGCATGTCCGGCAGCTCATCGAAGCAGAGGCAAAAGGTAGCCTCAGTATCGAGCGAGACTATGATCCAAGTCTGCCCGATTTTTTAGCGGATGGCGGACAGCTCACCCAGGCCGTACTGAATCTAGTGCGCAATGCCTGGCAAGCCTGTGGCGAGGACGGATTGATTACGCTCAGGACCCGTGTTCTCCGACAGTTCACCGTCGGCGGAAACCGACACAAGCTGGTCTGCGCACTGCAGGTTAATGATGATGGGCCCGGTGTTCCTGAAGATTTGTTGCCGCGCCTTTTCCTCCCCATGGTCACAGGCAACGCTCAGGGCACAGGTCTAGGGCTGTCCATCGCACAACGTATTGCCAATCAGCACGGTGGTTTGATCCAAGTCCAAAGCGTACCGGGAGAAACCCGCTTCACCATGCTCTTACCCATGGAGATTTGACATGCCGATAAATGAACAAATCTGGATTGTCGATGATGACAGCTCGATTCGCTGGGTGATGGAGAAGGCGCTCACCCGTGCCGGCCTGGACTGTCGCGCATTCGATTCCGGTGACGCAGTGGTTGATGCATTAGAGAGCGACACCCCCATGGTGGTGGTAAGTGACATCCGAATGCCCGGCATGGACGGTATCGCCTTGCTGTCTCAAATCAGAGCGCTTCAGCCAAACTTACCCGTCATCATCACCACCGCGCATTCTGACCTCGATAGCGCGGTCAATTCATATGAAGAGGGTGCCTTCGAGTATCTTCCTAAGCCTTTCGATATTGATGAAATGGTGGCGACGGTAGCGCGCGCTCAAGCGCAACACGCAGGGAAACCTAGCAGCACAGAGGCAACACAGGGACAGCGCAAAACGGAGATCATCGGCAATGCACCGGCCATGCAAGAGGTTTTTCGCGCCATCGGGCGCTTGGCGCAAAGCCATATTACTGTGCTGATCAATGGCGAATCTGGTACCGGGAAAGAGCTGGTTGCGCGCGCACTGCACCGCCACAGCCCCAGAGCGAACAACGCCTTTGTTGCATTGAACATGGCCGCTATTCCTCAGGAACTGATGGAGTCAGAGCTATTTGGCCACGAGAAAGGTGCGTTCACGGGTGCCAACAATCGTCGGGAAGGCCGGTTCGAGCAGGCTCGCGGTGGTACGTTGTTCCTAGACGAAATCGGAGACATGCCGGCCGCTACGCAAACTCGCTTGCTGCGCGTGCTACAAGACGGGGAGTTCTTCCGGGTCGGGGGTGTTGATTCTATCAAGGCCGATGTGAGGATTATTGCAGCAACCCACCAGAAGCTGGAGTCTTTGGTCGAGTCAGGCGCTTTTAGAGAAGACCTTTTTCACCGCCTGAATGTCATACGAATTCACGTACCGAAGCTGTCCGAACGCCGGGAAGACATCCCGCAGCTGCTCACTCATTTCTTAACTGCTGCGGGCAAAGAGTTGGGCGTAGAGGCCAAAGTGCTGTCGGCGGATGCGCTTGATTTACTCACGCAGTTGCCGTGGCCTGGCAATGTCCGACAGTTGGAAAATACCTGTCGGTGGCTCACGGTCATGGCCGCAGGGAGGGAGGTGCTCCTGTCCGATTTGCCACCGGAACTCCTTCAGGACCAAAGCGCCCAGGAGACTGGACAAGCGGACAGCTGGCACGAACAACTCTCTGGCTGGGCAGACCGGCAGCTCTCGGAAGGTCACTCCAACGTGCTCAGGCAAGCGCTACCGCTATTTGAGTCCATCATGATAGAGGCCGCTCTCAAGCACACGGGGGGCCGCAAGGCTGATGCCGCAGAGTTGCTGGGATGGGGCAGAAACACCCTGACCCGCAAATTAAAGGACTTGAATATAACGGCCGCGTAACCGCGGCCGGTTGATTGTCAGTGCGTTGACGTTTCAGAAGGGATGGCGCCGGCCTCTCCGGCTTCCGCCGCCTGTTGCGCCACGGCTTGCCGGAACAGCGCATCGAAGTTGACTGGCGCAATCATCAGCGCCGGGAACCCACCCTTGACCACCAAATTATCGACAGCCTCCCTCGCGTAAGGGAACAAGATCGTGGGTGCGACCGTAGACAATAACTGCCTCAAAGCTTCATCCTCGAAGCCAGCAACGAAGAAAATCCCCGCCTGCTGAACCTCCACCAGAAATGCCGTCTGCTCTTCCAGCTTCGCGGTAATAGTGAGCGTCAACACGACTTCATGGTTACCCTGCTCATCGATGCGACTGGTTTTCGTATTCAAGTCCACATTAACAGCGGGCTTCCATTCCTGGCGGAACACATTAGGGGCGATGGGTGATTCAAAGGACATGTCCTTTGTATAAATCCGCTGGGTAACAAACTGCTGTTGCGCCTGTTCTTCCTGTGCGGCTGCGGTTCCTTCTTCAGCCATGCTGATACTCCTTCATTATCAAAATCTTCGCAGCAGATAACGCTAAGCAAGCAACGGGTCCAGCCCGCCTGCTCGCTCAAGACCATATAACTGGTCACATCCGCCAATATGTCGTTCGCCTATCCAGATCTGCGGGACCGACGTTGCCCCTGCCCTCTCAGTCATTTGTTGACGCGTCACAGGATCGCCGTCTACCGCTATCTCTTCGTACTGAACCCCTTTCTGCTCCAGCAAGGCTTTCGCACGAATACAAAACGGGCACCAACGTGTGGTGTAGATCACGACATTGCTCATTCGGTGACGACCGGAAGCTTTTGCGCGTCCCACTCCATCATGCCGCCTGAGAGCTTTTGTGCGCGACTAAAACCTTGCGCTCTGAGTGACTTGGTCGCCGGACCCGCGGACTGCCCCATTTTACACACGACCACGACGGGTTTATCGCGGTATTTTTCCAATTCATTGCTACGTTTGGCCAAGGCCGCGGCGGGTATGTGGACAGCATCAGTAATATGGCCTCGGGCATAGTCAGTCGCCTCCCGGATATCCAGAAAGATGCCACCGTCGCCATTGACTAGCTGCACAGCTTCATTGATCGACAACGCCGGCCCCGCTTTTCGGCTCTCATGAAGCATCAACATGGTCAGGGTCGTGGCCAGTGCCGCAACCAAGATCCACTGCTGTGCGAGAAACTGAAACACTAAATCTGCTGACACGCTCTCTATGCCCCATCATGCCCCGCGAAGTCCGGGTTATTCACCACTGATTGTCCTGGGGGATCTTGCTTCAGAAACTCGCCCCGTCTGACGCCCATGTAGCGCGGGGGCGGAGTATATCGGTTCAATCACAGCGTCTCCAGTCGGTGACGGGGCTGTATCAGAGCGGCTCGGTGATCGAGCCCAGCGTCCTCAGAGCGCATCTCTCGGAGGCCATTTTTATCGCAACGATTAAATATGCGCTCACAAGACAAACAACAGGGCAGCTTTCCGAATGCGATGGCCGTCAAACGCGATCAGAATTTTCAGCGGCCTCAATCTTCTCGTCTAGTTGCTCTTCCGCGAGACTGACGGGATCGAGGTGAATCATGACGTCCGCCTGAGGCAGGGTAGCCATGATAGCGCCCTCCACATCATCACTCACCTGATGGGCAACCATGAGCGGCATATGATCATCGAGCTCGAGGTGTAGCTCAACGAAATCCACCCTGCCCGCACTCCGCGTTCGAAGGTCATGCACACCGAGAACACGTGGATGTGCACTGGCGATGCCAATAATCTGCTCGCGCTTGGTCTCTGGCAGCTCCTGATCGAGCAATTCGCTGGTGGCATCAGTAATAATGTCCCAGGCCGCTTTCAAGGTATACGCCGCAACAGCAAGCGCGAAGAGTGGGTCGGTGCCGGACCAGCCGAACTGCGCCAAAACGAGCGCCGCTAGCACAGCTGCATTCGTGAGCAAGTCCGTTCGGTAGTGCAGCGAGTCTGCGCGAATTGCTGGCGAACGGGTACGCTTGATGACATAACCCTGAACAGCCACCAGGCCCGCAGTCAAAGCAATCGTCAGCACCATTACTGCCACACCAGTAGAGAAGGCGGCTAATGGCTCAGGATGGGCGAGCCGCTGAACTGCCTCGCTCACGAGAAACAACCCGGACGCAACAATGAACACCCCCTGCCCCAGACCTGCAATGGCCTCCGCCTTACCGTGACCCCATCGGTGGCTTGCATCGGCTGGCGCTAGCGCATATCGCACCGCAAAAAGGTTAAGCAGTGAAGCGCCGGCGTCCATCAGCGAGTCCACGAGCGATGCGAGTACTGCCACGGAATCGGTCTGCCACCAAGCGTAGCCTTTGGCAACAATCAATATTGCCGCAACAGTTACCGAGAGATTGGTCGCGAGCCGTAGGAGGCGAGCATGCTCCGCAGGATCAAGCGTCACTGACGCTACTGCGCCGTTGGATTTGCCGGGTTCATTCATCATCGGTTACCGAACACTCGCTCCGTTGCCGCCCGGACCGGTCGGCAGGCTGGATCGCTGGCTCACCTTAACATTCCCAAAAACAGGTCGCACCGCATAACCAACGTGTTCGAGCGGACCCTCATTCGCAGGCCAGGCGTGCCCTCATTGGCAGGTCGCGGTACAATTAGGCTTCCGTTATTCGAGCCCTGCATCCGTGTCACCAGAGCGACGCACAACACTGCTTGTCATTCTCGATGGTTTTGGTCATCGCACCGCGACTGAAGACAACGCCATTCTTGCAGCACACACACCTCATCTCGACAGGCTGTGGCGAGAGGCGTCCCACACGCTGGTGTCGGGCTCGGGTCTAGATGTGGGCTTACCCGACGGACAGATGGGCAATTCAGAAGTGGGCCATATGAGTCTAGGCGCCGGGCGAATTGTTTATCAATCTATTACCCGCATCGACCAGGCCATCTCGACTGGCGAGTTCAAAGCGAACACTGCCTACCTCACGGCAATCGATGCCGCAGTCGATGCCGGCAAGGCGGTCCACATCATGGGCTTGTTATCACCGGGGGGTGTTCACAGCCACGAAGCCCATCTGTTTGCCGCATTACAGTTGGCGGCAGAGCGCGGCGCGACGAAGCTGTACCTCCATGCCTTTTTGGATGGTCGCGACACCCCCCCGCGAAGCGCCGAGCCCTCGTTACGACGTGCGGAAGCCGCGCTAAGTGCTTTGGGTATCGGTCGCATCGCCTCAGTGCATGGCCGCTATTGGGCCATGGATCGCGATAACCGCTGGGATCGCATCGAAAAAAGCTATGCGCTCCTCACCGAAGGCGCTGCCGATTACCGGGTCGATACCGCGGCAGAGGCACTGGAGTCGGCCTACACCAGAGGTGAAGATGACGAATTTGTCGCACCCACTGGTATTGGTGAAACCGTCACCTTTGATAGTGGCGACGCGGTGCTCTTTATGAATTTTCGCGCGGACCGCGCAAGGCAATTGTCTCAGGCACTGATCGACCCGGCCTTTAGCAGATTTACCCGCAACGCAATGCCCGATATTCATCTGGTGACCACGACTGAATATGCCGCCAACCTGGCATGCCCGGTCGCTTTCCCGCCTGATTCACTGGAAGACAGCTTGGGTGAAATCTTGGCTGATTGTGGCCGCACACAGCTTCGCATCGCAGAAACTGAAAAATACGCCCACGTCACCTTCTTCTTCAGCGGCGGAAGGGAAGCCGTGTTTGAAGGTGAAACGCGAACACTGATCCCCTCGCCCGATGTCGCCACTTACGATCAACAGCCAGAGATGAGTGCTCGAGAGGTCACTGACGCACTGGTCAGCGCCATTGAATCTGGCGACTACGATTTTATTGTCGTGAACTACGCGAATGGCGACATGGTTGGCCACACGGGCCAATTTGACGCGGCGGTCACTGCGGTCGAGACCCTCGATGAGTGCATTGGCCGTATTGAACGAGCGCTGCTCGCGCACGGCGGAGAGGGTTTGATTACCGCAGATCACGGCAACTGTGAGCAGATGCGCGATTACGAGAACGACCAGCCTCATACCCAGCACACCACCGAACCGGTGCCGCTGATCTATCTTGGCGGCAAACAACGAAAGCTGGATGCTGAGGGCGGCATTCTGGCCGATATCGCGCCGACGATTCTGGCCTTGATGGATATCGACGCGCCTGACGCCATGTCCGGGCGCAGTCTGTTAACGACCTGATCGCCGATGGTGGCAGGACTCTGCAGGCTCCGCCCCCCCCTGCTTTCACTCTTTCTCTTCATAGTGCCTTTCGTGCC
>Ga0181569_10003202_pt1 | contig 12762 bp, 9 predicted proteins | sample 101ome_19_FD_132452 | JGI IMG/M metagenome (GOLD analysis project Ga0181569, IMG submission 132452) | Coastal salt marsh microbial communities from the Groves Creek Marsh, Skidaway Island, Georgia - 101405AT metaG (megahit assembly) | ecosystem: Environmental > Aquatic > Marine > Intertidal zone...
ACGTTTTTCTTGATGTTATAGCAAATAATGATTCTAAATATATCCTTCACCTGTTAGACTCAAATTCTAATATTATCAGAGAGTTTAAAAATGTTAATTCACTGTCAACATATATTTTTGATTATATAAGACCTGGAAAATACACTTTTAGGTTAATTGAAGATCTAAACTCAAATGATCTTTGGGATACTGGAAATTATTTAAAACAAGTTCAACCTGAACCAGTATACTATTTTCCAAGTGAGCTTGATGTTAGGGCAAATTGGGATCTTAATGAAACATTTAATTTAAATCTTTTAAATTCCCTAAAAGATTCTATAAATTAAAGTTTTGCTTTTAAAAATTCTTTATTCATCCTTGCAATATTTTTAATGGATATTCCTTTTGGACATTCAACCTCGCATGCTCCAGTATTAGTGCAATTACCAAAACCTTCTTCATCCATTTGCTTTACCATATTAAGAACTCTATCTTTCGCTTCGACTTGTCCTTGAGGTAAATATGAGAACTGGGATACTTTTGCTGACACAAAAAGCATTGCAGAAGCATTTTTACAAGTTGCAACACAAGCTCCACAACCTATACATGTTGCTGCATCAAAAGCATTATCTGCATCTTCTTTTCTAATTGGAATTGTATTTGCATCTTGTGTATTACCTGAAGTATTTATACTAATATATCCACCTGCATGTTGAATCCTATCAAAAGACGTTCTGTCAACAACTAAATCTTTTATAACTGGGAATGAACTAGCTCTAAATGGCTCAATAACTATTGAGTCACCATCTTGAAACTTTCTCATATGCAGTTGACAAGTTGTGATTCCTGTATCAGGACCGTGTGCTCTCCCATTTATAAATAAAGAACAACTTCCACAAATACCTTCTCTACAATCATGATCAAATGCAACTGGATCAACTCCTTCCATAATTAATTTCTCGTTTAAAACATCCATCATTTCAAGGAAAGACATATCAGGAGTAATTTCATCAATTTCATAATTTTGAAAATATCCATCTGAATCTGCGTTAGTTTGTCTCCATATTTTTAAGTATAACTTCATATTAATACTTTACTAGTTTATTATTTGTAAGATCTTGTTTTAATCTCTATATCTTCATATTCCAAATCTTCTTTATGAAGGATTGGCTTTGAAGGATCGTCATTATATTCCCAGGCTGAAACAAATTTAAATTTTTTATCATCTCTTATTGCCTCTCCATCATCTGTTTGAAACTCTTCTCTAAAGTGTCCTCCACAGGACTCATTTCTTTCAAGAGCATCAATTGCAAATAGTTCCCCTAACTCAAGGAAGTCAGAGACTCTTGTTGCTTTTGCTAGTTGCTCGTTAAATTCATTTAATCCGCCAGGTATTTTTACATTTTTGTGAAAGTCTTCTCTTAACTCTTTAATCTCTTTTATAGCAGACTTTAAATCTTTTTCATTTCTTGACATACCACATTTATTCCACATTATTTTACCTAACTTTTTATGGTAATAGTCTACTGATTTTTCACCTTTATTTGATATTAGCTTTTTTAATTTTTCTGATATTTCTTTTTCACTTTTATCAAATTCAGGAAGATCTGTAGAAATTTCACCAGTACTTATTTCATTTGACAGATAATCTCCAATAGTATATGGTAGTACAAAATAACCATCTGCCAATCCCTGCATTAATGCAGATGCTCCAAGTCTATTAGCACCATGGTCTGAGAAGTTTGCCTCACCAATTGCAAAACATCCGGGGATAGATGTCATCAGGTTATAGTCAACCCACACACCTCCCATTGTATAGTGAACAGCTGGATATATTTTCATTGGTAATTCATATGGATTCTCATCAACTATTTTTTCATACATCTGGAATAAATTACCATATTTCTGTTTGACAATTTCCTTTCCTAGTTTAGATACTAACTTTGAGTCAGATGAATCAAGCCCACTAACTTTTGCCTTCTCTTCACCATATCTTATAATAGCATGAGAGAAATCCAAGTATACTGCTTCACCAGTTTTATTAACTCCGTAGCCATTATCACACCTCTCTTTAGCAGCTCTCGAAGCGATATCTCTTGGTACAAGGTTTCCAAAAGCAGGATATCTTCTTTCTAAATAATAATCTCTTTTATTCTCAGGTATATCAACAGGAGATAATTTTCCCTCCCTAATTAATTTTGCATCAGCTTTTTCTTTTGGCACCCATATTCTTCCATCATTTCTTAGTGATTCAGACATTAGAGTCAACTTTGACTGATAATCACCTGAAACAGGAATACATGTTGGATGTATTTGAGTAAAACAAGGGTTAGCAAAAAAAGCACCTTTTTTATGAATTTTCCAGGCTGCAGATACATTACTTCCCATAGCATTAGTTGAAAGAAAGAAAATGTTTCCATATCCACCAGATGCAATTACTACAGCATGTGCAGAGTGTCTTTCAATTTCACCATTAACTAGGTTTCTAGCAATAATACCTCGAGCTTTTCCTTTTACAATAACAATATCCATCATTTCATGTCTACTATACATCTTAATTTTACCACGAGCAATTTGTCTATTCATTGCTGAGTAAGCTCCAAGTAAAAGCTGTTGTCCTGTTTGACCTTTAGCATAAAAAGTTCTTGAAACTTGAACGCCTCCAAAAGATCTATTATCTAAAAGCCCACCATAGTCTCTAGCAAATGGTACTCCCTGTGCAACACATTGGTCAATTATATTTCCTGAAACTTCAGCAAGTCTATAAACATTTGCTTCTCTTGACCTGTAATCTCCACCTTTTATGGTATCATAAAAAAGTCTGTAAGTTGAATCCCCATCACCTTGATAGTTTTTTGCAGCATTTATTCCTCCCTGAGCAGCAATTGAATGAGCTCGTCTTGGTGAATCTTGAAAACAGAATGATTTTACGTTATAACCGAGTTCAGCCAGAGTAGCAGATGCAGATGCACCAGCAAGTCCAGTTCCAACAACAATAACATCAATATTTCTTTTATTGGATGGGCTAACAAGGTTGATTTTTCCTTTGTGATTTGTCCACTTGCCAGCTAAGGGGCCTTTTGGTATTTTAGAATTTAATTTATTCATGCTGTAAGATTATGGAATATCGCTATAAATATGAACCCTGCAGGTATTATTACTGAAAACAGAAAAGTACCTTTTTGAATTAAATTATAGTACTTGGAATCAACTCCTACTGTTTTAAAAGAAGAACTAAAACCATGTAACAGGTGTAATGCTAAAAAAATAAAAGAGAAAGAGTAAATAGCAGTTTTGAAAGGGCTTTCAAATTTATGAACTAACTCTTCAAAGTATCTGTTAGGATCCTCCGGAAGAACTTCAACATATTTATAATTCATCTCAGGTATCCAAAAATCAATAAAATGAATTACTAAAAAAACCAGTATGACTCCGCCGCTAAAAATCATATTTCTTGAAATCCATGAGGAGTTTGATCCACCAGAAAATTTTGAGTAATTATTTTTTCTTGACTTTGCATTTAAAATTTCAAGATAAAATCCCATTACAAAATGGAAAATAACTCCTAATATCAATATTGGTTGAAGAACAAACTGTACTAATGGATTTGTTCCCATAAAATGAGAGAGTTTATTGAATATATCCTCACTAAATACAGAAGTTACATTAATTAAAAAGTGTTGTGTTAAAAACACAACCAAAAAGAGACCCGAAAGAGCCATTAATATTTTTCGTCCAATCGAAGAACTAAATAATTTCATCTACATTAATTCTACAACAAAATTAATGCATAAACGTTTAAATAACTACTGAATTTGGAATTCCTTTTCTAAATTATCGTTATCCGTAATAATTAAAACCTTATACAAACCTTTATCTAAATATTCGTTATTATCCATTAAATCATAATTAATAAAGTTGAATCCCTTATCTAGTTTGCCTTCACTTTTGTAAACGTTATTTCCATTAGAGTCATTAATTGAAATATTATAATTAGTTGACAAAGATGAAAATAGAGTAATATCAAGCTCTGGAGCATTAGCTTGGCTCCAAATACTTCTTTGAACACCCCAAGAGTCAGACTTTTTAATGTTATTCAATGGATATATGAATAATGAAGATTCAAGTATTTCATCTGATAAATCTTGAATTTTTTTAATATCAGCTAGATAGATTGATCTTCCATGTGTTCCAACTAATAAATGTTGTTCATCAGTCTGAATTACTAAATCGTGAACAGCTGCAGATGTAAGACCTTTACTAAATGGCTCCCATGTTTTTCCTTGATCTAATGAAATGTATACTCCATGGTCGTTTCCAATATATAAAATGTTTTTATTGAGATTGTCTTCTATCACAACATTTATTGGAGAATCTGGAAGGTTTGAACTTATAGACTCCCATGTTTTTCCATAATTGTCACTTTTAAAAAGAAAAGGTGAGAAGTTATCCCATCTATAACCATCCAAAGAAGCATAAATAACTTTCTCATCATGATGAGAAGCATAAACATTACTAACCCATAGATCTTGTGGTAAGTTATCAGAGATATTCTTCCATGTTTTTCCACCATTTTTTGTAACATGAATAATACCATCATCACTTCCGACATATATTACTCCTTCTGTAATAGGGGATTCTGAAATTGTAGTAATTGTCCCATATGGCACATTCCCTTTTTTGCCACCTTTGGTTAAATCATTAGATATATTTTCCCAATCATCTCCTTGATTTATTGACTTATGTAGAAAATTTGAGCCAAGATAAAGTACATCTTGATTATGTGGTGATAATAAAATTGGAGTCTGCCAGTTAAATCTAAAAGGGGACTGACCTAGTTCATGTATTGGTTTAATAGACTTCCTTTTACCGGAATCTAAATCTAACCTAGCGTAAAAACCAAATTGATATCCTGTAAAGACAATATTTGGATTTCTCTTATCAATTTGGATTTCCATTCCATCTCCACCTAGAATACCTTTCCATGGATATTGACCTGTCATGTTCCATCTTTTGCTCTCCACTGAGTTATGAGGGCCCATCCAGACGCCATTGTCTTGAAGTCCACCATAAACATTGTATGGCTTTTGATAGTCTACATTTATCGCATAAAATTGCCCAACTTCAGTAGAATTATTTTTTATCCAATTTTCTCCATCATCGTAAGTAATGTTTACCCCTCCATCATTACCATTTATTAAATGCCCTGGTTTTTCTGGATTTATCCAAAGGTCATGATGATCAGCATGGACATTTTCCTTACCTATTCTGTAAAATGTTTTTCCTCCATCATCAGAAGATAAAATTGGAACCCCATAAGTGTATATTTTTTCACTATTATTTGGATCAACATGGATTTTACCGAAGTAATATCCATAGGTATTATAAACTCCATCTAGATATGTATTATGTGTTTTAACCCATTTTTTTCCTCCATCATTGCTCCTATATACTTCTGCTCCAATTATTGGAGTGTCAAATAATTCAGAGTTTGCATTAACTAAATATTTATACAAATCTTCAGGCTTAAGTTTTCTATTATTAATATCTTTTTTAATAGCTTCAGGTTTATACTTAGATGGAAATCTATTAGATTTTAAATAGGCTTTAAGATCATCAGTACTAATCTTATTAAAATTTTCTAATGTCATGCCTATAAAAGATTCTTTAGTTAAACCTTGATTTTCTTCTTTTTCATTAGATTCTCTAAAATTCTGATTGTCAACAACTGCATAAACTATATTTGAATCAAAAACTGCTAATCCAATCCTTCCTATTCCAGGTCCAGTTGGAAAACCAGATTCATCATTAGATATTAAGCTCCAATTATCTCCTCCATCAATACTTTTATATATTCCTGAACCATTCCCATCTTCGTCAAAACTCCAAGCTTTTCTATCTTTTTCCCAAGATGTTGCATACATTACATTGAAGTTTTCTGGAGTATAAGACATATCAATAATTCCACTTACATCATTTACATATAATGTCCTGTTCCAGTTTTCCCCACCATCTTTTGTGACATATACCCCTCTATTAATATTATTTGAATATAAGTGCCCAGTAACTCCAATTACTACATGATCAGAATTTTCTGGATTTATTAAAATTTTTCCAATATGATGGCTATCATGTAAACCAACATTTTTCCAATTTGAACCATCAGCATTTGTCTTTAATATTCCTATTCCAGAATATGAGGATCTTGAGGAATTATTTTCTCCTGTTCCAACCCATAATATACCATTACCCCAATCCATTGCAATTTCTCCAATATTTTGAGTTGGCCATTCATCAGAAATAGATTGAAATGATGTTCCATTATTATCTGTATACCATACTCCACCTGAAGCATAAGCAACATAGAATTTTGTGGGATCTTGAGGATTAACTTCCAGTGCAACAACTCTTCCACTCATAATTGTTGGTCCTATATTTTTAAATTCAATGTTTTTTACTCTAGATGATTGTACTAGAACCTCTTTATTTTTGTATGCTTTAATTATACTTTCAGCATCTGTTGGATTTGGTTGAGAAAACATAACAAAAGAACTTATTAGGCTTAATGAAATTGACAAAAACTTTTTCATAATTTTTAATTTTACCTTTAATTTAAAAACATTATATTAAAAAAGAGTTAATTGATAAAAATAAAATGAGATATATTCCACTGAGTAATTCGATATATAAAAGGAACAGAAGGAATTTCATGAATGAAATGAAGGGTAATTCTATGGCTGTTTTCAACTCTAATGATATATATCCAGTAAGTGCTGATTCCGAACTACCTTTTGAACAACATAGAGATATTTTTCATCTAACAGGTATTGATCAAGAGGAAACTATATTATTGTTGTATCCTCCATCAAAAGATGACAAGACAAGAGAAATACTATTTATAAGAAAGTCAGACAATCATACTAAAGTTTGGGAAGGTGAAAAATTGAGTAAAAAACAGGCAAAGGAACTATCTGGTATTGATAGTATATACTATACAGATGATTTTAAGGATATACTTAGTTCAATTGCAACTAAAGTTGATACTTTCTATATAAATAAAAATGAGCATTACAGAGCAAACTCTCCAGTTGAAACCAGAGAGGATAGATTTATTTCTTGGCTCTTAAAAAAATACCCTGCTCACAATGTTGCAAAAAGTAATCCAATTCTTCAAAGACAAAGATCTATTAAGCACCCTGATGAAATTGATCAAATAAAAAAAGCATGTGAAATAACAAGGAAAGGATTCAATAGAGTCTTAAAATTTATTAAACCTGATGTATGGGAATATGAAATTGAAGCAGAGTTTATCCATGAATTTATTCAGAGCTCATCTAAAGGTTTTGCATATTCTCCTATAATTGCCAGTGGAAATGATAATAATGTCCTTCACTATATAAAAAACAATAAGCAATGTAAAAGTGGGGAATTAATATTAATGGATGTGGGAGCAGAATATGGAAATTATTCTAGTGATATGACTAGAACTATCCCTGTATCAGGAAAATTCTCAAAAAGACAAAAGGAAATTTATAATGCTGTTTTAAGAGTTAAGAATGAAGCTACTAAATTGTTAACTGTTGGTAACAATTGGAAATTATTTCATGAGCAAGTAGGAGAAATTATGACAAAAGAGTTACTTGAAGTAGGACTAATTGATAAAAATGATATAAAAAATCAGACTAAGAAGAACCCTGCTTACAAAAAATATTTTATGCATGGAACTTCGCATCACCTTGGACTAGATACTCATGATTATGGACTTCTTGAAGACCCATTCCAAGAGAATATGGTTTTTACTGTGGAACCTGGAATTTATATTCCTGATGAAGGTTTTGGGATAAGGCTGGAGGATGACGTAGTGATTCAATCAAAAGGAGCACCAAAAAACCTTATGAGTGATATTGTAATAGAAGCCGATGAGATTGAGGATATGATGAATAAATAACAATCAATATTTTAAAATTCCTTCTTTAAAATATAAATGTCTTCAATAAGTCTTTCCATTGATTCAGAGTTTGTTCCATCATAAAAGCCTCTTATTCTTCTGTTAGGATCAACTAATACAAAATTTTCAGTATGAATCATATCATACTTAATATCACTTTCAATATCCTCTGCTACTAGATAAGACTTTCTGGCAAGATTATAGATTTGTTTTTTATCTCCAGTCACAAGATTCCATTTTGAATCAATAATTCCATTATCTATAGAATAATCTTTTAGAATTTCAACCGAGTCAATTTCCGGGGTAACGGTATGAGAAAGAAGTAAAACTTGATCATCGTTAATAAACTCTTTTTGGATATCAATCATATTGTCCTTCATAATTGGACAAATTCCTGGACATGTAGTAAAGAAAAAATCAGCTACATAAATTTTTCCATCATATATTTCATTTGTGACTGTATCGTTATTCTGATTAATTAATTTAAAGTCATCGATTTTATGAAATCTTTTTACATGTTGAATTGTACTATCAACTAATTGAAACTTTACCATACTAGGTTGATATATTGGTAATTTTTTTTCAGGTGTCAATACATTATAAAATGAAAACACTGTTATAAGAGAAATTATTATCATTGAAGTTGCAAAAAGCCAGTACTTTTTTAACATATTTTTTCTAAATATTGGGGAACAAAGATAATTCAAGGAATTAAAAAAATATTAAATTTGCTGTTCAAAATTAATTTATGTTATCTCCCGAATTTTTAATTAAAGCTGCACAATTATTTCTGTCTTTATCAATACTTATTATTCTTCATGAGTTAGGACATTTTATTCCTGCAAAGCTTTTTGGGACAAGAGTAGAAAAGTTTTACTTATTTTTTGATGTTAAATATTCTCTTTTTAAGAAAAAAATTGGTGAAACAATTTATGGTATAGGTTGGCTTCCTCTTGGAGGATATGTAAAAATTTCCGGTATGATAGATGAGAGTTTTGACAAGGAACAAATGAGCAAACCTCCTCAGCCATGGGAATTTAGATCAAAGCCAGCTTGGCAAAGATTAATAATTATGCTTGGGGGTGTTACAGTAAATCTTATTCTTGGATTTGTTATTTATATGATGGTTTTATTTGTCTGGGGAAAAGAAACACTTCCACAAGAAAATATTCCCCTTGGAATGCAACCCTCTGAAATCATTCAAGAGATTGGATTTGAAAAAGGAGATAAAATTATTAATGTAGATGGTAAAGAGCTAGATAATGTCCTTGAGATAAATAGGATGTTATTATTCAGACCAATTGATTATATAACTGTTAAGAAGAATAGTGGTTTGACCTCTGTAATTGATATCCCAAATGATATAGGAAACGAAATTTTTCAAAGTGGTCAAATAAATAGTTTTAGTCCAATTTTTGCTGCTGAAATTGATAGTGTAATTCCAGATTCACCAGCCCTGAAATCAGGATTAAAATCTGGTGATAGAATTTTAAGTGTTAATAATGAAATAGTTGAAGACTGGGTCTCCTTTTCAAACTGGATGGACACGAATGATGATGATATCATTGAATTAATAGTCGAAAGAAATAATTTAAATTATAATTTATCAATTGATAGAGATAGTGATGGTACAATTGGTGTTTATCCTGCTTTTAATATTAGTACAATTAATAAATCTGTAGGATTAGTAGATAGTGTCGTCCAAGGATTTAATTATGGATATTGGACCTTATATGAATATGTAGCAGGGTTTCAATTTATTTTTACAAAAAAAGGAGCACAACAGCTTGGTGGTTTTGGAACTATTGGAAGCATATTTCCAGCAAAGTGGGATTGGAAAGGCTTTTGGTTAAGTACTGCACTTCTTTCAATTATTCTTGCATTCATGAATGTTCTTCCAATTCCTGCTTTGGATGGAGGACATGTAATGTTTTTATTTTATGAAATGATTACTGGAAAAAAACTCAGTGATAAGTTTATGGAAACCGCAACAATGATTGGATTCTTTCTTTTAATTGCACTTGTTTTATATGCAAATGGTAATGATGTATATAGATTCCTAAATGGATAAAAAAAAGGCTGGGTTAACCCAGCCCTTAACAAATAACTTCAAATACAAAAAACTTTAGAAGTTATATTTTAATCCAACAGATATGTTTCTTCCCATTTCATGAATTCCTACTGTTTTAAGTCTAGATAAATGATCATAGTATTCTTTATCAAAAACATTATCAATATTCCAGAAAATATTTAAGTCATTTCCTAGAAATGATGTCATCCATGATCCAGATAAATTTAAAAGTGAATATCCATCAGTAGACTCCTCATACATTGCTGTTCTGTTTTGTTGAGCCTTGGCTACAAAGTCTATTTCAAATGAATAATTGCTAGAAAAACTAATGTTGAAAACTTGATTGAAAGTTAATGGTGATATATACGGTAATGCCATACCGTCTTGTGTTTCACCAAAGACATATTCTAAGGAAGTATAATAGGATAGCCAGTCAAAACTTGTATTTTTATTTAAGTGTATTTCCCCTCCATAAAGTGTTGCATCTTGCTGTAAAAAGTTATGGAGCTGTAAACCATCAATAACAGTATTTGTTGGTTGCAAGTATATGTAATCTCTAATATCATTAAGGAATAAATCAAATGACAAGACTGAATCCTCACCATTAACTTGGATAGATAAATCTGTCTGTAAACTATTTTCAGCCAACAAATTTGGATTACCCTTCTTATACATAAATGTACCATGATGAGATCCGTCAGAATACAATTCAACTAAATTAGGTGATCTATATCCAGAACTTAAATTGAATCTTAAAGTTGAATTTGTGAACTCCTTTTTAAAACCTAAAGCTCCATTAAAATTTGAGTAATCTGAAGAATAAATCCCGGATGAAACTGATCTATTATCATATCTTAATCCAATAGTAGCGTCTGAAGAATTTCCTAAACTTATCTCTCCCAATGCATAAAGTCCAAAGTCATTCATTTCAGCGTCAGGTATCAAGATTTCATGTCCAAAATTCTTATTTGTTTGACTTAATAGACTTGTACCAAGAATTAAATTGAAATCTTCTGATTGAGGAAGTATTAAACTAATGTCTAATGTATTAGTTAGTAATTCCATGTCTAATTCAGCTTCCCCTTCTTCATGATCCTCATCTCCATGCTCATCATGGTCCTCATCTCCATGCTCATCATGGTCCTCATCTCCATGTTCATCAAATTCCTTTCTTTCATTGAACTGTTGTCCAAGAGTCACATTAAGTAAATGATTGTTACCCAGATCATATGTATTTTTCCAAGTAATTGTTGTATGTTTCAATTCCTGATAAAAACCTTCTTCATCCATATGTTCATCATGGTCCTCATCTCCATGTTCATCATGGTCCTCATCTCCATGTTCATCATGGTCCTCATCCATATGGGGTATACCAATATTAGAGTCAAGAATACTTAATCTTAATTCAGAATTAAGTTTTTCACCTGAATATTGAATCCCTGCTTTAATTTCATTTTGTTCAAACCATGTGTTCTCAACCTCACCATCAGGTGATGAGAAATTATCATTGTCAATCATTTCTGCTCTTAAATTAAAACTGAAATTACCTGACTTTCCATTTATCCCCAGATTATTTGTAAGGCCATTATAATTAGAATTATAAATTCCAGTGTAATCTATATCTAATCCATCCATTGATTTAAATTTCTCAGGTTCTGCATAAATTACTCCACCCATTGCATCACTTCCATATAGAACATAAAGAGGACCCTTTATCACTTCAACAGATTCAATTCCAGAACTAGTTATTCCTATTCCATGTTCTTCTCCCCATTGTTGATTCTCAAGTCTTATTCCTTGATTATATACAACAACTCTGTTAAAACTTAAACCTCTTATTGAAGGTTTTGCAATACCTATACCAGTACTAATAACTGATACACCTGGTAACTTAGATATTGATTTACTTATATATTGTTTTATTATTGGATTAATATCATCCATATTTATTTTGTCTACTTTAATTACAGATTTACCCAAACTTTGACTAAATGGAAGAGATAAGATTATCTCATCTAATTCATAGGGATCTGTAACCTGAGACAAAACAGGTTTTGTTAGTAGGAGCATGATTAATACCATGCATAATTTATATTTTATATTCATATTTATTTTTTTAGAATTCATCTAAACAGTTTAATGTTTATAATGAAAAGGGTTAAGGTATATCACTATACCTATTTATAATTTTATTTTAATAATTGTAAAAAGTTGTATGATCAAATTGATCAAACAAAAGATGCATCTAAAGAACTATACTTTAGCAGGTGGACCTCTTTTTCTTGTAAAATGATAATTGTAAGAAATTATTGGTGTGTCACTTTCTATAAAAGAAACAACATTTATGTAAGGAATAAATGATTCATAAACATCAATAAAGAAATAATCTGTCTCGTCTTCTTGGTTTGAAAATAAATCAATTTGACAATGAAACTTAGATTTATGAACATCTATACTTTCAAGATGAGTAAATTGATGTGAATCATTAAAGGCATGAAAAGATTCAACTATTGAAGGAAACAATAGAGAAAATAATAACAAATAACTATACAAATGCCTCACGTTATCAAATATAGCAATTAAATTAAATTTAAATTCAAAAAATAATTTATATTTGCCGACTATAATCCTCCTTAGCTCAGTTGGTTAGAGCATCTGACTGTTAATCAGAGGGTCCTTGGTTCGAGTCCAAGAGGGGGAGCAAGCTAACCGCTACATTACACAAATTTTACAACCCTTCACCTACTGGAGGGTTTTTTCTTTA
>Ga0181569_10003210_pt1 | contig 12747 bp, 12 predicted proteins | sample 101ome_19_FD_132452 | JGI IMG/M metagenome (GOLD analysis project Ga0181569, IMG submission 132452) | Coastal salt marsh microbial communities from the Groves Creek Marsh, Skidaway Island, Georgia - 101405AT metaG (megahit assembly) | ecosystem: Environmental > Aquatic > Marine > Intertidal...
GGTATCGGCCTCCGCCAAAGAAGCGTCGATGTTCAATTACACGAGGCGGGTGCCTACCCTCGTCACCGCGTTTGTGGAGAATTCATCAGTGGCAAAGGGTGGCAAATCATTCAATCATTGGGTTTGGAAAAGGCATTACTCGATGCTGGTGCTGTCGAGGCCAGAACCTTCAAATGCTATGGCCCCGACAGGATCTCTCAGGTCCTTCCTTTACCCTCACCTGCTTTGTGTCTTTCACGTTTCCGAATGGATGCGTACATGGCCGATGAATTTGTCAAACTCGGGGGTAAGCTATTCACTCAAAAAAGCGCTGACCCTTCCATGAGCGATCAAGCCGAGGGATTGGTTTGGGCCAAAGGGCGCCAGCCTGCTTCGAGTCGAAAGTACGGTTGGATCGGCTTCAAGTGTCATGTCACCGCCTATCCTCTGCAGGCCGATCTGGAGATGCATTTTGGCAATGATGGGTATGTGGGGCTTTGTCGAGTTGAGCATGATAAAATCAATGTCTGCGGTTTGAAGCGGATGGATGAAAAACTCGAGACCCTGACCCCTCAAAAGCGTTGCACGCAATGGGCCCTTGCGTCGATGCATGAGTCTCGAAAGCGAGATCTCCAGGAAAGCACAGTGTTGGAGGAAACCATCTGTTACACAGCCGGCCTGAGTTACAGAAATCAGGCCACCTCATCGGCTAAAGCCTGGATTGGAGATCAGCGAACACGGATCCCTCCATTCACTGGCAATGGTATGTCCATGGCGCTCGAGTCAGCTCAAATCGCTGTGGAACCCATACATGCTTATGCAACCGGAAATCTCACCTGGCCAATTGCCTGCCAAAAAATGGGTCTCATGATGAGAAAACAATTCCGAGCAAGGGTCGCTTTTGCCAACCTGTTCCAGCACTTACTCATGACAGACGGCCCCCTCAATCCTAAAAATGTCCTCATCAAGCACCTTCCTTGGATCTATCCCCACTTATATCGCTGGACACGGTAGGTTGCCAAAAACTGACCGGACCCTGCTCAAACCATTGAATCCAAACAAGTTGCCGAGAAGCATTGTCCCATGGAAGCATGAGGTGGAAGTCTCTACCTGAGCGTTGAAAGGGCGGTATCGCGATAGCAAGACCGAGGTGATGAGACTTTGAATTCAATCATCCTAGGCTACGCGAAAATCGGTCATGCAAACCGATCCCTTGCTGGTCTGGGAACTCGTGATCGTTCCGCCCGTCACCAGAAGAACCCTATGGGTTAAGTGACAGCACCCTAAAGATTTAAACCATGTCGAGGAGGTATAATTTTTCTTCCTTAGCCAAGGAATTATGTTATGAGTATTGAAGCTATTCCTTAATAGTGATTCATCAAACTGGGCTCCTGCAGCGATGTAGGGGCCCTTTTTTCGTGGCTTCGAAAAATATCCAGGGGATCTCCGGCTCTTTTTTCTTCCCCCAAAAATGAGGCGGATTTCCCTTAGCGCCTTGAGTCTCCCTGAAACCAAGGGAGATCCTTCTGGATAAACTCCTGATCTTCAAAGGCAGAATGGCCATCCACGTAAGTGATCACACTCCCAGGTTTTGAACCGGTCCCTGAACCATGCCGAGCGTGTTGCTTGGTGGGGGGGTTGATGGTCGAACCAATCGGGTGCGGGCCACCTGCGTTGTAAACACGCTCATGATCCCAATCCGGAGCAATGAAATAAGTGGAACAACCAAAAAAGAAGATAGAGCTTGGTTCTGGAACCGTACTGAACTTGGGCATCTTGATGCCATTAGGGCCGGCCATGCGCTCGTTGATACCGTAGGAAGCGGTGAATTCGATTGTCTCAGCATCAACACCACGACCGCTCATGCGCATACGAACTTTCCTCAAGTCGCTGTGATCATAAGGACCTTCATGTTCCGCTGGATCTTCAAAGGACTGAAGGTTTTCAAAGTAGCCAGCCCGGATCATGGATTTGATCCAGTCAGTATGATCCGAATTGGTCGCCTTGGGAAAATGACCATTGAAGTCATCTCCATACATCATGGTCGCCAAGGCAATTTGTTTTTGATTGTTCATACAAAGCACCTTGCGCGCAGATACTTTAGCTCCAGCCAGAGCTGGGAGAAGTAGGGAAGCAAGGATGGCAATGATGGCAACAACCACCAGTAACTCAATCAGAGTGAAGGCGTGCTTGGTTTTCATGAGCATGGGGAACTTTTAAATTGTGACATGGAACTTCACGTTGGACAAGCACCAAGGGAGAAGGCTCATCACTGAAACAATGCAAGCACTGACTGCGCATGAAACGCCTCAGGAGGAGGCACGCGCCCTTGGCAATAGACTCCCCAAACCTCCATCGACTCCGATGACTTGTCCTGTGACCCAAGATGATTTGGAGGATAGAAGCCATGCCATGGTTTCAGCCACATCATTGGCTTGCCCTAGACGCCCAAGGGCATGCATCTGGCGCGAAGCATTTCGGCTGGCTTCATTAGCAAACAGGCCTTGGGTCATCGGGGTCTCAACCAGACCAGGTGCGACACAATTGATCCGAATACCCCTCGGGGCATAGGTGGCTGCCGCAGAAAGAGTCAATCCCATGATGGCTCCTTTCGCCGCAGCAACAGCCTCGTGATTGGCCATCCCAATTCGGCCTGCCGCCGAGCCGGTCAGCACAATGGAACCCCCACCGCGCATCATGGCTTTGGCCGAAGCCCCCAGAATCCCGAAGGAAGTGGTGACGTGGGTTTCCATGATCCCCCTCCATTCCTCCTGAAGCGTCAGGTGGGCCGGCTTGAGCAAGAGACTGCCGATGCAGACAGCCACTCCATCTAGGCCACCCATTGATTCAATGGACATTTGAATGGCATTTTGAACGGCAACCCAATCGGTGGCATCCACTGCAACGGAACCAACACAACCATTGTCCAGAAGCTTTTGGAGCTTGCCTGCATCTCGCCCAGCTCCAAAAACCTGATGCTGTTGGGAGACAAGGATTTCACAGAGGCACGAGCCGATGCCACCTGTGGCTCCGAAGACGAGATATCTACCGTTTTTCATGGATCAAGTCAGACAATAACTGAGAATTGTGGTGCATGGACATGTTCAATCCATGCCACCGTTTCTTGGGGTGTCAATCGGACCAGGGCCATTGATGTGGCTGATCTTTCAATTATTTCGTGCCAGTTAAACTCATGGCGTGCACCTGACTGAGGCGGTCAAGGCAGGCTATGTCAAGGCTTTGGCTCTAAAGAGGTTCGTTTCAAAAACCCCGTTGCATCCACGTGACAAGGGGTTAGGATGATGGATACGGATATGGATGAGTTTTGCCTCAAGAAAATGTCAGCCATGCTCTCGGATCTCGATCATCTGATTGCTGGGACCGATCCAAGTGTTCAATCGATCCCAAACATGACCGTCAACGTCATGCTTCGGAGAATTAGAACGGATCTAAAGCAATTAGACACAAGGCTTTTCATGAACAGTCGATTCCTCGAGGGCCTGATTGAGGATTGAAGTTGCCCACTTAAGGACTTTCTAGGGATGCAGATTTTTCGTCGAGAACCCTGCCGCTGAAGTCGCTTGGCAGGCTGTCCGCAAACACTTTTAACTCGTTCAACTTAACCAAAAGCTTTACAAGAGCCTCATGAACCAAATCTTTCGCTATACTCTGTGCTGTATGCTCATGATTCAATGGATCCAGGCAGCTGAATCCAGCCAGCCTGCTGACCTCTCAGGTGTCTGGACATCCACCGCAACCATTGATGAGTTTGATTCGAGAACCGCCCAGTTGACCTTAACAAAAAAAGAGGATAAGTGGGCCGCATCCATGATCAATGAGAATGGTGAGAAAACCGAATTAACCCGAGTTGTTCTGACCGGAAAAACCCTCAGCATCGAATTTGACATGGAGCGCGATGGCCAAAAGGGTGTCATTGGGGCCAAGGCAGAACTGGACAAAGAGGGTACCTTGAAAGGCACTTGGTATGCCAAGGATGGCGACGGATTTGAACTCATGAGCAACCAATGGACGGCCTTCAGATCTTTGAAAGCGACATTGGCTGGCACTTGGCAAGTCACTGCCAAAACGGATAATGGGGACATGGATCATGAAATGGTCATGACCCAAAAAGGATCAACCTTTGAGGGTGTTGCCATCAGTAGCGAGGGAGAAGCTCCTTTCAGCCATCTCAAAATCGACAAACATCACCTCAGCATGCAAGTGGCTTATGCAGGCGGAACCGTCAAGATCAAATCTAAATTAATTGCTAAAAACCGCCTGGAGGGGAAGTGGGTTTATCAGGATGAGTTTGACCAAGAGGTCGCTAACGGGGCTTGGATGGCTTCCAAACCAGAAAAAAAGTGACACGCAATACACATTGAGTTTTGCAAACCTGCAGCAAAGGCTGCAGGTTTTTTTTCTTTTACATTCCGACATATCACATCAATTTCAGTCCGATTTCTGAATTCAGCGAATGCCCGGAAACCATAGGAATGGACGCAAATCAAAAGATCTTATTCGTGGATGATGACCCCCGAGTGTTGCAATCACTCAGGCAGGTTCTGGCAAAGCATTATGATGCCCAGTTTGCCAGTTCAGGTGCCGAGGCCCTCACCTTATTTCGAAACAATGGGCCTTTTGCCGTGGTGATCTCGGACTTTGCCATGACCGAGATGAATGGCGTCCAACTACTTCTAAAAGTCCGGGAACTGGATAGCGACGTTGTGACCATGCTCTTTACGGGAGCTGCGACCTTCGATGACGTCTCAGAGGCCGTCCGGCTTGGCCACATTTTTCGATTGATCGGCAAACCCTGTGGGTCGAACCAACTGCTCAAAAACATCGAAGATGGGCTTCGTCAGCATGCGCGAATTCATGCAGAAAAAGCCATGCTTGAGGAGACCCTCAATGGAACCATCTCCATCTTGACCACCATCCTCTCTGCCACGGGCCCTCTTTTTTTTGGTCGGGCCCAACGAGTCAAGAAGCTGGCCTTCAAGCTGGCAGAACATCTGCAGATTGAAGATACATGGACCGTGGAAATCGCCTCCACCTTCGCTTTCCTAGGCTACCTCAAACTCCCACTCTCCATGCAAGAGCGGGTTTATCACAAGCAAATCGTACCGGATAGAGTGCTTCACCTAATCGAAGGGTTTCCAAGCTTTACCAGTGATTTACTCGGGCAAATCCCACGACTGGAAAAAATTGCCGAAATCATCAGGATCATTCCCCTGGATTATACCCAAACATGGGACAAGCCGCCTTCAACCCGACGATTGGCATCCGTCATTCGGCTTGCCAGAGACTACGAAGAGTTGACCGGTGGCAATCATGGGCCCAAGGCCATTTATGGGATCCTTTCCGAAAAAAAGAATGGCTACCTACCGGGGGGACTGGAAGCTCTGCGGGAATTGATAGACCTCAACATCGAGCTCCCACCTGAAAAGGAAATCTTTCTCTCTCAACTCAAACCAGGCATGACCCTTTCCAATGATCTCAGGATGGATGATGACATGCTTATCCTCGCTAAGGGAACAGAGGTCAACAAAATCATTGTGGAGCTCTTGGATAATTATCGCAGGACCTACACCAGCGAGTCCTTGCCTCGCTTCGTTCGAGTCATAGAGGATGGAAAGCTTAATTTTTGAGACCCCTGAATACTCTGACTATTTATCTAAAATAGGAACCATGCGATGGATGTGGTTGGCCATCACACAGCAGCGACATGACCCCTTGGCCAAAATGGGGATCGACGATTCGATTGCATGGGGCCAACATGGACTGATGGTGTGATCGGGTCAGCAAAGGATCCGCCTAAGATTGCAGCCACCGAAGTCTAGGGACTTTGAATTCCCTCATCAAAGACGAGGTAACGAATGTGAACACTATTTTTCCAAACCAGTGCCTGCCATCATGAAAAACTCAATTAGGACAGTTGGGCCTTTTTCTCCTTTTCTCATCGGTTGTTGGGTTGGGTTGCTCGTATGTCAGGCTACCCATGCGGGTTCATCCCTTAGATTGGATGAGCTATTTCCGGGTGATCGATTGGTCGATATTCAAATCAGCCTGTCACCTTCCGATTGGGACACGCTACGGCATCAGAGCCGCGGTTTTATGGAGGCCCTCAGTCCTCAGCGACGCACCACGCCCCCGCCCACTCCTTACGAGTATGTCCCTGCACAGGTAAGCATTGATGGGGTTACTTTCCAAAAAGTGGGCTTACGCAAGAAGGGCTTCTTGGGATCACAGGATACCACCAGACCCTCTCTAAAAATCAAGCTTGACCTCTTCGAAGATGGGCAAGACATCGATGGACTCAAGACCCTCACGCTCAATAACAATAAGCAGGATGTCACCCTGATGAATCAGTATCTCGGTTACCGGATGTTTGATCAGGCCCAGTCCCCCGGATCTCGTTGTGGATTCGCCAAGGTAACAGTCAATGGAGCCAACCTTGGAGTGTATGCTCACGTGGAATCGGTGAAACGCCCCCTTCTGAAAAGGGAATTTGGCGATGACAGTGGGAGTCTTTATGAGGGGACGGTGGTTGATTTTTTCAAAGGATGGGAGCAAAGCTTTGAACTCAAAACGGGGGATGCAGAAGCAAGTCAGCCCCTGATTGATCGCCTCACTGAAATCCTCTCAGGATCGTCCTCAAAGCCTCTGGTGGAAGGGTCCATGAAAGGAACAGCATGGGTACCAACCCATGGATCCCAGGACAATCAGTGGTTTTTGCCGAACTTCGATGACAGTCGCTGGCAGGAGGGCGAAGGGGCTTTAGGTTATGAGTCAGAAAAAGGGTTTGAATCGATGATTCATCCAAATTGGGTTTTCAAGAGTTCCCTTCACGGTCGTGCCTCAAGCGCCTACCTGCGTTACCGGTTTGACATTCAGGATCTTTCCCAATGGACAAGAGGCCGCTTGCTCCTTCGTATGCGGTGTGATGATGGTTTCATCGCCTATCTCAATGGGAAAGAAGTGGCACGACTTCACGCTCCGGAAACAGTCAAATGGAATGCAGTTGCCACCGAAAGTCGGCCCGATACCAGCAACGCTGCCTACACGGATTTTGATATCACTGCTCACCGCGATGCCCTGAAACACGGTGACAACGTCCTAGCCATCCATGGGCTTAATATTTCTAAGGAAAGCAGCGACATGTTGATCGAAGCCTCCCTTGCTTGGTCAGATTTCGATTTAGAAAAAGCTCTGTGGCAGGTCGTAGACGAACAGGCCTTCTACCGATTTTGGGCCCTGGAGGGGCTCTTGAGCTTCTGGGACGGTTATTCCGGCAATCGAAATAATTTCTTTTTCTACTGCCATCCGCAAACCCAGAAACTGCATTTCATGCCCTGGGGCACCGATTGTATGTTTCAAAAATACAGCATGCTTGGCATCGATCCCAATTCCCCAAGATCGGTTCGAACCGTAGGCTTGATCGCTCACCGTCTCTACCAAATTCCCACCGTGAGACAAAACTACGCTCGCCACATGAAGGCACTCATGAATCAGATTTGGAACGAAACCTCATTACTCGAAGAGACCTACCGTATCGAGAAGATGGTCAGACCGCATCTTCATGCCCAACAGCGCAGAACGGCCGATTTTGAAGCCATCCGCACCTTCATCCGCGAAAGGCGCAAGGATGTTGAAAAAGAGATCCTGGCAGAAAGCATGCCACTCTGGAATGCCATGCCCGAACCACCTCCAGTCATTGGAGGGCGTGGTCCCGACACAAAAGAGGATCCTGAGGCACTGCCTGCTCACGCTGTATTTTTTGAGGCAGCCAAAACAGGAAACATCCCGAGCATGAAAAAACTCCTCAAACAAGGGCAGGACGTAAACTATCAAGATGAAGGGGGAGGAAGCGCGTTGGGCCTGGCTTCATTGGCTGGCCAGCGTGAAAGCGTTGTCTTTCTACTCCAGGAAGGCGCTGAACCCAACTTGGAGGGCAATGATGGGAGCACCCCAATGCACGGTGCCGCATTCATGGGACACCTGGAGGTAGTACAAGAGCTCATCGCTGCCGGCGGATCTCCTTTCCACCAAAACAATCGACAAGAGACTCCGATAGACAGTTGTTCAGCTCCCTGGAGTGACGAACTTAAGGGGATTGCTGAGTTCATCCTGGCAATCACCCAAATCCAACTCAACCTTGAAGATTTGCCTGGGCGGCGCAAGGCAACCATGCAACTCCTCAAAGACTTAGAGCGTGATAGCAAGCGCCCTTGATCGTGTCTTGGCTTGCTTCTCAGTTCAACAATCACCCTAACATCCGCCTCGTTAATCATAAGCATGCCTCATCACTTTTCTTATCTGGGTTTTCGGAGCCTCACCCTCGCCATCACAGCTGCCTTTCCAGCTTGGGCTCAGGACGGGGCATTGACCATACAGCGGCACACGAACCCAGATCACATCACCCTGAGCGCCGAGGCTCTGCCACCGGACATACATCATTCCCTGTGGTTTTCGGAGGATATGCAACATTGGTATCCTGCCGGCTCCGCCCAAGGTTCGAGCCTGGAATACCTCGATCAAGGTGGATTTGATGAGAGATTTTTCACACTCCGAAGTCAGCTCCCCGCTGAGGTGGAGCCTTCAGAAGATTGGAAAGACCAGATCAAACTGGGTGAGGATGCTTTTTGGACTTCTTTCAAACCAACCGATCAAGATCCGTTTTTGGGTCTGCCTACAAACCAGAAGCCTACTGAATGGATCAAATTCATCATCCTCTTGGATGACCTATCTCGCGTCTACTTTCAGAATGGGAAAGCCTTACCGTTTCATTATGACTTTGGCACACGCTACCTCCCCGGATTAATCGATCAGAGCTACCTCGAATTTGACGCTGCGACGCTTTATCGATCGGGTCATAAAGCCATTTTAGGGAGCGTGCTTTACGCCTCCAAGTATCAGGAATACGCGATTCAATTTGTGGGTCAAGACCCTCTGCCGGCAGAAACCGTGGCTTACCTCTACCAATTGGTAGAGGCCTCCATTTCAAAACCAGAGCCCAAGGATCAGTTTAAAGGGTTTTACATGCCCACCTACGAGCAAAGTCATCTTGACCCAAAGTCTTTGGATACCCTCCATCGGGCTGGCATCACCATCGCATCGCCTCATCGTTGGGAAAGTCCCGGTGACGCGGTCTACGCCTTTGGTTGGGCCATGGGGCGTTTGACCTATGTTCAAGCCGACCATATCGATCAGGCTTATCGTGATGGAGAACTCAAAGCCACGGATATCCTGCTCACCGATGCAGTCCCAGCGGAGGTACCACGCGTCGCCGGCTTAATCACACTGAGCCCTACAACCCCAAACTCTCATGTGGCCATGCTTTCCAGAAATTTTGAAATCCCTTTTTACTATGAAAGCGATCTGGCGACTCGGACCCAGCTGCATGAGGCTGTTGGAAGGACGCTCATGCTGCGTGCGACAGAAGGCTGGGGAATCAATCGCTCGGCATCGGCCACTGTTCATTTCTCAATCCTTGAAAACCCCGTGCCATCAGAGGTGACTGATGCCGTCGATGAATTCAAGGAACCCCAAGCACTGAACTTCAAATCCATGACCAGAAGTGGGGCTCTCATTTTAGGCATGGAAGGGATTTCCCCTGCAGACACCGATCGCGTCGGTGGCAAAGCAGCTCACTTTGGTTTCCTTCAACGCAACGGAGATGAGCACATTCCCTCACCTGCTGTCGCCATCACCTTTGATTTGTGGCAGGACTTCTTGCTGCAACCCTGGGTGACTGACCTCACACTCCAGGCATGGATTGAACAGCGACTTGAACAAGCCCAGAGCAGCGGTTTGGAAAAAGACCTCGCTGAGGCCTTGGCAGAGATTCGAACTCAAATCAAGTCCGCTACCTTCACGCAAGATCAGCAAGAGCAAATCCTGAGTGGATTATCCTCCTTTGACCCTCGGCGTAAACTGCGCTTTCGTAGTTCTACCAATCTCGAAGACCAAGCTCAATTCACTGGTGCAGGGCTCTACGACAGCTTCAGTGGTTGCCTGGAAGATGATTTGGATCTCGATGAGGCAGGACCTTGCGCCTGTGATCCTGACCAAGCCAAGGAACGAGGTGTTTTCAGGGCCATCAAAAAGGTCTATGCGAGCTTCTACAATGAAAATGCCTATCGCGAGCGGGTGCATCATGGGGTTAATGAGCATCAGGTGGGTATGGCCCTACTGGTGCATCATTCATTCCCAGATGAAATTGAATGGGCCAATGGGGTGGCAGTGGTGCAGTTCACGGATTATTCAGGGGGCGCTTTCAATATCCGCACCGAACTGGTGACTCAAGTCGACGCTCAAAGTGTCACCAACCCGAATGACTCATCCATCCCTGAAACGGTGAGTGTCTCTTATTATCGCCCCAGTCAGGGCAACCCGAGTCGCAGCCTACGATTCGAGACCCGATCCAGCTTGCTGCAAGTGGGTCAGGATCATGTCATGGATTGGCAGCGGGACTACGTGAACTTACATCGCCAAATCGAACACCTCACACCCTTGTTTGCTCGCCATGCATCCACACCGTCACAATATACCTTGGATATCGAGTTCAAGAAGGTGGCTCCAGGGAAGCTCATCATCAAGCAGATCCGTGAATTACCTCAACCAGTCACCTTGACTGAACCCACGCCCATCCTCGCAGGAGGGATGACTCACCTACGCCTTTTCCAAGGAGAAGCCCGCGGTAGCGGTGGAGTTTTTGCCTACCATCGTTTGAAGTCTCAATGGCTCCTGAACACCGCAAGTCGAGTGCTTGATCGAGCAGGGCAGGCTGAATCTTTGATACCTGATGCAACCTGGAACCGTGTGCAGCACGGAAGTCTGGAACACCTGCCGAAGGGCTTTTCCGGCTGGGATAACTATGCGTTCAGAAGAGGCTCAAGGAACAACCGTCCAACATTACTTGATCGTTGGACTGAAGATTTAGGTGAAGAACAAATCACTTACCAATGGCATACCCTCATCCCCAGTTGGCTACCCGATCGATATTCACCCATCGTCTTCACAGATGAGCTGGAAATTTATTTCCAGGCGACCTACCAGGAGCCTCGCCTGAATCTCAGCATCAATGCCTGGACAGGTGAGATAGGCACCACGCCCATAACTGAAGAAGAAATCAGACTGGAAGGTTTCAACCCATACACTGGAGTGGAAGAGGGGGATCTTCTTCAAACGCGTTCAATCAAAGGGAAAGGGGATCATTTGATTGACATCCAATTTTATTGGCCGGCTCCACCTACTGGCCCCACTGCGGGGTACACCGCTCCCCTAAAACAGTGGAAGGCAACACGGATCGAAGGACTGACACCTGAACCCATCATGCTTACCAGTTGGTATTCCCAGACCTATGCGCCAGGGCATCACAATTTCTGGGAGGAGTTTATCTTTGAGCCAGCTCAGGAGGAGTCCCTTCCACCCGCACAACGGCAAGCGCTGGAAGCGGCTGGCATCCAAAATATCTATGTGTTTGACGAACGCGGAGGGGCCAGTCAGGCGATTATCCTTGGCAACGATGGCACACCCAGGCCTTTTTAAGGCATTCATTCAAGGATAGGACCTTTTTCAAAACGAAGCCTAAGGAAAAACTTTTATGAAATCACCACAAACCAAATCATCACATCAGCTGGGAAGTTTGTTGCTGGCAGGCATGCTGACCCTGTCTGCCCAGTCACAAGAGGCAATCTCAGGACCCTTGATCAAGGGGGTTTCTCTTGAGGAGAACTCAGTGCACTTGCAGGTCGATTTCAGCGAACCCTTTGTCTGGGAGCAAATCCAGTTCAAATCGATCCAAACCTTTCCCAACATGTTGCCGACATTGCCCTGGACAAGCCATACTTTGAGCTTTGGTCAATTCGAGTCCGGAATGGTTGATTGGTTTCAATATGATTATATCATGTTGGGTGAATATAAGGTGCTTACCCCGCACACCATCAAGGCTACCTTCTTGGGCGGACCCGAAATTGTCGGTCAATATGATTCAGAAAAAGGCACCCTGGCATTCGACGGCCTGGAATATCGGCCCATGATCAAAGTACCAAAATTCAGGGTTTTGACTTCAAGCGATCTCAAGCAATGGTCGCCCGTCAAACCTTCTAATGAGAGCGCAAAAGAACAAATTTGGTCGGGGGCAACCGTCATCGATCTTCCGCTGGAAGCGACCTCAAAACGCTATTATCGAGTGGAACGACTGGATTGAACGCGCAAAAAAAATGCGCTTCCCCCGGAAGGAGCGCGTGGTGAGAGCATGGGGGGCATCCCATGCGATATTGGCTCAAGGCATACGTCCTGCCTAGTGCTTTTCCTGCTTAGGATCCTCTGGAGTCTCGTTGCCCAGAAAGTGATTGGCAAACCAGAGGGCTGCCAGAGGAAAGACAGTAGCCATCAACATGATTAAGACAAGCGAGAGTGACATAAGGGGCTATTTAAATCGCAAACAACTAGGTCCGTCAATCTCGTTGGGACGTGTGAGCTGGCTCAAGTCAAAATCCGCTTGGCAGGCAGGAATAGCATGAGGGCTCAACACTCTCTTCATTGTCTGAACAATCCAGTAGCTTGGATCTACATCGCAGAGTTCACCGCTCGAGCATGCTGCCATCGCTCGAAGTCGCCACAGATCACTCCAACAGGAGACTGGATACCAATCTTTCGATCACCTTATCCCCTCTGGCTCCCTGCCATTGCAGCTCTCCCAGCCACCAATATCGGATGTATCCCCGCTTATCCACCACGTAAACCGCAGGCCAAACCGTGTTA
>Ga0181569_10003234_pt1 | contig 12691 bp, 10 predicted proteins | sample 101ome_19_FD_132452 | JGI IMG/M metagenome (GOLD analysis project Ga0181569, IMG submission 132452) | Coastal salt marsh microbial communities from the Groves Creek Marsh, Skidaway Island, Georgia - 101405AT metaG (megahit assembly) | ecosystem: Environmental > Aquatic > Marine > Intertidal...
CCGCTTCGGCGATGCGCTGTGACACTTCTGCTGCACAGCCAGAAACCGGTCTGGGATAATGGGAATCAAGGAATGTGTTTTCAACACCGACCACCTCAAGAGGTTCAAATGCCCCGGAGCTAATGGGCACCTCAGGAAAGATATGACGCATCGCCAGATAAACAGAACTAAGGGTTGTTGCTAACACTGAATTCATTGGTCCAGTGCATGGGGGACTCGATCCCGCGAAATCAAAACGCAACTGATCTTCTTGCTTAGTTATCGAAAGGCGAATTGCCAAAGGTTCATCCACTACCCCATCGCTATCAACCCATGCCACCGACTGATACTGACCATCAGGGATTTGGCGGATTAAAGCGCGCATCTGGGTTGAAGCACGGGACCGTAATTCGGCAATGGCCTCGGCCATGACCTCATCCCCATAACGATCCATGAGGGCATTCAACCGATCTTCACCGACCTTAAGCGCCGCCGCTTGGGCCATCACATCACCAATTCGCTGATCCGCAACCCGGATATTGCTACAGATGATGGCATAAATCTCTTCATCTAACTTGCCTTGCTTAAACAACCGCACTGGCGGCAGGCGCAGACCTTCTTGTTCAACGGCGGTGGCAGAGGCCGAAAACCCACCTGGCACAGACCCGCCAGTATCTGGCCAATGCCCAGTGTTTGACAGCCAGCAAAACAGTTCGCCTTTGCGGTAAAATGGCCGTGCAAAACGCACATCCATTAAATGCGTGCCCCCCAAATAAGGGTCATTCACAATATAAATATCATCTGGTTGAGGCGCAGGTGTCAGGCCTGCGTTAATGCGAGCGATCAGAGTTCGGGTCGAATATTGCATTGTCCCAACAAAAACCGGAAGCCCCCCTGCTCCTTGGGCAATTAAGGCGCCATCTTCTGCAGCATAAATTCCGTCTGAACGATCATTTGCCTCAGCAATCACCGGCGAGAAGGCTGCCCGTGAAAAGCTCAAATCCATCTCATCACATACTTGCTGAAGTCCATACTGAATAACGCTAAGAGTAATAGGATCAATAGCCATTGACTAAGCCTTCTCTTTGATTGAGCCGACATGAATGATGAGATTGCCCTCATCGTCAGAGGTGACATGATCACCGGGTTCTACCAAAATGGTGGTATCCATTTGCTCAACGATAGCCGGGCCATCAAACGCAGCATCCACTGGCAAAGCTTCGCGCTGATAAACCGGTGTATCATGAAATCCACCATCGAAATAAACAGGTCTTGTGTCTGTTTGTGCATCTGCTAATCTTGATTTCCGCCCAGAGGGGTCGATCAGTTGCGACAAATCAAATGCTGCCCGGCGACCAATTACCGAGGTATTAACATTAACAATATTCGCCTTAATATTATCTAGCCTGACGCGAAACCGGTTAAAATACACCTCTTCAAATCGGCGCTGAATATCATCAATGCTGATGGGCAAAGGCAAGTCATCAAATACCACATTCAAAATATGTGTCTGACCAACAAATTGCATATCCAGACTGCGATTGATCTGAAGCGATAGGATTTCAACTGGCTCTTTTCTGATGATATCTTCGCCGTTGCGTTCTTGGAGTATAAACACCTCATTCAGCACAGCTTCGTCCAGCTTTGCCAGTGGTGTGTTGATGGTTTGGACAAAATCTTGGCGCAGATCAGCCACCACACATCCCAGCGCATTAGTGATGCCAGGTCTAGCCGGAACAAGCACAGTTGGAATTGCCAATTCTTTAGCTATGGCAGAGGCATGAAGCGGCCCTGCCCCACCAAAGGCAAAGAGGCTAAAATCACGCGGATCAGCACCAAGTGACACCAACACCATCCGGATCGCCCCAGCCATTTTGGCATTTGCCACCATCACCACCGCGGCAGCAGCGGCAGTGGCATCAATGTTAAGGGGCTGACCTAGTTTTGTATCAAACACCGCATTAATTGCATCAAGACTAACGCCGCCTTCAACAGATTTCATTTTGTTCAGCTTAAGCCGCCCAAGAATCAGATTGGCATCAGAAATTGTCGGCTGATCCCCGCCCCTTCCGTAACAAATCGGGCCAGGGTTAGCCCCAGCGCTATCAGGCCCAACCTCAAGCAGGCCTGCGGCATTAACCCGGGCAATCGAACCGCCACCTGCCCCAACGGTGCGCACATCAATCATCGGGACATGGATTGGCATTGCATATTCAATTTCAATTTCGTTTGATACCGACGGCTTGCCATTCTTAATCACAGACACATCGGTCGAAGTGCCGCCCATATCATAGGTGATAAGATGATTAAGGCCTGCCGCCTGTCCAGTATGAAGTGCTGCAATCACTCCTGATGCTGGGCCTGACATGACTGTTTTTGCCGCCTCACGCGCCACATCTTTACTTGATACCGTGCCGCCATTCCCGTTCATCACCAGCATTTCGCTAGCAAACCCATTGGCCTTTAGCTCCCCCACCAATCGGTTTACATAACGTTCCAGCAAGGGCTGTACCGAGGCATTAACCGCCGCCGTTACCCCACGCTCAAACTCTCGGCTTTCTGATAACAGAGCATGCCCCATGGTGATGTAATTATTAGGCCAGAGTTCCGCGGCAATTTCAGCGGCGCGGCGTTCATGATCAGGGTTGGCATAGGCATGAAGAAAATGAATGACCAACGATTCACAGCCTTTATCAAGAAGGCTTTTGACCACCTGCCGCATTCCATCTTCATCTAACGGGGTGACCACACGACCAGCATAATCCATGCGCTCAGCCACCTCACATCGCAAATCTCTTGGGATAATGGGCAGAAACTCACCCTTCATCCCATAGGGTTGGGGACGCGTACGACGACCGAGTTCCAGTACATCTCGAAACCCTTGTGTGGTGATTAAACCCGTTCGAGATAACTTTCTTTCCAACAGCGCGTTGGTGGTTGTGGTGGTCCCATGGATCATTAAATCCACTTGCGGCAATTCTGCCCCAGCCTCTTTCAAGGCTGAAAGAACACCATACGCCTGATTGTCCAGTGTCGTTGGCACTTTGGCAATTGATACCGTACCCGTCTGTGTTTCCAGCATGACCATATCAGTAAAAGTGCCACCGACATCTACACCGATCACATGCCGTGATGTTTTGGAATTCGCCATCCATCCAACCAAAAGTTAAATCTTGTCTGCGTTAAAATTGTTTGTGTACAAATGGTTTCAAGATTTCTGATCATTTGTCAAGTTAACAAAATCATCTTAGGATAGTTTCTATGGTTATATCCTCATTCTTATTTGGTTTTGCCAGCATGGCGCGTCTAGGGCTTATTGCCATCGCGACTGTTATCTCTGTCTTATGTCCTATGCGTTCTGCCCTTGCCCATGCATCAGGGCAGAGCTTTGTGATGCTACTACCCACCGGGGTTTATACGGTCACAGGGGTTATCGTTGTTGGGCTTACGATTGTGTTGCTTGCGGCAACACCGCCTGGTGGATTATCGCGCCTGATAAAACCAAGACCATTATTTTCAATGCCTCGGTCTAGGCGCGTGATCCGTTTTATCCATGCCCTTGCTGGGGTAGGATTTTTCTTTCTCATCATGCGCGGGGTTCAGGGATCAACCGATCCTTTGCGAAACCCTTTGCCCTTAGGGTTTTGGGTGGTGTTCTGGATGGCACTCGTTATGGTTGAAGGCTTATTGTTCAGCGTTTGGTCATGGTTAAATCCTTGGGTCTTTGCCTATCATTTGATGCGTCGGACAACACGATGGCAAGTGAAACGCGACTGGCCTCGGCGATGGGGGGCATGGCCTGCGGTGATCACGCTTTTTGCTTTTGCTGGGTTCACGCTTGCTGATCCAGCCCCAAATGACCCGATGCATCTGGCACGGGTGATCATGGGGTATTGGCTGTTCACCCTAACGGGAATGTTATTATTTGGGTTTCGGACTTGGTCACGCCATGTTGAGGTCTTTTCGCTGTTCTTCGCCTGGTTTGGACGCTTACGCATGCTGTCTGTAAAACAGCGCCAATTATGTCTTGGGTTACCGGGGTGGCAAATCTTTCAGCTTAAAACCCCTGCTCAAGCTAACACTGGCCTGTCATCAGCAATTTTTGTTCTGATGATGCTAGGGGTTGGGTCGTTTGATGGCTTTAACGAAACATTTTTCTGGCTCGGCTGGATTAATGTTAATCCTCTCGATTTTCCTGGGCGATCCGCCATTATTTTTCAGACCCTTGGCGGATTATTGCTAGCTAATCTTTTGCTTGTAGCGGTTTTCGGAATGTTAATTTGGTTGGGCCATCTGGCAGCAAGCGACACCGCGTATTTACATCACCGCTTGGCTGATTTGATTCGCGCTTATGCCCCTTCACTTTTGCCTATTGCGCTAGCTTATCATATTGCGCATTACCTGCCCTCTTTGCTGGTTGATGGGCAATATGTTCTGTTGATGATGGATGGGCTAATGGGTTCAGACGTGCATTTACTGGGGCTTGGGGGTTTTCATGTCACAGACGGGTTTTTTAAGCATCAGGATACAGTACGGATCATCTGGCTCACTCAAGCTGGGTGCGTTGTCACTGGTCATGTCCTATCCGTTTTATTAGCCCATCATATTGCAGGCGGCTTCTATCATAACCGATGGGAAACCATGATTAGCCAAATGCCTTTGGCCTTTTTCATGGTGGCATATACGTGGCTGGGATTATGGTTGTTAGCTTCTCCAAAAGGGGGCTAGACAAACGGGTTAACTTATGGGCAAACTGTTTGTGTACATACATAAAAATTATAAAAAAATTGTTCATCATTCAGGGAGGTCAACAATGACAAATAAACCGAAGAAAATTCTGACGCCTCGCCGTCAGGTAATTAAAGGCATCGCCGCAGGCGCTGCACTTGGTGCAACTTCTATCCCTCTTTGGGGTCGTTATGCCCAATCACAAAGTTCTGAGCCGATCAAAATTGGTTTTCAGGTTCATAGGACAGGCATTGGGGCGGCTTATGGGCGGTGGTATGACCGTACCACCATGGCAGCCGTTGCCAAGATCAATAGCGAAGGCGGTATTAATGGGCGCCAGGTTGAGATCGTATCCGAAGATGATGGAACTGATCCTAAACGCGGCGCTGAAGTGGTTGAAAAATTTGCCACGCAACATAACACCGATTTGGCGTTTGGCACGCTGTTCAGCCATGTGGTTTATGGTTCTGCCCCGCGCGCAGGTGAACTGAAGATACCTTACTTTGTGGTGTCAGAAGGCCACCATGTTGCTAGCGGTGCGCTTAACCGTTATACCATGCAGCCTGGCATTACCGATGTGAAAAGTCAGGTTCAGGCCATGGCACCATATGTTGCCAGCACGCTTGGCAAGAAAGTGACTATGATCTATCCAGATTTTGCTTTTGGTCATGATCACCGTGATTATTTCTCTGCCGCCATTGAACGCGAGGGTGGCACCGTAGTGGAAAAAATTGCTATTCCGCCAACAGAAACCTCATTCACCAAATATTTCCCGAAAATCCCTCGTGATACCGAGGTGATTTATCATGTTATGGTGGGCCCTGCTGTGCTTACCTTTGTCAAGGAAATGGGTGAGTTTTTCGGCAGTTCACGACCAGAAATCTTTGGCTTTATTGACAGTCTTGAGGCCGTGGACTTATCTAGCCCAGGGCTAGAGTTCTTGGAAGGCACTTATTTCTGGGAAGGCAATCCACGCTACGCTCAAGCGAACCAATCCGAATATGATAAGGCGTACCGTGCCGCAGTCGGTGTTGACAATAATGGCGCATCAGTATCTGATTCCAAAGATGTAGCTACCTATGCCCATATGTTTGGCTGCTGGGAAACTCTCCACATTGTCAAAGCGGGAATGGAAGCCTCGGGCTATCGCGGTACAGGTGATCGCGCCAAGTTGATCGAAGCGGTTGAAGCCATGACGGATATGCCGCATTCCCATGCGCATCCGCAAGGGGCCAAACGCTTTAACGGCAAAACCCATCAGGTATTTGGGCATCAGTATATTACACGGGTATCCAATGGACGTCTGGAGCTTGCCCACACAACATCCATTGAAGATACGCTGTATCCTGATGAAACGGATTACACAACACAATCCTTCTAATCAACACAACCACCCTTCTCCGATATGTCGGGGAAGGGTATTTTTCTGACCAATTATGGAATTAGCACCTTACCTTATCCTAGGATGTATTGAAGGCCTCGTTACAGCGGCGGTGCTTGCCCTGATGGCGGTTGGCCTTAGCCTTGTTTTTGGTGTCATGCGCGTTGTCAATGTCGCGCATGGCGAGTTTTTTATGCTAGGGGCCGTATTAGCATGGTTTGTTGCTGATCAGCTTGGCGGACATCCTGCCATTGCTTTTCTGGCGGCCTTAATCATAGCTCCTCTTTTGGTGGGAACACTTGCCATGCTCGCGGATATGACGATCCTGAAACGCATATCCTATGATCCTGAACGAACGATAGTTGCCACAATTGGACTGCTTTATATTATTCAGCAACTAACTCTGATGACTTATGGTTCGAATGCCCGGCCCGTTGAACCGCCTTTTAATCAGCGGATTGCGATCCCCTGGTTCGAATGGACTGATGGCGGTCTTTCCCTTTACTGGCCATGGGGGCTTGGTACCACAAGTTATAAGCTTGCGGTCATTGGCTTTGCGATCATACTTTTGCTGGGCATCTGGGTGCTAATGACACGCACACGCATAGGGCTAATCATGCGTGCAACGCAACTTGATCGCGATGTTGCGCAGGCTTATGGCATCAATGTTGATCGTGTTTATGCGATGGTTTTTGGCCTAGGCGCAGGCCTTGCGGCGTTGGCGGCGGTGCTAATTGTTCCTATTCAGCAAGCGCATTATCTGATGGGACATGATCCGCTTTTGCTGTCGTTTATCGTGGTGATTATTGGGGGACTAGGCAGTCTGGTTGGCACTGTGATTGCGGCGGTGATGATCGGGTTAAGTGATGGGTTAATCTCTGTTTTCTTTACTCCTACTCTTGCTAAAATTATTGCGACCTTAATGGTCACTTTTGTTCTGATTTTCCGACCATCCGGATTAATGGGAAGCAAATAATGATGAGCGATAGCAAAAAATCTGTTGTTTTCCATCTGGGGTTTTTAGCCCTGTTGTTCCTGCTTCAGTTCATTTTACCAGCCTACCATCATGGCAATCTGGCGCGCATTATGGTGCTGGCTACCTATGCAATGGGTTATAATATTTTGTTTGGCTATACAGGTCTGCTTAGCCTCGGGCACGCCATGTTTTTTGCCGCTGGAATGTATGGTATGGGGCTGACTATGACGCATCTGGGGTGGACAGCTGGCCCTGGGATGTTGGCAGGATTGCTGGCAGGGGTATTGGTGTCTGCGGGCATTGGATTTCTGGCACTTCGCACAAGTGGCGTGTCTTTTATGATTGTTACCCTGATGTTTGCCCAAGCAGGGTTTTTGACCATTCTTTATTTTGGCGAATGGACCCGCGGTGATGAAGGTTTTGTGATAAGGCAGGCTGATCGGGTTTTCGCTGGAATAGACCTTAGCGATCCTACCTACCGTTATCTGGCGGCATTATTGCTGTTTGGGATTTGTCTCATGCTGACCATCCGTTTAATGCAAAGTCGATTTGGTCATGTTCTCATCGCTATTCGTGAAAATGAGGAGCGCACCCAAATGCTGGGCTATGATGTGCATTTCCATAAATGGATGGCTGTGATTGCATCAGGAACCATGGCCGCAGTGGCAGGCGCAGCATACGCGCTATTGTTTGGGTATGCAGGGGCAACTTTTGCTTCGGTGCAGTATTCTATCTTCCCGCTATTATGGGTGCTTCTAGGTGGCGCAGGAACAGCGTTAGGGCCGTTCATTGGAACGCTTTTCATGTTCTATCTTATTGATTTATCTAGCTCTTTAACAACTGCTTATATGCTTATTGCTGGTGTTGCTTTGGTATTACTTACGCTATTTTTGCCGCAAGGTCTGGTGGGTGAATGGCGCAGAAAGATGATGCCATGGCTGACATGACCACCCCACATATCACCACTAAGGGGCTAAGCCGGAATTTTGGCGGTCTGATCGCCGTTAATGCCGTAGACTTTGAGGTACCCAAAGGGGAAATCAGAGCTATCATCGGGCCTAACGGAGCAGGCAAATCCACCTTTGTTGGCATGTTATGTGGACGCATTGCGCCTAGTTCGGGTGAGATTATGTTCGCGGGTCAAAATATTACCGCCATGCCTGCCCATCGCCGGATTAGACAAGGTATGGCTTACACCTTTCAGATCACCTCTATCTTTGCCCGCCTTACCCTCAAAGAAAATGTCCGTTTGGCAACCTCATGGCGATGGAATGGTGATGAGTCGGCTATTGAAGAAGCGACACATGCGGCGCTGGAACAAGTTGGACTAGCTGATCGGATGGATCAAATTGCAGGTGATTTAAGTTATGGCCATCAACGCTTATTAGAAATTGCCATGGGTATTAGCCAGCACCCTGAATTGTTGATCCTTGATGAGCCAACCCAAGGTCTGGCTGATAGTGAGATTGCTAGTTTTGTAAAACTTATTCGTGATCTTGGTGGGGACATGACCATTTTGTTGATTGAACACAACATGAATGTTGTCATGGATACGGCTGATAAAATCACCGTCCTAAATTTGGGGACAGAGCTTGCTACGGGGACGCCACAAGATATCCGAGCCAATAAAGCGGTGCAAACAGCTTATCTAGGAGAGACCCATGCTTGAGATGCGATCGGTTTCATCTGGCTATGATGGGGCGCGGGTCCTGCGAGAGGTTTCGCTTAGCCTTTCCGCAGGTGAGATTGTATGTATTCTTGGGCGCAATGGTGCCGGAAAAACGACGATGATGAAAACAATCATGGGTCTGATCCGTGCTGATAGCGGACAAATTCTTTATCATGGCACTGATTTGCTGGATGTGCCCCCTCATCAGATTGCTGGTCTTGGGATCGGTTATATTCCCCAAGGGAGGCGGTTGTTTTCTGAACTGACGGTCGCAGAAAACCTGGAAATTGGTTTGATGGCTGGCGGAAAAGGAAATGCCACGCGCGATAAGGTTCTGGGGATGTTTCCGCGGCTGGCAGAGAGGCTTCATCAGCGTGCCAACACGCTGTCAGGAGGCGAGCAACAAATGCTAGCAACCGGACGTGCCTTATGCCTTGAGCCGCAAATGCTCCTGCTGGATGAACCTACCGAGGGGCTTCAACCCTCAATGATTGCACTCATTCGCGATACCGTGGTGGCGTTAAAAGAAACAGGTGTTGGTATTTTGTTGGTTGAACAACGCGTTGATGCGGTGCTTTCCATCGCTGATAAAGTGATGTTTCTTGAGAATGGCAAAAGCCAAGATATCATGCCTGCCAGCACGCTTCGTGAAAATCCAGATTTGCTTAAAAAATATATTGGCGTTTAGCCAGATCAGATCAGATCAGCTTTTTAAGCAAGCTCAAAAACACATCTTTTTCTTTATCTGATAAGGGTTCTAGTGTCTCTTTTGTTACCGCATGCGCAGAGTTTACGACCTTAAGATAAAGCTGTTGTCCCGCTGAAGTTGGCTTGAGAATTAAACGGCGCAAATCAGAGGATAATGGCTCAGAAGAAATTAATTCCCGTAATTTTAACCGATCAACTACCCCCTTAATGGTGGCAGCGTCCATAGCGGTTAATCGGCCTAATTCGTTTTGGGACGCCTGCCCTAACTGGCATAATTTTGATAGCGCTGAGAATTGAGTTGGCGTTAATTCAGGTATTAGCCTTGAGAAAATGGAAAGATGCCGTTGGCTGACCCCGCGCAGGATAAAACCCACCTGATCTTCAAGTAAATAATGATCTTTACCCAAATTGCTTACCTCACTGTCAGAGTGGCGGTGATCTTCATCTACTGTTTTTAAACTTTTGCTTTGGGATTTGGACATAATGATCTTCTTTATCCGTGGTTATGCCCCGTTTGGGGCTATGCTGATGGTTAGACTGAATTGGATATTGACAGCGGCAAGCCAACATAGCAAATTAGTTTGTATGCTAACAATTAATTTATCATGACCATGACATCTAGCGCGAGTTATTATCGACCTCATCATATTGATGATGCCTTGAATTGGCTTAGTCATCAAGGCGGTATTATTGCGGCCGGATGCACGGACCTTTTGCCTCTTACCAGTTCGCCCGAGCTTTCTGGAAAGGTTCTTGATGTCACTGCGATAGCCGATATGCGAGGCATTACTGATGAAGGAGATTATCGCCGGTTCGGTGGAGCAACCACATGGACAGACTTGATCCGTGCAGATTTGCCCCCTGCTTATGATATGCTCAAACTGGCGGCACGTGAAATAGGCTCCATTCAAATTCAAAACGCTGGTACGATTGCTGGCAATATTTGTAACGCCTCCCCTGCTGCTGATAGTGTGCCTTGTCTTCTTAACCTAGACGCTAGCGTGGAATTAACTTCATCTAAGGGCAAGCGGGTTATTCCCCTTGATCAGTTTATCTTAGGCCCGCGTAAGACAAACCGCCAAGCGGATGAGATTGTGACCGCAGTTCTTGTGCCTAAAGCTGCAGAAATTGGATGCTCTTCGTTTAGCAAATTAGGGGCACGAAAATATCTGATTATTTCTATCGCTATGACAGCAGCAAGATTAGAAGCAAATGAGGGCAAAATTACTAACGCGGCGATTAGTATCGGATCATGCAGTCCTGTTGCAAAACGCCTGACCAAGGTAGAAACATCCTTAAGCGGTGTCTCGGTTACCTCATCACTTCGTGCAGACCAAATCCTATCAAAAGAAGACATTACAAGCGTCATCGCACCCATTGATGACGCGCGTGGCACAGCAGATTACCGGATGGAAGCCGCCGCGGTGTTGGTGATAGATACCATTGATCACTGCCTTGATCAGATAAGGGCATCAGCATGAGCGATACCATAACCATTTCCATTAATGTCAATGGCAAAGCGGAACGCATCACCTGCCGTGCTGGCACTCGGTTGAGTGAAGTGTTGCGTGAAGACCTGCATCTAACAGGCACTAAAGTAGGGTGCAATGCTGGCGACTGCGGCGCATGTACCGTTCTGGTGAATGATGAACCGGTTTGCGCCTGTTTGATGACCGCTGCCAAAGCTGATGGCAACATGATTGAAACCGTCGAAGGCCTTAGCCAAGGGGAAGAGTTATCCCTATTGCAACAGTCTTTCTTGCGGCATGGGGCGGCGCAATGCGGGATTTGCACCCCAGGGATGTTGATGGCAGCAATACCGCTTTTGCGGCAAAACTCTGCCCCTACCCGACAAAACGTTGAGGATGCGTTAGGCGGCGTGTTGTGCCGATGTACCGGGTACACTAAGATCATTGACGCCGTTATGGATGCAACAGAGCCAAAAACCAAACAACCGCTGCCTGAGGCTGGGAAAGCCGTAGGGGCAAGGGTTGAACGCTTGGATGGTATTCCTAAAATCAATGGCAGCGAACATTTTGGCGCGGATGCTTGGCCTGACGATGCGCTTTATGTTCGGGTGCTTCGTTCACCCTATCATTATGCGGATTTCAGTATTGGCGATGTGGCTGGTTGGATGGCTGAAAAGGATGGCGTTGATCATGTTTTTCTTGCCAAAGATATTGATGGGGACAATTGCTTTGGCGTTATACCGCCGCTGGCTGACCAACCTGCGCTAGCGGAAAAAGAGGCTCGCTTTCGAGGCGAGGCCGTGGCCTTAATTGCGGGCAAGGCGGATCTTATGCCTAGGCTTGATTTATCGGACTTCCCGATCACATGGCATGAGCGGCTGGCAATGTTAGATGTTGATGCGGCTACCGCTAGTGGTGCCCCTGATATTCACGCACACCGAAAAGGGAATATTCTGATCTCTGGCGTTGTCAAACATGGCGACATTGATTCTGGCTTTGCTGAGGCGGATTATATTGCCGAAAAAAGCTTCTCAACCGGTTATGTTGAACATGCGTATATTGAACCTGAGGCTGGAGCCGCATGGATGGAAGAATGCCCTGATGGCAAAAGGCTGGTCATTGCCGCCTGCACTCAGGCTCCAATCATGGATCGCGATGATACCGCCAAAGTGCTCGGGCTGCCTTTGGAAAAATTGCGGATTATTCCCATGGCAACAGGTGGCGGTTTTGGCTCAAAGCTTGATGTTTCCGTTCAACCCTTGCTGGGATTGGTAACATTGAAAACCGGAAAACCTTGCCGCATGGTGTATAGCCGTCATGAATCGATGATCTCAACAACCAAGCGCCATCCGGGAAAAATGAAGGCCAAGATCGGCGTCCGTGCCGATGGGCGTATCACGGCAATGTCTTTTCATGGCAATTTTAATACAGGTGCCTATGCCAGTTGGGGGCCTACTGTTGCGACCCGTGTTCCTATTCATGCCTCGGGTCCTTACCGCACCCCACATTATTATGCGGTTGCAAATGCGGTACATACTAACGGTCCTGTTTCTGGGGCTTTTAGGGGTTTTGGTGTTCCCCAATCGACCATTATTCAAGAAGCGCTTTATGATGATCTGGCAGATCAATGTGGGTTAGACCGACTAGACTTCAGGCGTAAAAATGCCCTGAAAGATGGCGATGTGACCGTCTGTGGCCAATCGCTTAAGGGTGTTGGTATTGATGCCTGTCTTGAGGCACTGGAGCCATTTTGGAATCATCATTCCGCAGAAATAAAAAAG
>Ga0181569_10003276_pt1 | contig 12607 bp, 9 predicted proteins | sample 101ome_19_FD_132452 | JGI IMG/M metagenome (GOLD analysis project Ga0181569, IMG submission 132452) | Coastal salt marsh microbial communities from the Groves Creek Marsh, Skidaway Island, Georgia - 101405AT metaG (megahit assembly) | ecosystem: Environmental > Aquatic > Marine > Intertidal zone...
CGTGGTCATCAGATCGCCCAGCCGGTACACACCGACCATGAATGCGTCCACGTCGGTGGGTGTGCCGATCCCAGTGCGGTAGGTGGGCAAGAGCACCAACATGCCCGGTTGCTCGGCGTCGCCCTGTACGAGTGTGATCGGTGGTGTCGCCGTGATCTGCCCGGTGGTTCGGGCAGTGTCGATGGTGATCATGCGCGCTGGATTCGAGGCGATATCGAACCCGAGAGCAGCCCGGTTGGTCGCGATGGGTTCGATATAGGCGACCACCACGTACTCGTTGCGGTCACGGACAGCGACGAGTGAGCCGTCGGATGTCCGTTCGGTGACCGCGAAGTCTTCGAATCCCGGTTGTGCCCGTTGGCTTTCGATGAACCCGCCGAGTTCGGTGGCCTCGATGATCGGGTTCCACGAGACGGCCTGCAATGTCGGATAGCGGGCGATGAAGCTCTCGACGTAGATCCTGAAACCGGCGCTGTCGACCGCAGGTGAGGCTTCGAACAGGCTCCGTAGGCCGACGAGAACCTCCTCATGTCGGGTCAGGTTCGCCTCGAGGGTGGTGACAGCATCCATGGCGAAGGTGTCGCGAGCGTTTTCTGCCGACCGGCGTCCGGCATGCAGCGTCTGAGTGAGAGCGACGAGGACCACGATGCCAAGGAACAACGGTGGCGCAGCGACCTTGAGGAGACGCCCTGTTGGCTGGCGGTTCGGTGGGGCAAGGAGCACTGCGAAGAAGGGGGCGAACAGGATGGTTCCCAACGTGTCGCCGATCCACCAGCCGAACCACACGACGGCCCACTGGTCAGGCTCGACAAGGTTGTTCAGAACTTGCGCAGCGGTCCCGATGGTGGCGGCGATCGTGCACGCGACGGGACCGATCACGAGCATCGTCAGCAGTACCGTGCGTCCTCTCGCTGCGCTGACCTGGCGCTGGTTGACGTGGTTGACGAGTCCGGCGGCGACGGCTGCCTGTGCGGCAGCGGCCACAGCAATTGCGATCGGTGTCGACCACAACGCACTGCTCCCTACTCCGGCCCACAGCAGCCATACGCAATTTGCAGCCGCCGAACCGATGAACACACCGGGGAGCGCGCCTCGACCGAACGCAATGACGGCACTGGCCGCAAGTCCGGCCGCCGGCCACAGCAGCGTGCTGAGACCGACGGAACTCAAGAGGCTGAGCGAACCAAGTGCAAGCAGCGCGTACACGACAGCGACGCCGACCGGGACAAGGAAGGGTGTTCCTGATCGCCAGTTGGTGGCGTCGCTGTTCGAACGGCCCTCCAACATGTGAGAGACATCGACAGGCAGTGCCGCTCGCTGAAGCAAATGTCCGGACTACTGCGGTGCAGGCCCGTCTCAGGCGTGCTGTGCTCTAGCGTTGGGCTGTGACCCGTGCATTGCAGCCGTTCGTCGTCATCACCCACGTGGTTGCGACCTGGTTCATGGTCGGTCTGATCTGGACGATCCATGTGGTGCATTACCCCCTTTTCGCTGAGGTGGGCGACGCCGCCTACGTCGGCTTTCAAGCCGCCCATGTCGATCGGATCGGGCCGCTCCTTGCCGTCCCGTGGGCGATTGAAGGGCTGACCGCGGCGGTGATTCTGTTCGGTGCGGTCACCAGCCACGACCGCTCGTTTCTGGTTCCAGCGGTTCTTGGTGCGGCAGCGATGGGTGTGGTGCTGGTGGTGAGCGGGTTCTGGTCTGCGCCGGCCCACGGCGAGTTGGCCGATGGGTTCGACCCCGATGTGCACGCCCGTCTGATGACTGCCGATCTCGTCCGTACCCTGGCCTGGACGATCCGGGGTGGCTGTGCCGTCTGGATGGCTTCGCTGCTGTTTCGGCGTTCTGGCTCGCCTGCGATGTCGATGTCAGAATCGCCCGAATGACTGAGCTGCGCCGTCGCAATGTTCTGTTCCTCATCACCGATCAGCAACGCGCCGATCACGCAGGGTTCATGGGCAACAAGGTGGTCCGTACCCCGAACCTCGATGCGCTCGCCGCCCGAGGAACGGTCTTCGAATCAGCGTGGGTGAGCAATCCGGTCTGCATGCCGAACCGGTGCACGATCATGACGGGTCGGATGCCGAGCAATCATGGAGTGATCTTCAACGATCGATCGCTGGAGCTCAGCGCCAACACGCACGTGCGGGCCTTCCGGTCGGCGGGCTACCGCACCGCACTGCTCGGCAAATCACACCTCCAGCACGGGATGAGCCGCAACTCGATGATGCCGACCAGCGAGACCGGGTCGATCCTCTCGCCCTATCCGGTGGGATGGGATCAGTACGAAAACGACGAGCGGTACTGGGATGATCTTCCCGAGGCGCCCGACGACTTCTACGGCTTCGACCGAGTCGAGTTGTCGATCGATCATGGTGCTCGGGTGTCTGGCCACCACTATCGGTGGGCGGTCGAGCGGGGAGCCGATCCTCGCCACCTGCGGGTCCCGCAGACCGCCGCCAATCCGATGCGGCGAGGCGGCGAGGTTTGGTGGCAGATCTACGATCCGCCCTACGACGAGGAGCATCATTCGACCTCGTTCGTCGCCGACCGGACGATCGATTTCATCGAAGAGGCATCGGCAGAGGGCTCGCCGTGGGTTGCGTGGGCGTCGTTTCCCGATCCGCACCACCCCTTCACCCCGCCGGGGCGGTGGTTCGAGCGCCACGATCCTGCCGAGATGGAACTACCGGTGACATTTGACGATCCGATGGTCGGCGCACCCGAGTACCTCAAGGCGTTCCAGCGCCGATCGGTGCACAAGATGCGGAACTGGGTGGCGATGACGGGTGCTACCAGTCCCGAAGTCACCAGGGCTGCGATCGCAGCGAACTACGGGTCGATCGAAATGATCGATGATCGAGTCGGTCAGATCCTGGCGGCAATCGAACGTCTGGGGCAGACCGACGACACGATCGTGGTCTTCACGTCCGATCACGGCGACATGATGGGTGACCACGGTCTCTTGCTGAAGGGGTTCATGCACTATCGCGGCACCCTGCAGGTGCCGTTGGTCGTTGTCGATCCCCGTCGCGAACCGGGCCGGACGTCGTCGCTTGCCAGCAGCATCGACCTTGGACCGACCCTGCTCGAGTTGGCCGGGCTCGCTGGCTACCACGGGATCCAGGGCTACAGCCTGGTGCCGATCCTCGACGACAACGACGCCACGGTGCGAGACGCTGTGCTCATCGAGGACGATGTCGACGCCTCGGTCGAGCAGGTGCCGTTCGCCACATCGATCCGCACGCTCATCACGCCGACCCATCGCTACACCCGCTACAACACCGGCGAAGACGGGCTCTACGAGCTGCACACCGACGACGACGAACGAACGGATCTGTCGGCGCTCGATCCGGTCCGTCGAGCCGAGCACGTCGAGGCGCTCACCGACGCACTGATCGCTCATACGGAGAAATCACGTCACGCCCCGCTCGTCGGGGCTGGGGGGAACTGAGATGACCACACTGCACCCGCGCGGCGTCAACCATCTGGCGTTGTCAACCGCCGACATGAAAGGGCAGCTGACCTTCTGGTGCGACGTGCTCGGGTTGCCGTTGAAGGCCCTGTACTGGATGCACGGGGTCGACAACACGTTCCACGGCTTTGTCGAACTTGCCGGTGACAGCTATGTGGCGTTCGTGCAGCATCCCGACAATGCCGCAGAGGTCGAGTTCGGGGTCAGTCATGCCGACGGTGCCGGAGGCGGGGTCAGGGGTGGCACCATGCAGCACGTAGCGTTTCACGTCGACTCGTTCGACGAGCTGCTCGCCATGCGCGACCGCATCCGCAGCAAAGGCGTGCAGGTGCTCGGTCCGCTCGATCACGGGTTCTGTCAATCGATCTATTTCGAAGGACCCGAGGGTCTCAACCTCGAGGTCACCTGTGGCGAGGCGATCGACGAGCGGGCCTGGATCGACCCGGAGGTCGTGGATCTGTGTGGCATCGCCTCCGGCGAACTCGAGGCCATGAAACACCCGGCCCCGTTTGATCGGCCCGCCGATGCGGTCTCCCAGCCCGCCGTGCCGTTTCCCGGCAATATTCGTGCCGAGAAGGGTGGTCCGCGGTATGCCAAGGTGATGGCGCTGTCCGACGAGTTCGTCTGGGACCAACTCAGCGTTACCGTTCCGCCGGTGGCGTCAACCGAGGACGGTCACGACTCCTGCTGACGGGTCGACCTCGACACGATCGCCGGTCGTGATGTAGTCGAGGCAGTCTTCGACACCGATCACGGCAGGCAACCCAAGCTCACGCGACAGCACCGCAGCGTGCGACATCGGGCCGCCATGGACGGTCACGAGGCCACCGGCAATGCCGAGCACCAGGTTGAAGGCCGGTGAGGTTGCGCGGGTGACGAGTACATCGCCGGGTTGCATCGCCGCGATGGCTTCCTCGGCGGTCTCCGCAACTCGAGCGACTCCGATGTGGGACGTGGTGCCGATGCCGGATCCGGTCAGCGGTGGGGCGGTGCCATCTCGAGATCCGAAGACGGTGGCAATGACAGTCGTCACCACGTCCATCGCCTGGGCCATCGCCGGTGGGAGGAGATGAAGGGGCGGTTCCCCGGGGTCGGCGCCGAGGTAGGGGGGTGGGTCGAGCGCACGCTGCGCCTGCCGAGTCGCTGCTCGTCCGAGGAGCGTGTCTGCGTCGGGGCCTTCGCCTCCGGTGAAGAGAGGCCGGATCTCTTCGGATGCAAGTTCGAACACGTGTGATGCGTCAGCGGCAGCGCCGCGCTCGGCGAGGCGCTGGCCAACCTCGACGAGCGACAGGTGCAGGAGTCCTCCGGGCCATTCGATCGTCATCGGCCCGTTGTCATCGCGGAGGTCCATCGCGTCGCGTGCGTCACCGAGGATCTGGTCGAAGTCGTCGTGTTCGGCGGCGTTGATCTGTGCTCGCAATGTTGCCGCGACTGTGGCGGCGTTCGTGTCGGGGGCCGGCTCGGTCGCTGTCAGGATCGATGTGAGGATGACCTCGGGTCGTTCGCCGAGTGTCGCCGAGTCGATGTCATAGCCGCTGAAGAGCACACAGCTGTGGCGGTCGAGGTAGTCGTCGAGCATGGCGCGCGCCTGTGGTGAGGCGGCCCGCACGTCGTCGAGCGAGGTGGGGGTCGCTCCGACGAGCTCCAGCTCGGCCCGGAGCGCTGCGAGGGCGCGTCTCGGTTCGGTGGTCGACGGTGAGGCTCCGGCCAGCGCGTCCAGCGCCGCCGCCGGTTCGATTCCGCGGTCGCGGCAGAACACGACGTAGATCCCGAGTGGGCCGAGATCGTGCATGTGAAGCCGGTGATGCAGCACCGATGATTCGCAGACGTAGGCGAACAGCGTTTCGGTGTGATCGACGAGTTCATCGTCGCTGAGCATCGTCAGGTCGACAGCCTGAAACGCGCGGTTTCGGGCTTCGGTGGCGGGTTTGGTGGTGGTCGTCCATGTCGCAAGAGACGCACGGAAGCGGGGGTTGGCGAGCCGTTGCGCGGCGCGTTTTTCCCGGCGGCGCATTTCTGGGTGGAGGCGCGCAACGAGCTTGATCAACCAGTCAGGGGGAGCGTTGGGTGCCTGCCTGTCGGCACCGAAGAGGGGACGGACCCGCGAATAGGCGAAACCGTTGACGTTTCGGACATCGATGCCGTCGGCGGGCACGCCAAACTCGGCGAAGCCGTCGCGATACGCCGTCTCGAGACCGCAGCGGAGGATCTCGTAGCCGATCGGCGTCATGGCCGAATCCCAGTGCGAGCGATCGAGTTCCCACGACCCCGGCCCGGGCGCTTCCCACGACACCGGCCCGGGCGCTTCCCACGACGCCGGCATCGTCAAGGCTTGCTCGAGATGTTTTTTTGCAATCGGGAGACAAGCTCGCGGAACGGCGGCTGCTGCATCGACCACAGTTGCGGGTGGACCTCGAATTCGACCGCTTCCAGCGATTCCGAGACCGTGTCGAGCGTGAGGATCGTGGCCTTGGTACGGGCGTTGAGTTCCTTGTCTTGCCCTGCCGCAAGTGCTGCGAGCGCAACAGCATCGTCGCGGAGGTCGGCATCTTCGGCAACCTGCCACGCAAGACCTGCGTGGACGGCCTGTTCGGCGTCGAGGAGTTGGTTGAACAGCACCATCGCCATGGTGGTGGAGCGACCGGCGATCTGGCGGAGCCGCCAGGTGTGCCCACCGCCGGGATGGATCCCGATCTGCAGGAACCGCGACTCGAACCGGGCCCGCTCTCGAGCCGCCACGACGATGTCGCAGGCCAACACCATGTTCATCCCAGCGCCGACGGCGGCGCCGTTGACGGCGCCGACTGTCGGCAGTGGGCTGTGCGCAATCCGCAAGAACCCCTCGTAGATCGAGTTCATTTCTTCGCTGTTGCTGCCTGCCATCAACTCGTCGAGGTCGGCTCCGGCGCAGAACCCTTTTCCGGCGCCGGTGATCACCAGGGCGCCGATGTTGTCGTCGTTTTCCCAGTCGTCGAGCACCGAGCCGATCTCGATGTTCATGGCCAGCGAGATGGCGTTGCGGCGGTCGGGGTCGTTGAGCGTGAGGATGCCGACTCGGTCGCGCACCTCGGTCGTGATGAGACTCATGGCGCGAGTGTGGCATCTGCGATCGGATGCAGGCGAGACGACCCGTCCTCGGTACGGTGACGCAATGCCACCATCGGTCGATACCGACACCGTCGCCGCATTCACCCGCGATGGTGCGGTGTGCTTGCGTGGGGTGTTCACCGAGTGGATCGAGACCTTGGCCGAAGGGGTCGCCCACAACGAGAGCGACCCCGGTCCGTACTTCGCCGAGAATGTTGTGGCGGGGGAGCGGGGCCGATTTTGGGACGACTATTGCAACTGGACTCGGATTCGGGCCTTTGAGCGGTTTGCGTTCGAGTCGGCTGCAGCCGAGCTGGCCGCCGAGCTCATGGAGACCGACGTGGTGCAGTTGTTCCACGATCATGTTCTGGTCAAGGAACCCGACACCCCGACACCCACGCCGTGGCACTCCGATCGCCCCTACTACTTCGTCGAGGGGTCGCAGACGCTCAGCTTCTGGATCCCGCTCGATCCGGTCTCGACCGGCACGACGTTGCGGGTCATCGCCGGTTCGCATCGTTGGGAGCGAGATGTGGTGCCGGTGAGGTGGCTGGCGGGCGACGACTTCTATGCGCATGCCGACGACTACCTGCCGGTGCCCGATCCCGATGCCGAACCCAACCGCTACGAGGTGCTCGAGTGGGCACTCGAGCCTGGTGACGCGGTGGCGTTTCACTTCGGTGTGTGCCACGGCGCCCGAGGAAATCCCGGTCATGAGCGGCGTCGGGCGTTCTCGTTGCGGCTCGTCGGCGACGACGCTCGCTATGTCTCCCGGCCGGGCCCGACGTCGCCGCCGTTTCCCGACCACGGCATGCGCGACGGCGATCGGCTTCGTCCCGACTGGTTTCCGTACCTCATCGGTCCCTCGTGACGGGCTCCTTTCGTGCGGCCCTCGAGGTCTTCCGGATCCGGAACTACCGGCTGTTTTGGTTTGGGGGTCTGATCTCCAACATCGGCCGATGGTTTCAGACGGTGGCGGTTCCGATCGTCGTGTTCGATCTGACCGGCAGTGCTGCGTGGGTTGGACTTGCCGGGTTCGCGCAGATCATGCCGATGGCGCTGATGGGGCCATGGGGTGGCGCGATCGCAGATCGGTACCAGCGACGCAAGGTGCTGCTGGTCACCCAACTGCTGCAGTCGTTGCCGGCACTCGGGATGGCTGCGCTCTGGTTCGGCGGTGTGCGCTCGGCGGCGGCGTTCGTGGCGATGTCGGTCGCTGTGGGGGTGAGTGCCGGACTGAACCTGCCGGCCTGGCAGGCGATCGTCGCCGATCTCGTTCCTCGTCAGCAGATGCTTTCGGGTATCACCCTCAACTCGGCGCAGTTCAACGCCTCACGCATGGTCGGCCCCGCCCTCGGTGGAGCGGTCGTGGCGGGGTGGGGGCCGGGTGTGGCCTTTGTTGTCAATGCAGTGTCCTACGGGGCGGTGCTCACGGGGCTGGCCCTGATGCGCTTCGACAGCGACGCAGCCCGGCGAGCAGCACCGATGAGACCAGTCCGCGATTTTGTTGGGGCGGCCACATACGCCTTCGCCCAGCGGGGGATCCGCACTGCGTTGTTGGCGGTCACCATGATCGGATTCTTCGGGATGTCGATGCAGATGCTGTCGGTCACGGTGGCCGAGGACGTCTTCGATCAGGGTGAGCGGGGGTTTGGATACATCCTGTCGTTTGTGGGGCTCGGCGCCGTGTTGTCCTCGCCGTTCGTCGCCGGTGCAGCGGCGCGTTTCAAGCGGTCGCAGATTCAGTCCTTTGCGTTCCTGCTCTACGCCGCTGGAACACTCGTCATCGCCTTCTCGCCGGTGTTTGCGGTTGTGCTCGTCGGTGGGTTCATGATGGGATCTGCCCATCTCACGTCGGCGAGCACGCTCAACACGGCGATTCAGCTCCAGGTCGACGAGGCGATTCGGGCCAAGGTGTTGGCCGTGTACATCACGATGATGACGGCGACGAACCCGCTCGGCCAGCTGCTGCTCGGCCGCCTCATCGATGCCACGGACCCGCGGTTCGCCTACGCCGTCGCTGGTGGCATGTTCATCTCGATCGGCCTGGTGTTGACGATCGGCGGCCGATTGTCGGGCCTCGACGACGAGGTGGGCTCGTACGAACCGTCCGCTGCCGCCGAGGTCCACCCGTCGATGCCGGCGCCACCTTCGAGCTACCGCGCGTGATGCGCTTCGGGCCGGTGGTCGTTCACCAGCCGTCGTCGGGGCCTGCCTCGTCGCTGTCGTCGAGATGGCGGCGACCGGCGTCGCAGTCGCGAAGCGCGACGCACCATCGACACGCCGGGCCTGGTGATGTGTGCGGTTCTCGTTCTCGTTTGCGGGTTTCGAGAATCCGGGCGATGCCGTCGATCACTCGGGCGACTGTCGAGTACAGCAGTTTTTCGGTGACGGGTTCGGGGAGGAACCGGCCTTGGTCGAGGTAGTAGGTGGCCAGGAGCCGCGGTGGGGTGCCGAGCCGCACGGCTTCGATCAGGGCATAGAAGCGGAGATCTTCGAGGTGTTGGGGTGAGAACCCACCGGTCTTCAAGTCGACGAGGACCTTGCCGGCCAGGTCGCCGTCGGCCTGCCCGAGGGCCAGGTCGACCTTGCCGCTGAGCACGATCCGATCGTGCAACTCGAGACGAAGCCGGCTTTCGGTCACCGGTCGCCACTGGGCTTTGAGCGGTGGCCAGCATTCGAGGAACTTGACAACCCGGTCGTTGGCCTCGGCTCTGAGTTCGGCCCGTTCGACCTCGGAACACCCCTGGAGCCAGTCACCGAGGCCGTCGATTCCTTCGGAGAGTCGAGCGATCGACTCGTCGACGAGTACGAGTGGGTCGGGTTCGCGGCGCCAATGAATCGACAGCTCGATCGCCTTGTGCGCGATCGTGCCGCGGGCAAGTGGTACCGACCATGCGAACTGGTCGTCGTCTTCGGCCAGGAACCGCTTCTCGCAGCCCATGATCCGTCCAAGGAGGTGCTTCGACACGAACATCGTGTCGTCTGGTGGCAGATCGGGAAGCAGCGGCTCGAGCGCGTCGTCGAGCTCACGCCGGAGCTGGTGCCGCAGTGCGGCATCGAAGCGCGGCCGCTGTTCTCGGGGCGCACCCAGCTGCTCGAGTACGTCTTGCTGGGCTGGGTTGAGCGCCGGTGCCGACTCCACGCCCCGAGGTTGTCACATCGGCATGGTTGACGGGGGACGGCGACGTCTTCGACAGCGCAGTGTCACACCCCATGGGCAAAGTGGAGATCGGTGGAAGCGACGAGTCTTCGGTTTGCTGCTGCGGCACGTTCTCTCGGGCATGCGGCGAGGTTGCGTTCCCTCGTCGTGCCCGGGTTTCGTTCACCTCCCGGCCTTGCGGGGGTCCATCGGACGCTGCGGCGTCGAGGAGGGGTGCCGACTGTGGCGGTGGCTCTCAAGGGCCGCCCGTGGTCGGCGGTGGTTGCCGACATGATCGAGGGTGTGGTGGTGGCGAACGACCTGTCGGGTGCGAAAGCCGACCGGGCTCGTGCTGCGCTGTGGCTTGCTGTCGACGACCCGGGTGAGCTTGCTGCGGCGTAATCTTCGGCGATGCGGGGGTGTCGGGCCGGGTACGGTGCTGCAGGGCCCGGGTGGCGGAATTGGCAGACGCAGGGGGCTTAAACCCCCCGGACCCTCTGGGGTCGTACGGGTTCGAACCCCGTCCTGGGCACAGTGACTCGAACGGTTGTGGGACGCACGCCGGGGCGCGTGAAAAGTACGTTCACGCGCGTTGGCCACCAGGTAGGCATGTCGTAGCGTCCATGCGTCACCCAGATTCGGACTTGGCTCAAGTTCGGACGGTTGATGACCGATACTCACATGACCAGTTCGACAACATACGAAGGCACCGGCAACGCATCATGAGACGAACCGCCTCCCGTTCAACCGCTGCACTCGCTGCGTTCTCCATGGCGATCGCCGGACTGGTGCTGTCGGCCAGCACCGACGTCGCGAGTTCCGCCCCCATCAGCGACGGAGACATCAGCAAGGATGTGGCCTCGGCGCTGTCGGAGCCCCATGTCGTCGACGAGGTCATCGTCAAGTTCGTGCCTGGTTCTCCGGCGTCCGCTCGTGCCAGCGCCCGGCTCGCCGCCGGGGCCGTCGCCGCTGAAGCCCTCTCTCCGCTCGCTGAACACTCCCAGGTGCTCCAACTCGGCCGCGGGACCACCGTCGGCCGGGCACTGGAAGCTCTTCTTCGCAACCCGAATGTCGAGTACGCCGAGCCCAACTATCTCCTCGAGTCCACCGCCACCCCCAACGACCCGAAATTCACCGACGGAACGCTCTGGGGCATGCTCGGCGACGCCTCCAGTCCCTCGAATCAGTACGGCAGTCAGGCTGCAGAGGTGTGGACTGCGGGTCACATCGGTTCCGAGGACGTCTACGTGGTCGTCATCGACACCGGGGTCCAGGTCACGCACCCTGACCTCGCCGCCAATATCTGGACGAATCCGTTCGATCCCATCGACGGCGTGGACAACGACGGCAACGGTTTCGTCGACGACGTCCACGGATGGGACTTCTTCTACGACGACAGCTCGGTCTACGACGGACTCGATGACGACCACGGCACCCACGTCGCCGGCACGATCGGCGGTGTCGGTGGGAACGGCGCTGGAGTGGTCGGCGTGAACTGGGACGTCACGATGATCACCGCCAAGTTCCTCGGGCCGAACGGAGGATCGACCAGCACTGCCGTGCGAGCCGTCGATTACGCGACCGACCTGAAGAACCGTCACGGCCTCAACATCGTTGCCACCTCGAACTCCTGGGGCGGTGGTGGTGCGAGCACCTCGCTGCTCGATGCGATCGAACGTGGTGGCGACGCCGGCATCTTGTTCGTCGCTGCGGCCGGAAACAGCAACGTCGACGCCGATTCGTCGCCCCACTACCCGTCGAGCTACGCCTGCGACCGCACTGCCTCGGGCGCAGCTCGCGGCTGGGACTGCGTGATCTCCGTCGCATCGATCACGAGCAGTGGAGCACGCTCGTCGTTCTCCAACTATGGCGTTACGTCGGTCGACCTCGGCGCGCCTGGCTCCAGCATTCACTCGACTCTTCCCGAGAACACCTACGGCTCGTACAGCGGTACCTCGATGGCGACACCCCACGTGTCGGGTGCGATTGCGCTCTGCGCCTCGATCAACCAAGGGCAGACCGCCCAGGACCTCCTGCTTGCAACGCTTGCGAATGTCGCGCCGACGTCGTCGATGGTCGGCAGGACTGTGACAGGCGGCCGTCTCGACCTTTCGGCAATGGTGGGGGCCTGCGTCGGAGCGACAGCACCGGTCGAGGGCTCTCCGTCAGGGCTCGCAGCGACGACCGTCAGTACTTCCTCGATCGATCTGACATGGACCGACGGTTCGACGGGTGAGTCATTCCAGGAGATCGACGTATCCACCGACGGTTGCTCGTCCTTCACCAAGGTGGCGACAGTCGGTGGCGACGCCGAGAGCACCACCGTCGTCGGCCTCGATCCCAGCACCGACCACTGCTTCCGTGTCCGTGCCGGCAACGGCTTCCAGGGAGGAACGTACTCGGCGTGGTCCAACACCGCCTCGGCTCGCACCTTCGACCCACCGCCCGGGTACACATGTGTGTCGGAGCCGTACTCCTGGGTCGCCACGACGTCAGGCACCGCCCTGTCCCTCGGTGATGACGGAAGCACGAGCCAAGCGATCGGGTTCAGCTTCGGGCTCTACGGGCAATCTGCTTCGACCGCCTGGGTCGGATCGAACGGTGTGGTCGGCCTCGCCGGGACAGTGAACCAGTATCAAAACGTAACCATCCCCAATGCCGGGCAACCGAATGGATTCATTGCGGCATTCTGGGATGATCTCAACCCAGGGGCCGGCGGCACGGTCCGAGTCCTTCGCGACGGTGCTGAAGGCAGTCGGCGCTTCATCGTCTCCTGGGAGGACGTCCCCCATTACGGCGGCGCCAACGGCGTGACGTTCCAGGCCATTCTGGAGGAGTCCACGGGTGACGTCGTGCTGCAATACCAGGATGTGGTGTTCGGCTTGTCCGGCTACGACGGCGGC
>Ga0181569_10003277_pt1 | contig 12604 bp, 16 predicted proteins | sample 101ome_19_FD_132452 | JGI IMG/M metagenome (GOLD analysis project Ga0181569, IMG submission 132452) | Coastal salt marsh microbial communities from the Groves Creek Marsh, Skidaway Island, Georgia - 101405AT metaG (megahit assembly) | ecosystem: Environmental > Aquatic > Marine > Intertidal...
CATATTCTTTGTTTCCAACGCTTCAACGATGGTGTCAAATTGCCGAGGGTCAAGGCTTCCACCAACACCGTATTCGGGTCGTCGGGAAACAACACCCATTGTCGCTTGATGAACTGAATCCAAAGGCTCACCCGTATTTGTCAAAGTGTTAATCAAAAACGAAAAGGGGTATTTGTATGATTCTTCATCAAACCTGCGAGCATCCCACGCTTCACGAGTTTCACGAACACGAAGGTTGTTGGAGTTCCATGTTTGACCTTCGGGTGCAGGGTCATCATTAAATCCATATGAGTTGGAAAACAACATTGAAGCACATTCAATGAGCGTGGTCTTTCCTGTGCCCGGAATACCCGTTAATCGTGTCGTTGAATCCGCAGAACACCATGCGGCAATAAACACTTCCAATTGTTCGGGCGTATTGAAACCAAACACTTCGTTCATAACGCTCATGTATTGACGAACGCGAGTCAACCAAACCTTTGCATCGGTGGCTTTGTCTTTGCGGTTATCCGTTCCCGAAGCAAAGGAACTCAAACTCGCTTTCAAATTAGGGAGGAAATCTTCAGTTTTCCCAATATCACCCTTCAAATTGTTCGGTGCTTTGGGGATTACATTTGTCGGATAATCAGCAATAACAATGAATGAGTCATCAATGATGTTATCCTTTGCATCTTTACGAGTAATCGTGGTTTTATCATCGCTTGATACAATTTGGAAAAAGCGAACAGAATTGCCTCCTTCACGACTTGAATACAATTCCACATGGTCAATATCAAGACCATCATAAACGGTCACCGTTCCTTGAATGTTTTCAAGAATGTTCGCAATTTCTTTTGTTAATCGGGGGTCAATATCGCTCATATCACTCACCACCTTCCGAAGGGGTCACAACATCGGTTTGCTCAAACGATTCCGCATCATCAACATCAGGTTGACTTTTGTCAATCACAATGACTTGACCTGTGTTCGGCTCGTTTGGTTTATTTGAAACAATGATATAATATCGGTCTACATTGTCATTTGCAGACTTATGGCGGAGATATGTGATGGTCTGTTGACCCAACGAAAGGAATGAGAACCTTTGCCCCTTTCTCGCATCCCAAACAGAATTGTTCTCGGATTTTTCATCAACTGTAATCAATGTGATGATGCCTTTGAGTTCTTGAGTTCCTGATGTTCCAACTCCCTTTCTCGTAGCAACATCAAATGAAACTTCGTTGCCCTTTTCAAGTGTTCGGACTAAGCGAACTTTTTCCTTTTTTGGAGCAGAAAGGGGGTTGGAAGGGTCTTCATAAATGGCGTTTCCGTTTTCGTCAAGAACCGTTCGTTCAAACTCCGAAACAAGTTGAATCAAACCAACCACATTTCCGATTTTGTGATATTTGATTTCATTGATAGCACCCATTTTTTCGTTTGTATCACTCATAATTTTCATTTGAGTGTCGTCTGCAAGCGGCATAATCAAAGCAACTGAACGAGGATATTTTGACCAAGAACTCTTCGGACTATCAGCCGTGTAATCAACCCAACGACCCGGTATCAAATCGGTGGTATTCCCCGATTCACATTCCATCTGTATTTTGACAACACCGCCTATGTTTTTACCATCAACAACATTCGTCTTAATGCTTGGGGCTTTATCCCAATCAACAGTCAAAGGCTTCCAATAATCACGAAGCAACGCATTGTCAATATCAACAACGATTCCAATAACGGCTCTTTCGGCAGGATTGTTGATATTCACAGGGTCATAGAATTTGTTATCTACATTGTTGCTCGGTGTGATTTTAAGGTCGCCCGAAGAACTACTTGAACCACCGCTTCCGAAACCACCGCTTCCGAAACCACCGCCTCCGAAACCACCGCCTCCGAAACCACCGCCCGAAGAACTCTCGCTTGAAGAAAAGGAAGAAGTTTGAACCTTGTATGTTGGGTAATAGGTGTCCGAAGCACCGCCCGCTTGATTCAACAAATCAATGCCGACCTCTTCAACAGAACCATCATCGGCAAAAGTGATTTTCAAAGTCGTCACTTGACAAGTTGCAGGAAGCATTTCGTTCACAAGCGAACCCGAAGCATCAGTCGTGGAATGATTTGCACCAATAGGAGTTGCCTTCGTTCCTGTGCCGACAATATCCGATTTTTTCAGTTTCTGTCCAATTTCAAACTCACGAACAATCATGTTTGAAGGGTCTTTGAATGCCTTATCATAATCGCTTTGAGTTGATATTTCAGCCCGCCCTAAACCATTCGTTTGACCCGAAAACAACAACCGAACCTTAAATGCACTCTTTGAATCATTGACAATTAAGGTTTTAGAACCAAGTGCATCTTCCAATTTCTTGACATCAACCTCACGAGTATTCACAAGCGGAGTCCAACCCGCACTTTGAACATTAAATTGAACGCTTCCTGTGGATGTCTCAAACGGTTGAACGCCCGAAGCAATTTCGGTTGATGTTGCGCCCTTCGCCTTTGAACTCTTTGAAGAATCCCCATCATCACCTTGCGGGGTCTGTTCCTCTTGAGGTTCGTTTTTGTTATCGCTATCATCGGCTTCATCGTTTGATGTTTTTTGGTCTCCATTTTCCCATGCTTCATTTTCGTTTGGTGTGGATGGGTCATCGGGTTTGTATGTGCCGTCTTCTTCGCGAGCGCGTTCACCCTTTTCATCGGATTCTGTTTTCGTATTCTCATCACTTGAAACAAGTTCCCAATCTCCATCATCAAGAACAGGTGGTTTGCCCGGTGGCTGATTTGGAAGCGTATATCCATCGGGATGTTGAAACTCAATGTATTTAATCAAGACCTTTCCATCGTTTGCAGTAGTCCATATGGTATCGCCCGCTTTATTCGTTTGAGAAATCCCACTCACGGTTGCAGTTTGCCCTAAGCGGTTTGGTTTTTTATATCCTTGAGATTCAAGTTCCTTTGCGAACTTGCCCGTCACAGGTTTCTTTACTTTGACACGAACAATGTCGCCAACCTTCACGATGTCTTTGTCGGCCATGGATAATCATATGCTTCTTTGACGACATACTATATGAATGCAACTCATATGGATAAAATCGCTCATATGTCGGTGATAAAAACTCACAGTCACAATTTTCCTGCTTGAATAAGCAGATTGTATTGATAGCCTCTAAAATGATTCAAAAGTGCATCAAACCAAGCAGAATAAGTGCTTATGAAATCACAAACGGCATCAATTTCTGTGAATGATTGTGCATATGAGTCCAATTCAAAAAGAATGTCGTATATGGTTACGGACAAAGACACCTTATACATTTTTTTCACTTTTTCGGGCGTTCCTGTGAGCATTTCCATTTCATCCCAAAAATCATCGGGAGGAATCAGCAACGCATCAATCAATGAGTTTTCCTTTGTTTGTTCTTTGTTTTTGTGATTTTTCAACGCTCGGTTGGCCGCAATTTCGGGATTGACACTTTGAACATATTTTTCCCACAAATGAATATGAGATTCAAGGTGTATTGAACGCAACCACAATAACCAATCGGGCAAACGACTCACGATGTAGCGTTTCCACACAACATTTCCGAGAATTAAATTATCGCTCATGTGAAATCCTCAATCATCTTCGGAGGGTTCTTCAACAGAACCTAACGACAAATCTTCAACTACTGTTGTTTCTCGGATTTCCTCAAAAGACATGGGCGTGAGGTTTGCACTTCCATCGTCGGCTTGACCGACCTTTGATTGACTCTTATATTGCTCGGCTTCAGCCGCTTGAAGTTCAGCAAGACCGGGTATTGAGAAGGCGTTTGCAGTTAAAGAAGCGAGGGCTTCATCTGTGATTGCATTCATGGATTTATTGGATTTGTGCTTTTCACCTGTTTGTTGCCCACCTTTGCCCGGATTCGCCTTTTCTTTCATATCAGCAATAATTTCTTCAGCCGACATAGTGAGTGGTTCTTGTGCCGATTTGCTTTCCATTTTCCGATTGAGGCTTTCTTGTTTCATCAATTTTTGGATTTCGTTAATATCATCATTCACTCTTTGTTGTGTTATTTCAACAGAATCAAGCGACAACCCTTGTTTAATTTTCGTATTTGTATCGCTTCGTTTCAATTCAAATGCACTCAAACCATTTTCTTCACCCAACACTTCAATAGATGATATTTCAGCAGTTTTGTTGGGAAGTGTGCCCGCACGAACTTCCGCTTGTTGTTCCGCGTTGGCTTGTTGGTCTGTGTAAATGGTTGTGGTTGAACTTACACCGTTTGCTTGATTGAAGGACTCTTCCGAACCATAGCCCAACAATTCATAATAGTCCACCTTTCCTGTTGAAAGAATATCGTTACTTGCCCTTGGCGGTTCAAAACCATCAGGACCGAAGATGTTTTGCTTGGGCTTTTCCTCAACTCGCTTTTGAGGTTGTTCGTCCTCAAACACGAAGTCATCTTCCGCCCCAAACAAGTTTGATAATTCAGTAGCCGATAATGCGGCGGAATGTGCCTCCAACAAAGCCTCATCTGCCGCATTGAGTTCTTTTCGGACACCTGTGAAATACTGATATGCACCTTGTAGCAATGGTGCAAAATCATTCAATGTTGAAGCGAGGGAACTCACGGCTTGGATTTCGGGACTATCCGTTTTGACGATTTTTCCACCGTGTTTATCAAGAATAGCAACAAGAGGAACAATTACCTGTTGGGTCAATTCTTCACTCAAACCAATTTGTTTTCCCCATTCCGAAATGTCAATATCAGCGAGTATTGATTTTGCTTGATTGCTTGAAGGTGTCGCAGATGCAACCTTCGGTTTGTCATCATTTTCAGCATTGAATCTTCGCGGTTGTAAAACATCATCAAAAGACATATCGTGACCTCAACATAGGTTGTTGCTTCCTGTATATGAACATTCACCCCTTCTTGAACCATTGAGCCATAGGTTCTGTCAAAGAGGAAAGAATCGTTTGAGGAACATTTTCGGGTATTTTTCCATTTGTTATCATGCCCTGTGAAATATCAATGAGGCTTCGTTCCAAGAAATTGTGAATAAATTGCATATCACTTTCACTTGATTCTTTGGCGGTGTTTGAAATTAAAATCCTCAAGTTTTTCAAGAAAGATTTGATTTCACGCTCATATGAGAGGTTTTTGACAGTCAAAACTGAATAGAGAAAATCGGAATTGATGAATCCTTCAATTCTTTGTTTCAAAGGAACATCATCATTTGATAGGGCATCCAACTCACGAACATATTCCTCTTCTAAATTGATAAACGCTTCATCTTCGGGATTCAACTTAAGGACTTCCGACATAAAAGAACGAAACAGTTCTCGTTGGGCTTTTCTTTGCTCATCACGAATTGATTTCTTCAAAATGCGTAGACTATTTTGAAGGCTTTCAAAGTCAAAGGTTGCAGGTTCTTTATCAGCCATAGAATCACCATCAATAGCCGTTTCTGTTGTTGAATGCCCTCAATACATCATGTGTTGCCAACGAACCTGCGGTTGAAGTGTTTGTTTTTTGAACTGCTTGCGATGCTTTTTCTGTCAAGTCCTCAATCAATTTTTCCAAATCCGACATTTTTTGTTCTGCGGCATCAAATCTTTTCTTCCAACGGACTTCTTGAATAACCGCCCCTGCGACAAGACCAACAACTCCCGCAGTAACAATTGTTCCATAACCGAAAGAGTTTTTTGATGTGGATTCAGCCATATGTTCTCCTTCCGAATCCGAAGAACGATTCTTCAACCGCTTATACACTTCCCTTTTGAGTTTGGTACAATCATTCACGAAACGCTCAAAATCATCTTCGGAATCAACGGGTGTTTCCAACATAGAATCCCAAAGACCATCCAAATCATCGTCGGATAATTCGGACAGGCTGATTTCTTTTCTCACGCTCATGCGAGAATTGTCTTCAGCCGCAAACACTTTCGGCATCCAATCATCATGTGTATTCTTGACTGAAGATTCATCAAAAATATATTCGGCAATTTTTCGCATACCGCGAATCCCTTTTCCCCGTTCCATGATGACATATTTTCCCGTTCTTCCGAACTCATCACCAATTTCTTCACGCGTGGGAATTATGTCGCCAACCCAAAGGTCACGAGTTCCCGAACCTTTGACTCCTTTTTTGTAATGCCGAAGCGCGTAAACCATGATAAAATCACCTTGAAGTCTCCATCAATAATCTGCACCACTATATGAAATCACGCTTTTTTTTGAATCAACTCCAAAGGTTCAGCAAACCAAAATAAACATCATCCACGACATCATCATCATCATCTCCTTTGGCGATAATGATTTGAAGTGTTTCAAGTGTTTTCATTATGTTTCTTCGTTTTAGCCTACGGATTCTGTCGGGCAATTCCTTGACTTCAATTCGGTCACCATAATTTTTGGACTTGATGTAGCGTAAAAGTTCCTTCACATCAAGTCGCCAACGATTCCCTGCGTTCTTTGAATAACCAACTGTTGAAACAAACATTTTCCGATTTCTCAAAATGCCTATGATTTCGGGAGCAGTATATCGCCTTGACTTATCAAGAGCAAAATTGATGTGTTCAACGATTTCACGGCTTGTTGAAGAACCACTCCCATCCAACATGAAATTAGCAACATCAAAAATCAACGATTCTGTTGCGGGCAACGAATGATACCGTTTTGTTTTGACATCCTCGTCCTTTGTTTCGGAGGATTCGGTGTTTTCGGACAAAAAATCACCGTTTCATTCCTCTTCGGCAACAAATGGTTCTTTGTAAATCCCATATTCCTTCTGCAATTTGATAACTTCAGCATCAAACCATTCTTGGTATTTTTGATTCACCGCGTCGTCCTTTTGCTTTTTGATTTCAACCGCAAGCAATTCCTTGATTTTTTCTTCGGAAACATCATCATCACGAAGCCCTTGAACAAACTCCGCTTCATTTTCCCAAACGCAGTTTTTCTTCACTTCTTTGCGGTATGCGATAATTTTTTCTCTCCGTTGCTTGTGAAGTTCCATAGACTTGAGAATAACAGTTTGCGTAGCGTCAGCGTTTTGTTCCGAATTATCGGGTTGAGAAAAAAGCAACTCAACCTCATTATTCGCAGAACCGACTTCGTTTTCGGTCATCACAAACTCTTCAGCCTCATCGTCATAATACGATGCTTTCCCATCCATTCGTTCTGCAAACTGCAAAGCCAATTCTTTCGTTACACGCAATCCGATTCTCGGCCAATACCTTGTTTCTGTCATAGCAACCAAAATCAATTTGAAAGTCTTTGCTATAAGGGTTGGCTTTCTTGATTGAACCATGAGTTCATATAGTCGTTTTACAAAATATAATCATGGGCGTTCTAAACGGTATTTATGGAATTGTTGGAGGTCTTGTTGTTGGCGGTCTTGTTGGCATGGGTGCGGGCATGGGTGCGAGCGCACTTGGAAGGGCACTTAATTCAACTGCATTTGAAAATGTTGATTCCGCACAAATAGCGGCGAACACCGCAGTTGTAGCCGCCGCATCACTCGGCATCATCGGTGCTATGTCTTGATGTGTCCTCTTTCGGAGGAAAACGAAGAATTGGTTGTTCACCACATATAGCATCAATGATTGTATCAACATCATGTGCAGGTTCGGGAAAATCCGAACTCATATCAGCGAGAAAAAAGGTGTGCCCCGAAGCAAGTTGGGCTTGAATCAACAAAGACAACATTTCACGCAATTCGGGGTGAGAATCGCAAATTGACATAGAACCCTCTCCTTATTGACCCCTCAAGGTGAATGGTCACATGGCCCTGCGTTATGCGTAGACATTCGTCTATCGCCATTCGCACAAGGCAAAAGGGCATCTATGATGTCATGGTCTGTGAATCCTTGACTCATCATTTCAGCGATAACCTCACAGGCTACATCTTCATAAATGCCGAATATGTCTTTCAATCTATCTCTATAATGCCCCCATGGTGTTCCGTTCCGACCTTCGTTTCGGATAGGCACTTTACCTTTCGCAGGATGTAAAGAAAACGGTTTAGGCACACCGCCCAATTGGATATTTTGATTTTCACGGACATTTTGGCTTCTGTTTGCTTTGATTGAAGCATTTTCCAATTGAGTTTTTAATTCTTCCAATTGATTTCTCATAGTTGAATTATCCTTAGCCATCCGATTCAGTAGCGTTATTGACTCGGACTTTAATTGTTGAAAAATACAACATGAATCTGTTTGATTTTCACAATTGCACCTTTCGGATAACAATTCTTTGAAGCCCATACAAAATCCTCATTTATCCGTTTTTTTTGAATCTGCAATCTGTTGTTGGATTTCTTCAAGTCGGACTATCAAATGACCGTTTGCGTATGAAACTCGTTTGTTCAAATCAAGAATGAATCACCCTTGAACAATAAGTCCGATTCCGATAAGGACAATACCCAACAGAATAACAACGAAAAAAATTGTCATAGTTTCCATTTAACCACGCACCATCAAATCGGGAAAAAAGTCAATCAAATATGCTTGTCTCCACCATTTTCCCTGTGAATAAATCAAAAAAGTCATTCCAAAATCAGTCAATTTTCGTTGCACCCCTTCTCGCATAAAATCACCACATTTCAACAACTATATGAAGACTCATATGCAATTGGGGTTGTTCAAGAAAGCATTTGCAGGAATCCAAGAACCACAAACCTTGTTGGACTTCACAAAAAACAAACGGCCAACGCTCATTCCTGCACCAACTCTCGCAGTATCACCCTTCAAGCGACCCCGACATTCACCATCGGTTTCTTCACGGATTTTCAAAACCTCATTTACATCCATATGCTTCTCCTTGAACACTATTTTTCCTGTCGCCACATCATATTCTGTGCCCTCAACAACCTTCAAATGATACCCTTCACCACTTGACGATTTTCTTATCCAAACATTTTCACCGAAGCGGTCAAGAATACCTTCAACAAAACGGATAAAATCATCCATTTCTTCAACATCATCAACATCAAATGTCAAAGTGGTGGTCGGATTAGGCATCGTTTTCACCCTCTAATTCTTTGATGTGGCGAAGTGCCTCTTGACATTCAAGCCATGGAGGTATCGGTTTAGCCAACAATTGTTGAAGTCGTTCTTTCCAATAATTAAGCCGTGTTTCCTCGTCCGACTTCTCGGAACAATGAACAAACTCTTCTCCCATGAAAGAACGCTACTTTTCGCACTATTTTATTTTGACTGTATTATCGCCACATCAAATTGTAAAATTTGCGAAGGTTTTCAACACCAATCGGTTGAAATGCAACTTTTGGAACTTGAATGATATTGACCCCACTTCCAAAAACCCTGCCCGCTAAAGCCAAGTTTTCTGCATGAATGTCATATTCACCCTTTGACAGTTTTACAACATTCAAATCGGAGTTCCATTCATCTCCAAAGTCGGGCATTATCCGATTGACAACAATTCCCCCTATATTGACATTCAAACCCTCTTTCAAAAAACGAATCGTTCTTGAAGTCTCCATAACACCTAATTTTTCAGGTATGGTGACGAGAAAAACGCTATTTTTGGGTTGCGATAGAATGCTTTTGATTTCAGCCATATCTTGACGAAGTGAAATTATCATTTTCTCAATATCATCGTTCTTCTCGGCTTTGAATAAAATGCCCTTCAAAGAGCGTACTTTTTGCCGAATCGCAAGAATACGCATCAACCAAGCGTCCAAAAAATCGGGAGTAGTGAGTGCCCGCAAAGTGTGTCCTGTGGGCGCAGTATCAAACACCACCAAATCCCATTTGTTTGAACGGTATTCGTCCAACAACGATTTCATAGCAAACACTTCATCAATACCGGGCATCATCAAATCCTTGAATAAATCCATATCAATTGATGTTGCCTTCTTGAATGCCGATTTCAAAATATCATTCACCATATTCATAAATTGTTGTGCTTCGGACATAGCATCAATTTCCTTCACCCAAAGGTTCGGAACTGTATTGACTTGAACGGGCGAGTTCCCAAACTTCATATCAAGCAAATCCGACAAATTGTGGGCGGGGTCGGACGACACCAACAAGACTCTTTTCCCCAAATCTGCAAAACGAAGTGCCGTTGAAGTTGAACAAGTGCTTTTTCCAACACCACCCTTTCCCGTAAACATCAATAATTCTGTCATGTTATCACCTAAGCCATATCAATTTGCCACCTACTATACATTGTGGTGTTGCTTTCACCCGCCTCATCAACAGAAAGCGTACTATCATTCCTTTGAACCCCTCTCATCAAAATGTTGTAGCCCTTTCCTGTGAAACTGTTGATTTGGCTTTCTGTTATTTCATCTGTCAATGGCTCAACATGAAAAATATGGGCCGAAACAACATTACCTTTCATCAAAACAATTTTGGGTTCAAACAAAAGTGATGAATGGGGATTTTTGGAAATGTCAATTTCGTGAATGGATTCTCCGTTGACGGTTATTTGTGCTATCCACCCCGAAGGCATATTTTTTGGAAATCGCCAATTTATTTCATTCAAAAAGGCATCATTTTTCATCAACAAACCACCTTCCGACTCTTTTCCTGCTCGCGGAAGTGAGCCATAAAATGTGATAGTCCATTCCTGCCAATCAGCGAGAGAAAAATCATCATCATCTTCGTTGAAATACATGAATAGCCCACAATCAATAATCACCCTTGACTTTTAATCGTTGGCGAATCCAATAATCAATCCCACACAGTATATGACATGAAAGTGAGGAATCCGAAGTTCAAATAACCCATATCACGCTTTTCCCAAAATCGCTCCAAGTCATAACCGTCTTTCAAATCATTAACTCTCAAAACAGGAGGTATGCACATTGAATCATATGTTGATGTTTTCGTCAAATAGCCGAACTTTCCAACCTCTTCACTTCCCAATATCCCTGTATCGGACAACGGCCAATTCAAAGAAAACACATCATCGTTATTCACTCGTTGAACATTTTCAGCCAATACACCCATTGAAGCCGAAAGATAGGATGTCAAAACATCAGCACTCAATTCATTCCATGCGTCTGCCCTCTCAACACCGCCAATACCCAAATAATCGGGGCGACCCAATCCAATAACGATTTTGTGTGCCGAAGAGTTGCGATATTTTTGATTTCCCATCCATTCATGTTGTTTCATTTCAACAGGGAAAATTGTGTATTGATAAACAGAAAACTGTTCCATCAACCATTCCCGAACAGCCATCGTCTCCTGTTCCTTCGTCAATTTTTTCATTTTCGGACCCGATTTAAGAGTCTTTGGAGTTTCCAATTTTTTCCCCTTCAAGTCTGCAAAATTGCTTATCATATCACTCGCCAAACCATCGTTCTTCAAGGGAAGGATATTGTGAAAACGACCTCCTGCGGAATAATAAGAAGGTGTCCGATTAACAATCGTCGGAACAATAAACATCGGATATGCAACCTTGAAAAATCGCCCAACCTCCTTTCGCGAACTCGGTTCAAGAACATTTCCAACCCTTTCATATCCTTGCGGGGGGCGTTCTAATTCCTCTTCATAGGGTTCTCTTCCCTCGTACCAATAGTTCGGAGGTTTAGGACCATTCAACAAAACGCTGATTCCAACCGTGAACATTTGATTTTCGTTTTCTTGTGATGATTCCCATTGTCGCTTTAAGTTCTCACAAATACCTTCCCACTTGCGACCCCAACGATTCGCCATCCACACGCCCATTGATGAGGCATAAAACGATTCTAAATCCGAAAATACGGGCATAGTCCAAACAGTTTTCCCCTTTACAATTTGTTCAAAACAACCGATAACAGGTAAAGTCCAACGCACCTTTCCCGTAACTTCACCATATCTGTCTTCTGTTCTTTCATCGGTTATTCGTGGTCTTGAAATGGCGAGAGGGAACAATGAATGCTCAACGAAAAAATCATATGCACCCAAATATGAGTTGAAATTATCATCAGGTCGTCTTTTGTTAGGTGTATAATCTGTTCCATTTAATGAAGGAGTCAACAACACACAAACTCTCATATGAACACCTCATTCTTGTGTAGCGAGATACAGTCCTCCTGCGATAAGACCAATCATTCCCCACAGACTCAATGAAATGCCTCCAACCTTATATTGACTTGCACCCGCTAATTGCGAAGAACCGATAATTTGACGACCATTGGTGGTTTCACAACCTTCTTTGCATTCAAGGGAATCATCATCGGATTCACATTTGACACAAACGCCACCCTGCAATTTGTAGCCCTTTTTGCATCCTGTGGTTTGTCCTGTGCAATATGAAGGCAAACTTCGGCAAAAATCATCGTAGTTACACGCATGAGGGTCGGGACTGTTGTCGGTGTGAACGCAACAAGTCTGTTTTCCCGCATCATTTTGACAAGGAATCTTTGCATCGGGGTCATAATGCTTTGAACCAAGAATCATACAACCCGTACATGAACCAAATTCACATGAGCCATCATCGGCTCTTGCAGAAGCATCGTAGTTACAGGCTCTTGTGTCAATGCAACCGGGTTTTACGCAACGCTCATATGTGTCCGACCAAACCTTTCCTTCGGGGCATTGACAACGCTTGTAAAACAACGATACTGCCCTTCGTTGAAGTGCCATTCGTTCTTGATAATCGGTTGTTCCATCGGAATTGCTATC
>Ga0181569_10003282_pt1 | contig 12590 bp, 8 predicted proteins | sample 101ome_19_FD_132452 | JGI IMG/M metagenome (GOLD analysis project Ga0181569, IMG submission 132452) | Coastal salt marsh microbial communities from the Groves Creek Marsh, Skidaway Island, Georgia - 101405AT metaG (megahit assembly) | ecosystem: Environmental > Aquatic > Marine > Intertidal zone...
GCTGCGGTGCCGCCGGCTGGTTTGCCGACGGCATTGGGGCTTTAGCGGTTCCAGGCATTTGGACCACGAAAGATGGGGTCACCATCACGCATTCCTCGCTGGTTCGCCAGGCCCCGTTTGTGACTGAACTTCGCTGACGTGCTCGAGCCGGGCGGGGTAGGGTCGGCTGAGATCGTGCTGACCGTACGGCGATTAGCGACGATAACCTTTCACCCGTGCGTGATGTAATGCTGTACGTGATGTTGGTCATCAACATCGTGTCGATGATCGGAACTATCGCTGGGGTGTTGTTGCACTCTGGTCGTGGTGGCGGTCTGTCTGACATGTTTGGTGGTGGCGGTGGCGCTGCGCTGGGATCGACCGCAGCTGAGCGCAACTTGAACCGCATCACGACGGTGTTTGCTCTTGCGTGGATCCTTTCGGTTCTTGCGCTGAGCTTCCTTTACATCCGCTGAGTGGTTTGGTGACGGCGGCGTGCACTCGCTGTTGTTGCCGATAGCCTCTCATCACCACGTCGGAGTGGCGGAATGGCAGACGCTCTAGCTTGAGGTGCTAGTGCCCTACTAATGGGCGTGGGGGTTCAAGTCCCCCCTCCGACACCAATGTTGTGCGCTAACGAGGCACGCGTTTTTTGGAACAGTGACTTAGTGCTGACCCCCGCAGACTTGTAGCCGTCTCAACCCCCCGATTTCCTGAATGCAAGTGCCTGCTATCGAGTGGTGAGATATGCGCGCCTACGTGGGAGCGGGTGCCCGTCCCGAGAACGGTGCCTTTTTCAGGCTGCTTTGAAAATTCGGTCTTCTTACATCATCCGTTACATGGTCGAAGTGCAAATTGGGTTGAGAAATTTGCTTGCTGTATGCGAACTGACACCACAATTTGCCTGACTATCGTCGGTGAAAGAACTGGGAGTAGACCATGAAGATTATTCACACGAGCGATTGGCACCTTGGACGCTCCTTTGGTGCAGTATCGCTTCACCAAGATCAATCACATTTTTGCGAGTGGTTCGTCAATCTGGTCGATGAAAGCGGAATTGATCTCGTAGTCATTGCGGGTGATATCTACGACAGGTCGATTGCACCGGTCGAAGCAATCGAGCTATTTCGGAAAACCATCCGTGATTTGCGTGAAACAGGGGCCGTCATCACAGTGATTTCGGGCAACCATGACGGTCCGGACCGCCTCTCACCATATGACGACTTGTTGGACCTATCGGGGGTCTATATCAGAGGTGGTTACGAGGGAGTTGGCCGGGTCGTGACCCATGCCTTTGATGACGGCCCACTGGACATTGTGCTTTTGCCCTTCCTCGACCCACAGAGTGCCCCTGATGGATTTGGTGATCAGGAAGTCAGCGACCCTTCCGAACGTCGTCGTCGGAGAACCCATCACTCTGTGCTGGCAGACGGCATCGGTGTGGTTGCTGGGCAACTTACATCTCCTAGGTCAATCGCAATTGCACACGCTTTCGTGTCGGGTGGATCTGTCTCGGACTCTGAGCGTGCGTTGGAGGTTGGCGGTACTGGTGCGGTTGAAGCCTCGCTGTTTGACCAGTTTTCCTACTCCGCACTTGGGCACCTGCACCGGCCGCAGGAAATCACGCGCCCGACGCTCCGTTACTCGGGAACCCCACTTGCGTATTCCTTCTCTGAAGAACATGCAAAGTCGGTGACCATGGTTGAAATGTCGGCTGATGGTAAATGCGACATTGAGACGATTGAGGTTCCGATTGGGCGCGCAGTGAAAACGATTACCGGCCCGATTGACACGTTGCTCGACCCCGTATCGAATGCTGACGCTCACGACTGCTTCGTTCGGGCGATCATCACTGATCGAGAAACGGTAATTGAACCAAAAGCGCGACTTGAAGCCGTTTACCCCTTCATCACAGAGGTCAGACTCTCGCCAGCCGGCGGAGTCGAACTAGATCTGCAGGCAATTCCGGAGATAGCCGATGTCGATCCGATTGATGCCGTGAGGATGTTCTGGCTTGAAGTCGAAGGAAGCGTTCCCGACAACGACACTGAGAAATTATTGAAGTCGGCTGTTGAGTTCGCCCAAAGAGGTGAGAAATGAGGCCGATCAAAATTGAATTCTCTGCATTTGGCTCATTCCCTGATGAGGTGTCGGTTGATTTTGAGAGCCTGAGAGAACGTGGGTTATTTCTCGTAACAGGTGACACTGGCACAGGAAAAACCACAATTTTTGATGCCATGTCGTATGCGCTCTTTGACAAGATGCCGATGAAGGATGCGAGCGACATCAGGTCGCATCATGCCAGCGCAGAACGGAAGACGTGGGTTCGATTTACGTTCTTGCTCGAGGGCGTCACGTATTGCGCCGAGCGTCATCCGGCTCAATTGCGTCCAGCAAAACGTGGTGGTGGCTTAACTGAGGAAAAAGCGGGAGCAACACTTGTTTCGCTGAATGCCGATGGCAGCACAACGCCAGTCGAAAGTGGGGCTCGCAAGGTCAGCGGAAAATGTGCTGAATTAATCGGTCTTGACGAGAATCAGTTTCAACGAGTGATGTTGCTTGCGCAGGGTGCCGTTAATCGCTTCCTCGTTGACGACTCCACAAATCGTGAAGAATTGCTCGCGACCCTTTTTGGGGGCGATCTGTACGAACGGCTAACCGACTACCTGAAAGCAGAATCGCTCAAGCTTTCGAAGGAGTGCGAGGCGGTCGACAGCAAGATCAGTCATTTCCTAGAGAATTTAAGATCGCATCTTGACACCGTTCTTGAAGTCACGGGAAATATTGACTATGACCTTTCCGAACTTGATCGCGATGGGCTTGAAGAGTTGCATGAATCATCCGAAGGGGAGCGAGAAGAATTAGCGAGTCGTGCTAAAGCAGCGCGAGAAGAATCCACTCTTACAAATCAGCAGTTGACGAAAGCAACGGATGAACTCACGCGGTTTCAACAGGTCGAGAAAATCACTGCATCGTTAGCCGAACTTGCCGCCCGCGAAGAATCTGTTCGGGCAAGCACCATTGCTGGTCAAGCATCGCAATCTGCACGTCCACTAATTGCTGCTCATCTCAGTGCCGAAAAAGCCGTTACTGATGAGGCACAGGCGAAGTCACGTTTGAGTGACCTTCGCACGGAACTTGTGACGTTGGGGCAGTCCGCAGGCATCGCGATTGATGTTGCAGGAGCGCTTGCGATCTCCAACTCACTTAATTCGCATCGGCGTGATCTTGAAAAGGACGAGCGACTGATTGCACTCACAGACGAACTGGCAGCGGGGCTACGTGATCTGGAAAAGCGGGCCGGCGACACGACATCTGAAATCAAGAAGCAGGTCGATGAGGGTACGCGTATTGACAGCGAGATCGATGGACATCACGCGAACCTTCAGCAGATTCGAGCACTCGTCAGCGATCAGCAAACGCTTGACAACGAAGTTGATCGTCTTACCGGAGCGCTGTCAATTATCTCGACGAAGAAACGCCTTTCAGAGGCTGTTGACGAGTTAGCGGCCGCCGCTCACAAAATTGACAACGAATACAACGAGTTGATTCGCCGATTTGTCGAAACTGAAGCCCCACGGCTGGCCTCGGCTCTTCAGGATGGCGTTCCGTGTCCAGTATGCGGAAGCGAAGAGCACCCTCACCCTGCAGAGTCGGCTGACGGAGAGCCGGTCGAGTTCGCCCAAGTTGAAGAACTGAAGGCAAAAAAGGCATCAGCGTTTGATGAACTTGATAAGCAAAAAGGCGAACTTCATCTCATCCGCGAGCGTCTTGGCGATTACGCCGATGCTGAGTCTGAGACAATCCACGAATTGCTGAACTCAGCCGAAATTGCGCGAGATGAGAATCGAAAACGGACCGAGCACATCGGCGAGATTGAATCCCATCTTGAGCGGTTGCAGGCAGAACAAAAAGCCATAGCGCTCTCCGTGGTTGAGTTGTCAACGACGCTTCGATCCCTAGAAAAATCACGAGAGGAGACAGGCGAAGAGTTGGCATCTGCCGCGGCAAACTCCACTCACATCGACCGTGACTTGCTCGCTAAAAAACGCCGATGTATCGAATCGGTAGAGAATGCATCGGAGCACGCGGACGAAATTTTTTCGGCCGTCACGCGAGTTGCTGAGGCAGTAAAGGAACGCTTGAAGGTACGTGACGAGGCGCTTTCTGCAAGCGTGTTCACCACGATTGAAGAAGCTCAGGATGCGCTGATGGACGAGGAGGCCGAGGCGGTCGCTGCTGAGGCGCTTGCGAATTGGCAGTCTGAAAAAGCGAAGCTTGAAGCCGAGTTGGCGGCGTACATCGAGCAGGGTGTTCCAGAGGTTCGTCCTGATGTTGATGCAATTTCACAACGTGCACTAGAAATTGAGGGCATCGCACAGCAACTCGCTTCGAAGAGCACAACCGTGAGCGATGCGTCTTCAAATTTCATGACAACGCTCAAGGCCTTGGATTCCGAGGCGAAGGGCAGTGAGGATCTGCGCAGACAAGCCGCAATTGCGAGCCGAGCGGCGAAGGTCTGCGACGGAAGATCCGTAGTCCGTATTAATCTTCAGCGCTGGATCCTCGGTCGTGAACTTGAACGAGTAACTGTTGCGGCAACAGTTCATCTCCGATCAATGACGAGTGGTAGATACGGGATACAACGGGTGACCGAAGCAAGGGATGGCCGTAAGGCGTTCGGTCTTGACCTTGAAATACTTGATGCCCATACTGGTCGTGCTCGAAGCCCAAGATCGCTATCGGGTGGAGAGCAGTTTCAGGCCTCGCTCGCTCTTGCGCTTGGACTTGCTGATGTGGTGAGCCAAGGTGGGACCGGGAGCGGTCATCGAATTGAAGCGCTCTTCATCGATGAGGGATTTGGGTCGCTTGACCCCAGAGCGCTCGACGATGCAATTGAGACTCTCCATCAACTCCAGTCAACGGGACGGACGATTGGGGCAATCACGCATGTGGAGGCAATGAAAGAACGACTTCATCCCGGAATCATCGTGAAACGACACCCTTCTGGAAAAGGCTCCGTTCTGACGGTGCACCCTTAGTGAGAAGGCGAGGTAGTTGTCACGTCGGAATCATTCGTGGTTCTGCAAATCACTCACACCAGTGCCCGTGTGTTTTTGTTGCGCTAAAGACGTCATTCGCAATGGCTGTCAGCACAAAGACCTTGATGTGCCGATGGGGTAGGTTGTCGGCAACACCGCTGGAGTGAGCAGGAGGATCAGAGTTGGGACGCCTTCACCCCGAACATTTCAGGATTCGTGACCTTGATGAGGCAGAGGCTCGTGTAGTTGAGGCTCTCCTTGAGTGCACCGATGACAATTGGATCATCATGCCGACCGTTCGAGACGGAACCGAGAAGCCGCCGGTGGAAATCGATATTGTCGTGGCGCACCCCGGGCATGGTGTTGCAATCATCGAAGTCAAAGGTTACGTGCCAGAAATTCGCGGTGGACAGTGGATTGGTGGTCCCCGCGGGGCGCAAAGCCCCGTCGCCCAATTGAATAACAACCGCGGTCGTCTAAGACGTCGACTGGAGCAAGAAGTCCACTCTGTGGAGCGGTTTCAAGTATCCGCAGCGATTGCGTTCCCTAATGCTGCGGGCATAAAAGGGAATGTCGATCCACTTGACCTGTCACAAGATCAACTCATCTGGTCAACTGATCTGAATTCAATCGACTCAAGTTTGGTCAGATTGATCGGTCGTGGTGCGAACCCCACGTTGCTATTTGACAAAGGCATCTTTAGCGAGATCATCGAGTGCCTACGCCCAGACGCTGAATTCATCGATGACCGGGAGGCCCGCTACCGATGGGCCTTGGCGAGACTTGAAGATCGTTCGCTTGACCGTGTCCGAGCTCTTGAATCACTTGACACCAATCGACGAGTCTTCGTGAGCGGCGGAGCGGGTTCTGGGAAGAGTCGATTGGCGACCTCATGGGCGAGCCGTGCGTTGCAACGAAATGAGCGCGTCCTGTATGTCTGCTTCAATGACCCCCTCGGCGACGAGATTCGTCGAAAATTTGAGTCAAGTGATGGGGTGATAGTCGCTGGACCATTCCTGCGCGAAGCCCTTCAAATGCCAGGCATTCCAGACCTCGCATTCCCTCCCGACTCAGCAAGCTTTGAAGAGAAAAAGTCATTCTGGGACGAAACCGTTCATGGGCATCTTCATGTTCACTGGCCGAAGGTTGAGGAGCGCTACGACACAATCATCGTTGACGAAGCCCAAGATTTCTCTCCTTCGTGGCTCGCCATGCTGGAATCGCTACTCGACTCAGATGGCCCCAAGAGGATGTTGATGGTGGGGGACAGTGCGCAGGAGCTGCACAGCCGTGGATTTGTTGAACCAGATCCGACTGACGGATGGGTGCATGCGCAGCTTGGACCAAATGTTCGAAACACCCTGAGTATCGCCAAACTTCTGCGGTACCGATTAGATGGCCCTCCCGCGCCAGGTTGGCTCCCTCAATCTCAAGTGTGCAAGTTTCTGCCCGCTGCCACTGTCGCCGAGCGAAAGGACGCCGTTCAAGTCTCGGTTGAAGAGTTGCTGTCGTACGGGTTCTCCCATTCAGAAATTGCTGTCGTGTGCCTAGACACCATCGTGCGCGACGAGATACGGGGCGACCGAAAGTACACCCCAATTGAATCAGCCGATGATGACTCGATTGTGTGCGAGACGGCCCACAGGCTGAAGGGCCTTGAGTTTAAGGGGGTCGTGCTGGCGGCCTCCGAACGGTGGCCAGTTGCAGACAACGTCATCTATGTCGGTGTCAGCCGAGCAATCTTTGGTCTGATCATCTGTGGTCCAGTCGAGTTGGGTGAACGCCTGAAGATGGATTCTGATGACACTGTCGTATAGGCGGTAACTCCGGTTGCCGTTCCTAGTCAGCCAGCGCAGTTGGTATTAGTTCTACGCGCGGGAAGCGCAACCCTTCATTGCCATTCGGAATCTAGAAAACGCATGAAGTCGTCATTCCAAGTGGAATAGAGCGGCCAAACCTCGCATAGCCAATCGTGAGCCTCTGCATGGCCGACGCCATGATGGCGCATGTACCACGCCTTTAGGACGAGCGCCGTGCGACTTCTGCCACCATGGCAGTGAACGAGGACTTCCTGCCCATCATCGAGAAATGCATCAATCGAACGAACAGCGTCTTCAACGACTTCACTGAGGCGTGGATTATGGGCCGTGCCGTTATCGACAATGTAGAACGCCCGACTCGCCTGGTGTTCGTCGAACTCACTGTGAATTCGACATAAGGAGATCACGGCAAAGGATTTTTTTGAGGCGATGGCTCCTGCGAGGTTGGCCGCAAAGACACCTTTCGGGTGAACGCGGGTTGGTCCACTCATGGCTTCCGGGGTTTGCTCGGGTGATGCAGGTTCTCCCAGAAGTTTTGAAGCAATGTTCTGTAGGTCTCGCTGCCGGTAGTGCGATGTTGTCCCATCGGGTTGTCGTAACTTGCCATTAAGTGGGGTGACCCATCGCGAAGGAATTCCTTGAATTCCGTAGGCAGCTCCTGCGATCGCACCCGTGACCGCAGCGACGGTATCGGTGTCACCACCGAGGTTGATGGCGCTCACGATCGCATCGGAGAAATTGTTGGTTGATCGGAGAGCCCATAGGGCTTGAGCTAGGCAGATCGACGCAGCTCCGTTTGACCGGTCGGTGTTGTGGCTCGGATGCCATGCATCGTCGAGGAGATCGCCAAAGATGGTGTGGTACTCGTCGCCGACAAGTTCATTGATGCCGCTCAACGCCTCAGCTTGCGTAGCCCCACTGATGAGTCGGCGGATCACCTCAGCCGAAATCGCTGCTGACCAACCTGCGACCGGATCAAAGTGGGTGAGGTGGCTTTGATGTCGTGCGACGCTAATTGTCCACTGCTGCCCAAACCGCAGTCCTGCAACACCAACTGGGGCGACGCGCATCAGAGCCCCGTTGCTGCCGGTCCGTCCAATTGCCTCGTGAGCGCGTTGCGCTGCAGTCGCCCAGTTGTCATGCGAGAGTGCTTCTCGGGTGGTGATTCCGATATCAGTTGCAGCGCTTGCCCAAGAGACGAATCGTTCCCAGGTTGCATCAGGTGAGAATGACACACCGCACTCAATCAATGATTCTGCAAGTGCGATTGCCATCTGCGTATCGTCGGTGAATTCTCCGGGCTTCCAGTTGAAAGCGCCACCACCGATCATTTCTGCGGCACCTGAAAGCACCGGTTCAGGAAAATGCTCTAGGTATCGACCAGAGGGCTGGAATTCAAACGGTGCCCCAAGGGCATCGCCTACTGCAGAGCCGATGATCGCTCCTACTGCTGATTGACGTTGTTGGTGACTGAAAGATTTCTTCATACGTTCCCTCGTTCCGGTGTTGTTGCAGCCCAAGCCCCTTGATCCAGGCTTGAGGCGGGTTGGTGATAATCGAATGTGTGGTAGGACTGACTCAAATCCGTGATGGTGGCAATGTGTTGGATGTGAGTTCGTCTTGAGCCTCTGGCTCAGAAGGCATCGATGTCAGCAGCTCCCGCCAAGGTGTGGTTGAGCGTCGTGACAGGGCGAAATGGAGGAGTGATTCTCGCCGCCCGAGGTTGAGAATTCTCAGCGCCCCGAATACGACTAATAATCCACCGAACATCGACCCGATTCTCGGTGAGCCATTGACCGACTTGATCAAGTCGATCTTGACGCTGCTCGTCGCCGAGCCCAATCCGCCGACTATCCCAGTCAACTGCCTGAATAGCGTAAAGAATTGCGGCGATAGGTCGAGTAGCCCTGATCTGCTCCATTGCATCAAGCGCATCCCAACCGAGTTCGAGTAGTACTGCAAGAGCAAGGGTGGGTGCGCGATTGACACCCATATGGCAATGAATCAGCACTTTGTGCTGCGGGTTCTCGGCAAGCGCACTCACGGTCCCATCAACGGCGTGGTCAAACCAATGGTCGCTTTGCAGACCACCGTTGTCGTGAGTAGGAAAGTAGAGATACTTCATGTTCGGTGCGTAATGGTTAACGAAAGCCTTGTCGCTCCATTCGGCACGAACATCTGCAATGTGGGTGACTCCGGCTTCAACCCAGCCATCAAGTTGTTCGAGCGCCTTAATCCTGTCGCTGTTGAGGTCGCCGGTCACGCAGATTTGATCTGTGACCCAGCAAAGTTCTCTCCACCATGTTTCAGGTTTCTTTGTGTCCAAATTATTCATGTCGTCCCTTTCTCTGCCGTTCATGAATAACGACGTAGAAAGAAACGAAATGCGACATATCGTTCTACGAGGTTCCTCCGTGGAACGCTCTTGTGGACTAATCGTCGGAGACGAGGTCGCGAACGGCGTCGTGGAGAAACGCTAAACGACTCACTTGTTCACGTCCGTCGGCATAGGCGAGTGCGAGATTTGAGCGTGTGGTGTCGCCGGCCTCTGACCACAACGCTGCACATAACTGCCACTGGCTCTCGGCTTCTCGTCCCTGATGACGGGCCGACAGGCGCGATGCGTGTTGACCCGCCTCGACTGCATCTTCAATGATCTCGATGGTTGATCGGGGAGAGCGACTCGGTTCGTCAGCAAGTTCGCACGAGAAAGAGTCAAGTGTTCGATCTGGTGGCAGCACCGCCTCGCACTCAAACAGGTTCGATGCACGCTGTCGCACAGGTGCGATTGCGATCAGGTGCAGGTCGTTACGGTCAAGCACTCGGAGCCACAAGTGTCCTGGGTTCTGCTCCCAGCGGATCCGAAGGCGGCCGGGGCTCGTCAACTCGGGGACACCGTGCCAAGTCGGCAGTTCAGCATGAATGTCGTCACTGGTGATTGATTCGATCACAGACTGCATGCGGGCTGGAGGTGACATCCGGCGAGGACGAATTGCATCGTCAGATGGAGGCGCTGAGATTGGGGTTGAAGCACGTGAGAAGGTGGCGAACAGAGCGACATCAGAATCGGGAGAGTCCTGTTCGCGGATCATGCGACGTAACTCACGACCACTCGATCTCAATCGTTCGCCATACTCAGACTTTTGAATGGCTCCGATTCGTGCGGCTCGTTGGAGAAGTTCAACCAACTGTTGTCCTTCCGCACCTTGTAGCTCTGCGAGAAGCGCAGAACCTTGCACGTCGACCATGATTGCGGAGGTCATAAACCGAATAAGAGTGTCAACTGCATTACGTGCGAGTAACTGCTGTTGTCGGCTGGAGGCAAGTAGTTCGAATGTATCAACTGCTGCCACAGCGCGAACAAGAGTGGGTTCGCCGGCGTCGGAAATATCCGAGAGAAGGTTGATGAATGTACCAAATTCGGTGTTGTTGCGACGTTGGCGAGTTGGCGCTGACCGCTGACGAAAACGTTCATTACCGAGTTCGACTCTGAGCAATGCGCGATCGTCTTCGTGGCGAATGGAGCGTTCGATCTCGCTACTGAGGATGAGGCGGCTGTCGCCGCCGAAGAGTCGTCCCAGACATGAGAGGTCTGAGGTGATTTGTGAATAGTCCGAATTGACAAAGCAGATTCGTCGCGGGTCGGCGTAATCGACGGCGACCCAAACTCCGTCGGCAAGTAATCCAGAGCTAACGCCGGCCGGCCCGGGCTGGAAGTTCGATAGGCGCAATTGCTGATCTTCGCGGATTGATGCAAGATCTACAACAACATCGAGATGCTCAAGCGGGTTTGAGGGGATTCGAAAATTTCTCATAACGCCCCCAGTTGTTTCGCGACATTGGACTGTGCTGCAAGTCGTAAATTGTCAATTGCGCTCATCTGCCGTTGCCGCTTTCGCACCTCCGCCTTTGAGGCCGTTTGATCGAACAGAGAACGATCATGGGTTGCGAACCAAAGTGAGGGCCACCCAAATATCTGGTCGCTTCCGACCCCTGCCTTTGGTGTCGGAGCGTCATCAAGGTCGATGCCGTTATGGCCACTGATCGTCATCCATGTGAGTGCACCCGACAGGTCCCGGAAATTGTTTGCGAGTGCCTCTGCAGAGACTGCGCATTTGACCTCGATTTCGCTCCATTGGGAACCATCGTCGAAGATACTTTCAGCGCCATTCGCCTGCTCATTCAACATGTCCTCAACATCCCATTGCGGGGTGAGTTGCTCAAGAAGTTCGTACTCGCTGAGTAGCGCTTCGATTTCGAGTTGATGCTTGACGGGATCGAGTCGCTGCAACGCCTGTGCTCGCGTAACTGCATCTGCGACCGGTTGTTTTGGAAGTTGCCGAAATACATCAATCGAACGATTTCTCAGGGTTGAGATAAATGCATTTCTCAAGTTGCTGTGAGGAACCCACCCGCGTTTGATCTTGTTCACGAACTCGAGGTACACCTGCTCAAGGAGATCTTCGGGTTCCATCGGAAGGTTGCGGGTGAATTCCTCTGCGTAGTGCCTCAGACCCTTTCGGTAAATTTCGTCAGCGGAGGAACCGCGTGACAGAGTCGACGTCGGATCAACAAAGACGATGTCATTGAGCTGGTTGAAGAGTTGATTTGGTGTCTGAGATGACACGTCTTGGTTCCTCCAGCTGCGTAGAACAAGTGATCTGTTTCCCCAATGTTGCCATATTGGGGAAACGGATCCTTTGGCGCGTGTGAGCCCGTGTAGGTGGCAATTCATTGTGTCTCGGTTTGCCGATGTCGCTAACTACGTCAGACGTAGTGGTTGACTCAAGGCGTCACATCACGAGAACAAGTCGCGGTCATCGCGGAACTGGCTCATTCGTTTCCGGCTCATTTCACGTGAAGCGGAGTAGGCCTGTTTCGACATTGTCGAATCCCAGGCTCGGTTCTTCATCGCCTGAAGTTCATCGATCGCTTGTTGCAGTTGGTCAGCCTGATCGGGCATTTGTTGCAACTTCTCGACGACAAGTTTGGCAACCGCAATGCTTTCATTGAAGTTGCCCTCATCGGCTAGGCGACGAGATTCGCGTCGAGATTTGGCTGTTTCTAGCAACGTGACCTCAGCTGCAACTCGTGGGTCAGCTCCGTTGTCGACAACCCCGTCGTCACCAGCGGTGATCGTGATAGGAATTGTTACCTCATGCGACTCCAAGGTTTCGCCCATGGCAATCCAGGTGATAGCAATCGTGGCAACCTCGACCTGACCAAATTGTGTTTGTGGTCGGAGGTGAAATGCCACAACGAGTGAGCGAAGCTCGTCACCAAATGCGTCGCCGAGATCAACACGAAGTCCGCCGTTGTCGAGTTCTGTCACGTGGAAGTCATTGAGAATACCGATGACTGCAACTGCGTCAGTGGGAGTCACCGTCACTGCAACGTTCTGTGCGACGACAGATGCAAGGCCATCGAGTTCACGCTGGAACACTCGGGCCGCGGGATCGGCACCCTCACACCAGTAGTCGTTCCCTCCGCCTGCATTCGCAAGCGCTCCGAGCAAATCTTCCTGATAGCCGTCACTGAATCCAATAAATGAGGTCGTGATGCTTTCCTGCCGGCCGGTACCCACCATGCTTGAAAGATCGTCCTCGTTCACGATGCCCTGATTTACATGGCCGTCGGTAAGGAGGATGATCCGCTTGATGGCCTCTTTTCGCTCATTCTTTCGCAGCATCTCATTCGCAAGAAGCCAACCTGCTGAAAGATTGGTGCTCGAGCCAGGCTCGATGCGGCC
>Ga0181569_10003287_pt1 | contig 12578 bp, 16 predicted proteins | sample 101ome_19_FD_132452 | JGI IMG/M metagenome (GOLD analysis project Ga0181569, IMG submission 132452) | Coastal salt marsh microbial communities from the Groves Creek Marsh, Skidaway Island, Georgia - 101405AT metaG (megahit assembly) | ecosystem: Environmental > Aquatic > Marine > Intertidal...
AAGAACTAGCCAATTGCGAAACTGTTCGATGGGATCGGACAAGAGCTGATTCTCATCTAGAGATTCCTGCCCGTAATCCTCATGCCTATTGAGTGAGTCCATGGTCTCAGCGTATTTGAGTCCTCAGCTAATGACCACTGTGCTGAATGGCCTTGCGATCCAAACGGAGTTTTTTCTACTTGCCGCCGCTTGCCTTGAGGTCTTTTCTTAGCTCCTTAGGCAGAGAGAACTGGATGTCCTCTTCGGCCGTTGTGACGGTCCTGACATCCCCGTAGCCCCTTGCGGACAGGTAGTCCAAAACCTCGTCAACCAAGTCCTCTGGCACAGATGCCCCGGAGGTTACTCCAACGCTCGAGACCCCTTCGAACCACTCCTCCTTTATCTCGGACGTATCGTCCACCCTGTATGCGGCCTTCGCACCAGCGTCGAGGGCTACCTCGACAAGACGCACGGTATTGGAGGAGTTTGCCGAACCCACCACAATCACAAGGTCGGAGTCTGCCCCAACCTTTTTGATTGCGACCTGTCTGTTTTGAGTCGCGTAGCAAATGTCATCGCTGGGCGGGTTTTGCATCTTGGGGAAGCGCTCCCTGAGCTTTACAACCGTCTCCATGGTCTCGTCAACGGAAAGGGTTGTCTGGGAGAGCCAGATCACCTTTTCTGGATCCTTCACCTTGGCATTTTGAATATCTTCATCGCCATCGATTAGCTGAACGGCATGGGGGGCTTCCCCCGCTGTTCCCTCGACCTCTTCGTGACCTTCGTGGCCAACTAGCAGGATGTCGTAACCCTCTTTTTCAAATCTCAGAACTTCTTTGTGCACCTTGGTAACTAACGGGCAGGTGGCATCAATTGTGTGCTGCTTTCTGGCATTGGCAGCTGCGACCACAGCGGGCGAAACCCCGTGTGCAGAGAAGACCATCACGCAACCCTCGGGAGCCTCGTCAACCTCATCCACAAAAATCGCCCCGCGCTCCTCCAGAGACCGGACAACATGCTTGTTGTGAACGATTTGCTTGCGCACGTAAACCGGGGCACCGTAGTGGTCCAAGGCTTTTTCAACAGCAATGACTGCTCTGTCAACCCCGGCGCAATAGCCTCTCGGCGCCGCCAGAAGCACCTTCTTTCCCGAATTGATGTCGGGCTGGGCGTTATTGTTGATTAGGGTCACCACTCAATTCTACGAACCGTAACCGGAGGCTAAGACATGAATCAGCCAACGGCTCACGAAGTTGAATCAAAAGTCTCAAGCGAACATTCCCCCTGGCAGGTATCACAGCTTTCAAAGAGCCTCAAGTACTGGATCGAGAAACTTGGTCGGGTTTGGGTTGAAGGCGAGCTGCAGCAACTGCAGGTACGCGGAAGCAATGTCTTTGGCTCACTTCGGGATCTTGATGTTGAAAACTCAATCGAGATACACGCCTTTGATGCCGCGAACGCAGAGATTGAGGCTGGGCTTGCCCAGGGAGATCGGGTCGTCGCTCTTCTCCAGCCACAGTTTTGGGCAAAAACAGGCAAGCTCACCATGCGAGTTCTCAAGATGCACAAGGTTGGCCTTGGTGAGCTTTTGGAGAGAATTGAGAAGCTAAGGCAGCAGCTGATAGCTGAGGGGCTTGCAGATCCAGAGCGAAAGAAATCGCTGCCGTTCCTCCCGACAAAGATAGGGCTCATAACCGGAGCCAAATCAGATGCGGAAAAGGACATCCTTCAAAATGCGAAGCTGCGTTGGCCAGAGGTGCAATTTGAGGTTATGAACACTTTGGTCCAGGGCGACAAGGCACCTGCCGAAGTCATCATGGCAATGCAGCAGCTGGACCAGATGCCCGAAGTTGACCTCATCATCATTGCCAGGGGTGGTGGAAGTTTCCAGGACCTCTTGCCTTTCAGCGACGAGCGACTCGTGCGAGCTGCTGCGGCCCTCTCAAAGCCAGTCGTCTCTGCAATTGGGCACGAGAATGACTCTCCGCTGCTGGATCTAGTGGCTGACCTCAGGGCTTCGACGCCCACAGATGCAGCCAAACGAGTGGTTCCTGACGTTATCGAGGAGCGCCGTCTAATTGGGCAGGCTAGGGACCGTCTTGACTTTCGTATCCGCAGCTTCATCGATGCCCAGTTGCAATTGATTGAGTCTGTTCTATCCAGACCAGTGCTGAAGAGTCCATATGGTTTTGTAGAACAACAAGAGGAACAGCTAGGGCAACTAGCGAAGAGGCTGATTGAGATTCTCAGCTTCAGAATCGACCGCGGCCAAGGTGAAAACGAACAGCTAAAGGCGAGAGTGCGCGCACTTTCACCCAAACTCACCATGGAGCGCGGTTACGCCGTGATTACCGGCAGCGACGGAAAGCCAGCAACAAAAATATCTAAAGGGCAGCAGATTCAAATTCAAACCGCCAAACAGGAAATTTCAGCAACTGCCGAAGAGGTTAGAGAGAAGTAATGGCAAAAGAGGATAAGAACATCAGCTACGAGCAGGCGCGCGATGAGCTGCAGCAGGTCGTCACCAAATTGGAGGGGCAAAACGTCAGCCTCGAGGAGTCAATGGCGCTTTGGGAACGCGGTGAGGAGCTTGCCAAGATTTGTGAGGAATGGCTTGCCGGGGCTCGCAAAAAGTTAGACGCTGCCCAGAAAGAGCGCGAGGCTAAGTGAGCGCAGCTGCCGAACGTCGGGCAAAGCAAACCGTACGCAACCTGATTTTCTCTCTTGTAGCGACTCTGGGGCTCGTCATCCTGCTCGTTCTGGGTGTTCCCCGCGATGACTCAAACCGCATTGCTCAAGTCGACTACAAACAAATCGCTGCGGAAGCTGAAGCGTCTCTAGGTTTCCAGGTCATTGCCCCCGATGTTCCGGATGAGTGGTGGTCAAATGCCGCTCGGCTAGAAAACGACCTCGGTGTTGAGAGCTGGTATGTCGGTTTTGTAACCGAAGACAACCAATTCATTGGCTTGCTGCATGGCTTTGAAGTAAACCCGAGCTGGACCGCGCTAACACTTCAGGGGAACTGGCTTGAAGATGAAGTTGAGATAGCGGGACGTACTTGGGAGATCTGGCCCACACTCAACCCCAGCAACCCACCGGGCACTAAGGACTATGCCATGCTTCACACCTTTGGCGACTCTGCGGTTGTAATCTATGGAACGGCCAGTGAAGAGGACTTTAGGCTCCTGGCAAATCTGATTTCCGTGGAAATGGAGGAGATTCTTGCGACCAAGTAACGCCGCTGAAGCTTGGGCAACCCTCGTTAGGGGGAATGTCAACTTTGTCGCAGGCACTCCCGCTCATCCCAGACAGGACGCAGAACTTAGGAAGTCCGTAGCGGATGCGCAGCATCCCTTCGCGGCCCTCTTCGGCTGTTCGGACTCAAGACTCAGTGCTGAAATGATTTTTGACGTGGGGCTTGGTGACATGTTCGTCGTGAGAAACGCGGGTCAAGTGATTGCTCAAACAATTGTGGGGTCCCTGGAATTTGCGGTTGAAGTTTTGAAGGTTCCCCTGATTCTCGTTCTTGGGCACGACAGCTGTGGCGCAGTTAGGGCAAGTATGGATGCGGTAACAGGAGATCTAGATGTCGAAGGTCAGTACATCAGCAAGCTGGTTGAAAGGATCAGACCGACCGTGCTCTCATCACTCGATGCGGGTATTGACAACATTGACCTCATTAACATCAATCACATAAGCGACACCATTGATGAGCTGCTCCTGATGTCATCGCTAATCCGCGAGCGCGTGGAAAGTGGCAAACTAGCAGTGGTAGGAGCGCAATACCGCCTCTCAGAGGGCTTGGTAGAGCTCACCACCTCAAGAGGGCAGCTGGAGAGTTAGAGGGATCATGGAATACCGCATCGAGAAGGACACGATGGGTGAGGTTCGAGTTCCGAAAGATGCCCTGTACCGGGCTCAGACCCAGCGGGCTGTTGAGAACTTTCCAATTAGCGGAACCCCTCTGGAAAAGGAGCACGTTATTGCCCTTGCGAGGATCAAGAAAGCAGCGGCTCAGGCAAATGCAGCGCTTGGGCACCTTGACCAGAAGGTCGCCGAGGCAATTCAGGCCGCAGCTTCCGAGATTATCGCTGGTAGCCATTACGAGCACTTCCCCGTAGATGTCTTCCAGACAGGTTCTGGGACCAGCTCCAACATGAACATGAACGAGGTGCTGGCAACTCTCGCTTCAGAGAAGCTTGGTAGTGAGGTTCATCCAAACGATCACGTGAACATGAGCCAGTCCTCCAACGACGTTTTTCCGACCAGTGTGCACGTAGCGGTTACAAGTGCCCTGGTGAACGACCTGTTCCCTGCCCTTGACTACCTCGCCAAGGCACTAGAAGAGAAGGCCACCGAGTGGTCTGAGGCAGTCAAGCCAGGCCGCACGCACCTAATGGATGCGACGCCGGTGACTTTTGGACAGGAGTTCGCAGGGTACGCCGCGCAAATCCGCTACGGAATCGAGCGGGTTAACGCTGCTTTGCCCAGGGTTTCTGAAGTTCCACAGGGTGGAACTGCCACTGGTACTGGCATCAATACCCCAGCTGGATTCCCGCAAAAGGTAATTGAGCTACTGGCAGAAGAGACCGGTTTGCCCATCACCGAGGCCAGGGATCATTTCGAAGCTCAAGGGGCAAGAGATGGTCTAGTTGAGGCGTCGGGGGCGCTCAAGGTAATCGCCGTGAGCCTCACCAAGATAAACAATGACCTCAGGTGGATGGGATCCGGTCCCAACACGGGTCTAGCGGAGATTCAGATTCCGGACTTGCAACCAGGTAGCTCGATTATGCCTGGCAAGGTGAACCCGGTTATTCCTGAGGCAGTCCTGATGGTTTGCTCGAGAGTAATCGGAAACGATGCCACCATCACCTGGGCAGGCGCATCTGGCAACTTTGAACTAAACGTTGCAATTCCCGTCATGGGAAATGCGCTGCTCGAGTCAATTCGTCTGCTTTCGAACTCGATGCGAGTACTGGCTGACAAGACAGTTTCAGGTCTGGAAATCAATGCAGAGCGCGCCCTAGCAATGGCCGGATCAAGCCCTTCAATTGTGACTCCTCTGAACAAGTCAATCGGCTACGAAGCGGCGGCAAAAATCGCAAAGCACGCGGTTGCTAAATCAATCACCGTAAGAGAGGCAACAATCGAACTTGGCTACGTAGATGGTGAGAACCTAACCATGGAGCAGCTGGACGAGGCTCTTGATGTGCTGCCTATGACAAGGCCTCCAAAGAAGAGCTAACTAACGGATACCCCGAGAAGCTAAAAAACCCCAACAGCAGATAGGGTCCCATTGCTACCGGGGTCTTTGGGTCTAACTTTCCAGCCAGCAGCCCAAAGAAGCTTACAAGGCTCTCAATCGAAAAGCTCAGAGTTAGAGCAAAGAGCACTAACCATGGTGAAAACCACGCAAGCAGGTGATTGGTTGCCGTCAGCAGCTTCACATCCCCCATCCCGACATCTGCTTATCTGGCGAGGAGATACCCAAGCCCAAAAGTTGCCAAAGACGCGCCCGCTGCCATCATGAGCCTTGTGAGTTCCAATTTGCTAATGGCCAAAAAGGCCGTGGAGCTGAAGGCGAGCAGCATTGCGAAGTAAGTAAAGCGATTTGGAAGCCGATGTTCCCTCAAGTCATTCACGATCAGCGGAATGCTCGCGGCCAAAAGGTATCCGAAGGGAACCATCAAAATTAGCTCGGCCATGATGGCCCAAACTAATTCAGCACCCGATATCCCCTAGCTAGTTATCCCCAGGCTCGAGCTGGCTAGTCGAGCAGGTCGGTTACCAGAGCCGCGATCTCGCTGCGCTCAGAACGCGTCAAGGTGATGTGGCTAAATAGTGGCTGCCCCTTGAGGGTCTCGACCACAGAGGCAATTCCATCGTGACGTCCAACCCTAAGGTTGTCCCGCTGAGCAACATCGTGGGTGAGGATGACCCTGGACTTCTGTCCAATTCTCGAGAGCATGGTCAGCAGCACGTTGCGCTCTAGGGACTGAGCCTCGTCAACAATGACAAACGAGTCATGTAGTGATCGACCACGGATGTGGGTTAAAGGCAAAACCTCTAGGATTCCGCGATTGACGACCTCTTCAACGACCTCTTTGGAGACCAGAGCGCCCAATGTGTCAAATACAGCTTGTGCCCAAGGATTCATCTTCTCGCCCTCGGTGCCAGGAAGGTAACCGAGCTCCTGACCGCCGACTGCGTAAAGTGGGCGGAAAATCATAATCTTCTTGTGTTGGCGACGCTCCAAGACCGCCTCCAAGCCAGCGCAAAGGGCAAGTGCGCTCTTCCCAGTTCCCGCTCTGCCACCGAGAGACACAATTCCGATTTCCTGATCAAGTAGAACGTCAATAGCGAGCCGCTGCTCTGCCGATCTGCCGTGAACTCCGAAGACTTCCCGGTCACCGCGAACCAACTTGACAGTTTTACTTTCCGAGCCTCTTCCCAGAGCACTCCCGCGCTCAGAGTGAATTATGAGACCGGTGTTAATCGGCATTTCTTTGGCATCTGGGTGGCTAATCTCCTCGGTGTCGTAGAGGTTCGCCATTTCGGTTGCCGATAGGTGCAGGTCAGAGATTCCACTCCACTCGTCGGTTGCCAGCTCGTGCAGATATTCCTCCGCCCGGAGGCCGATTGAGGATGCCTTGACACGCATGGGGAGGTCTTTAGAGACAACAGTTACATCAAAACCCTCGTTCTTGAGGTTTGCCGCTACCGCAAGAATTCTTGAGTCATTGTCGCCCAGCTGGAATCCGGTGGGGAGAATCGACTGGTCAATGTGGTTTAGCTCTACCCTCAAGGTTCCACCCTCACCAACTTCAACCGGAAAATCGAGTCTTTCGTGGCGGTGGCGAAGTTCGTCTAAGTTTCTAAGTACTTTGCGAGCGAAGTAACCGATTTCTAGGTCGTTGCGCTTTTTCTCGAGTTCATTGATCACGACAATCGGGATCACTACCTCGTGTTCGGCAAACCTAAACAGGGCTTTCGGATCCGATAGTAAAACCGAGGTGTCCAGCACAAAGGTGCGGATTTTTGTCTCGGTCTTTGACTTGGTAGCTGGCTTACTCACCACCTCAGGGCTCATCTTGCTTTTTGCTGCTTTGGACCTGGGGTTTGAGGTAGTTGCCACCTGCGCTCCTTTGGGGTGCGAATGCCATCAATCTACGCCTGAGGTTTAAGGTTGCAGGCGATAAACACGCCCAAAAGAAAATCGTTTACCTAAGCGATATCTAGGCTCCAAAGCGCCTGTGTCTGCGTTGAAAGTCCCTTATTGCTCTCAGGAAATCAACCCTTCTAAAGTCCGGCCACAGTGCCTCCGCGAAATAGAACTCACTGTCGGCACTCTGCCAGAGCAAAAACCCACTGAGCCGCTGCTCTCCAGATGTCCTGATCAATAAATCAGGGTCAGGCTGACCACCTGTGTAAAGATTTTCCGCAATGAGCTCCGGAGTCATGAGCTCAGCAAGCTGTTCTATCGAGCTTCCACTGGAAGCATGCTTTTTGAGGATCGAACGCATTGCATCAGCGATTTCTTTTCGACCTCCGTAGGCGATAGCAAGGTTCACATGAGTACCCGACTGATTCTTTGTTCGCTCCTCAACAATGCGAAGCCGTCTCTCGGCCTGTTCTCCAAGTGCTGGCAAGTCACCTACAACCTGGAGTTTCCAACGGCCAAGTTCCGCCAAGTGCTCGGCAAGGGTGATGATGATGTCAATGAGATCTTCGAGCTCCTCAGGATTGCGTCCCGAGAGGTTGTCGGTAGAGAGCAGATATAGAGTTACGTGCTCGATGCCGAGATCTGTGCACCAACCTACAAAGTCAACAATGCGTTTTGCTCCCGCGGTGTGACCTAGAGACCGGTCAAATCCCTGCTCCTTGGCCCAGCGCCGGTTTCCATCAACCATGACCCCGATATGCCTCGGCATATCGCTGGGGCTAAGTCCCGCCTCAATTTGCTTCTCGTAGAAGCGGTAGAGCACGTTTCGCACCACAAAAGGTTAGTCGAAACCCCTTGTTTACATTTATGCCTTACCCTTTGAACATGCAGCAACCAGACCCCCTTTACGTGCCGCTCTCTGATCTCAAGGGCTCCTTACATGAGGATGAGCCGCGTCCTACTTGGAGAGGGTGGATTCACACGGGAGTTGTGCCCTTTGTGGTTGCCGCCGGAATCTTGCTGATTATCTTTTCAGAAGGCGGGGTTGCGAAAACGGCGGCGGCAATATTCTTCGCAAGCTCGTTCTTGCTCTTCGGTAATTCGGCGCTTTACCACCGCTTCCGTTGGCGACCATTCATGAAGATGCTGCTGAAGCGCATTGATCACGCCAACATCTTTTTGCTCATAGCCGGAAGCTATACCCCGATGGCGGCGAGCGCGCTTGAGAGTGACAAGGGGGTTGTCTTGCTCATTGCCGTGTGGTCAATCGCCGCCCTTGGAATCGGCTTCAGGGTTTTTTGGATCAATGCCCCACGTTGGCTTTATGTGCCCATCTATCTCGCCATGGGGTGGATAGCCATCTTCTATGTTGTGGATTTGTGGAATGCAAACTGGGTGATGATGTTGCTAGTGGCGATTGGTGGACTGCTCTATACCCTTGGCGCAATTTTCTACGGCTCAAAGTGGCCAGGCAAAAATGCAAAGCACTTTGGGTATCACGAAATCTTCCATGCCCTGACGGTGGCTGCGTTCTTCTGCCACTGGACCGCAGCTCTGCTTATTGGCCTGGATCCGATTCCGGGTTCTCTCTCCGGGGTTTAGCCGGCGGAGCAGGACGATCGGGCTTTTTTAGCTCGAAGTTTCCAAGCTCCTCCTCAGCCAACTTTTCTCTAATCTCTTGGCGATAGCGGGTTTTACGTATCCTGCGATTCATGTCGAAGAACAAAAACACCGCTATGCCCGCCACGGCGAACGTGACGATGAAGCCAATGGTGCCGGGTGAGTTGTAGTTGTCATCGACAATCATCGGCGTCGAATCGACAATCGCAATGAGGGCTACGAGAAAGCTCATGCGACAAGTATTCCACCTAGGACGTAGCCTTGTTACATGGATGACAAGCAAGCCGAGATTCTTAGCGAGCGCTACGGAGTCAAAAAAAGCCGCCAATCAGATCGAAATCGGGCCTTGGGCTGGGCGGCGGTTGGCTTTGCAACAGTTTTTGCCGGCATATTTGGCTACCTCAACTACAGCCCAATCGGAACCACTGACATTGGCTTTCGGGTGTTCAGCCCGTGGCAAACAGAGGTGGATTTTGAACTGCAGATGCCACCAGGCTCGGTCGCGCTCTGCGGCATTGAGGCCCTCAACAACTCCTTTACGCAGGTTGGCTATGTCGAATTGGAGCTTGGCCCTTTCGATGAGTCCACCACCCGCCACACGGTAGCGATAAACACCTACCAAGAGGCTGTCACTGGCTTGGTTGATGAGTGCAGTCTGAGGTAACATTTCTCTAGCTCGCTATGCGAGCTTTTTCAATTCCCGGAAGTGAAAAATGACCGACAACATTCTGTTGACCCAAGCGGCTTACGACAGGCTCAAGGACGAGCTCGAGCAGCTGATTCTGGTCGAGCGCGGCGAGATCGCCAAGAAAATCCAGGAGGCAAGGGAAGAGGGCGACCTCAAAGAAAACGGTGGCTATCACGCGGCCAAAGAAGAGCAGGGCAAGCTCGAAGCTCGCATCAACCGACTCGAAGAGATGCTTGCTAACGCCGAGATTGGCTCAGCAGACAGCTCCGACGGAATCGTAAAGCAAGGACTTCTGGTCACCTGCTTGCTCAATGGCAACGAGACCGAGTTCTATCTTGGAAGTCACGAAATTTTTGAGGGAACCAAATTTGAGCAGCAGGTTGAGGACGGTGATTTGGATGTTTTCAGTCCCGACTCACCAATCGGCAAGGCGATCCTGGGTAAGAAGCTAAATGAAGAGGTCGGCTACACCGCTCCAAACGGCAAGACCATAACGGTGAAGGTTGTGAAGCTCGCGAATTTCGAGTTTTAGTTCTCGAACAGCCTGGGCTTTAGCCCGGCCTTCTTGAGAGACTCGATCACCTCGTCGCGGTGTTCTTTGCCCCTGGTCTCCACACTCAAATCAAGCTCTACCTCGGAGATCTCAAGGCCGTTGTTGTGGCGAGTGTGAAGCACTTCAACCACGTTTGCATGAGCTGAGGCAACAGCCTGGGCGGTTCTCACCAACTGACCCGGACGATCGGGAAGCATGACCGCGATGTTTGTGTAGCGGTCGGACGCTGCTAGACCGTGGCGGATTACCCTCTGCAGAAGCAACGGATCGATATTGCCCCCAGAGAGAATGACCGCGGTGGTGCCTTTCAGCTTGAGCTTCTTTGCTGCAAGAGCTGCCACGCCTACGGCGCCACCGGCCTCAACCACCATCTTGGATTTCTCCATCACCCCGAGCATGGCCTTCGCGATCTCGTCCTCGGTGACCGTAACAACGCGGTCTACGTAATCCTTGATGATGTCAAATGGAACTTTGCCGGGCTTTGCAACTGCGATGCCATCGGCGATAGTCGGATTTATCTTGGTCTCCACTGGTCTTCCAGCCTTAAGTGAGGGTGGGTAGGCAGCAGCTTCTTGAGCCTGCACGGCATAAACCTTTATTTTTTTGCCCAGCTCTCTTGCCCTTAGCTTTGCTGCGAGAGCAACGCCGGCAGCAAGGCCGCCGCCGCCAAGGCAAACCAGAATGTTGTCCACCTCAGGGAGCTGCTGCATGATTTCCAGTCCAACGGTTCCCTGGCCTCGAACTATGTCGATGTGGTCAAAGGGAGGAATGAATACAGCACCTGTTTGCTCGGTGAAATCCTGGGCTGCAGCTAGGGTCTCGTCAAAGATCGAACCAGTGAGCACCACGTTGGCACCGGAGTCAACCGTGGCTTGATATTTAGGTAGCGATGCGCCGACAGGCATAAAGATCGTGGCTTTGATACCTAACAGTTTGGCTGCCAAAGCAACACCCTGCGCATGATTGCCTGCTGAGGCAGCAACCACCCCTCGCTTTTTCTCGTCCTCGCTGAGCTGGCTAATCAGGTTGTACGCACCGCGAACTTTGTAGGCGCCGGTGCGCTGTAGATTCTCACACTTGAGGAAAACAGGGCTTCCTGTGAGCTCAGTTAGCCAGTGGCTTTCAATGATTGGGGTCTTGGTAATTTGACCCGCCACCCGCTCGGCAGCATCGTGAAACTCTTGAAGAGTTGGGAGCTTGCTCGGAGACATCTGAAACCTTCAATCAAAGAATGAGAGAAAGTCTAGCGATTAGAACCCGCGACCGATTTGGGAAAGTCTCTCAACGCGCTTTGGAATCGGTGGGTGGGTGGAGAAAAGTCGCTCCACAAGACCGGGCTTTAGCGGGTCATTGATGTACATGTGTGCCATTGCCGTATTCGCCCGCTTCATTGGCTTTCCATACTCCCCCAGCTTTTGAAGTGCGGATGCTAGACCGTCTGGATAGCGAGTCATCTCTGCACCCGAGGCATCAGCAAGATATTCACGCTGCCTGGATACCGCCGCGGAGACCATTGGCCCTATGAGCCAGGCGATGATCCAACCAACAAGTCCAATCACAACCAAAAATGCCATCATCTGGCCGTTGTTTCGGCCTCTGTTGAACGATGAGTACCAGGCCATGCGAATTGCAATGTCGGCGAGGATTCCGATTGCCGAGACCAGCCCAAAGACAATGGTTGAAACCCTGATGTCGTAGTTTTTGACGTGGCCGAGCTCATGGGCCATTACTCCCTCGAGCTCATTGTCATCCATGATCTCCAAAAGTCCGGTGGTGGCGGCCACAATGGCATTCTCAGGATTGCGCCCGGTAGCAAAGGCATTTGGGGCAGGGTCAGAAATGATGTAGACCTTGGGCATTGGCATTCCTTGCGAGATTGCAAGGTTCTCTACCGTGTTCCAAAGCCGCGGATTATCCCGCTTCTCAATTTGCTTAGCGCCGCTCATGGCTATGGCCAGGCGAGAAGCCGCAAAATACTGAAAGATCGTGTAGGCGAGCACGAACAGCACAATCAAAATGGCGCTGGACCCGTTGCCTGATGCTTGCCCCCACCAAACTGCAAGAGCAGTCAACAGACCTACAAAAAGCCCAATGATTAGAACGGTATTGCGCTTATTGGCAGCAATTGCCCGATACAAGCCCTACCCCTAGAAGTTGACGGTTGGTGGTTCCTGGATGCTTGCTGCATCCTCGACCTCAAAGAACTCGCGCTCAGTGAAGCCCAAACCACCTGCAAAGACGTTGTTTGGAAATTGGACAATCTTCGTGTTGAGCTCGCGAACTCCGCCGTTGAAGAATCGGCGCGATGCCATGATCTTGTCCTCGGTGTCGGTCAGCTCTCGCTGAAGCTCGAGAAAATTGGTTGATGCAACCAGTTGAGGATAGGCCTCAGAAACCGCGAAAAGACTCTTCAGCGCCCCCTGAAGCATTCCCTCGGCCTGGGCAGCCTTTGCTGGGTGCTCTAGAGACTCTGGGGAAACAGTTGCCGCCCTGGCCTTGGTGACGTTCTCAAAGACCTCGCGCTCATGGGATGCGTAGCCGCGGACTGTTTCGATCAGGTTTGGGATTAGATCTGC
>Ga0181569_10003293_pt1 | contig 12566 bp, 9 predicted proteins | sample 101ome_19_FD_132452 | JGI IMG/M metagenome (GOLD analysis project Ga0181569, IMG submission 132452) | Coastal salt marsh microbial communities from the Groves Creek Marsh, Skidaway Island, Georgia - 101405AT metaG (megahit assembly) | ecosystem: Environmental > Aquatic > Marine > Intertidal zone...
ATACCTTGATTGGCAAACGGATCGGTATCGATGACAGAGAGCAATTCGTTTATGCGCCTAAGTTGCGATTCCCCAGAGGTGAGCGCGAGCGTATTACCTGGTAAGAGGCGCGACACGCTGCCTTCGCCCTCGATCAGCGGTCGGATAACTTCGATCGCTGCCTCGGCGGAAAGATGGGTGAGAGGCGTGACCTGCATGATCGTCGGCGCAGTGCCGTCGCCAAGCGTATCCGGCGTGGCAATCTCTAGCGGTATAGTTGAAGTGCCGCGGCGAATATTGAAAACATTACCCACGCGGTCGATGACGATGCCGGCGTCGCGGGCGAGCAGCCGCATCACAGGCCACACATCGGCGAGCGCGAGTGGCGCGTTGGCCGAGGTGCGTACGCTGACTTTCATGTCGATACTCGGGTCCATAACCACCGACATAGCTAGGGACTCGGCAAGCTGCTCTAGCACGAGGCGCAGATCAGCCTGCTCGTAGTTGAGCTCGACACTCTCTTCCTCACTTAGCGTGTTGCCTGCGCTGCTAGGCATCGGCACCTGCTCACGGTAACCGGTAAGTGAAGGCTGTTCGCCTACGCGAGTAATCTCGTCGATTAAGCGCTGCTGCTGCTCACTGCCCGGGCTCGCGATCTCCGCGATTTCCTCTGCCGCAACGTCTGCAGCACTGCGCCGCGTTTCATTGCCAGTGCTTACATCGCGGCCACTAAAAGGCCCGAACGGCCGGTCGCCTTGATCAAGAGCCGAACAGGCACTGAGTAACACGACTGCGGCCAGCGCGGCCGGCGTTCTCGTTAATTTCACTTTACTCTCCTTAAAACTCCACGGCGTTCATGCTGAAAACGGCCGAAAGCATGGTAATTGTTATTCCGCCCACGGCGATAGCTAGAACCAAAATAAGGGCAGGCTGAAGCGCGGCGACAAGCCTCGCCATTTGATCACGCACAAGCGTGTCGAATGTAGCCGCCGACTTCACCAAAATGGTCGCCGTTCGGCCGGACTCCTCACCGACGGCAACGAGTTGATGCAATAGCATTGGAAACTGCTGTGTTTTTTCGAGTGCAGAACCAAGGCCCGTGCCGCCACGGACATCCTCTTCAACCTGCGCAAGCTGCGTCGAGAGCTGTGTATTCGCAACCACTTCGCGCGATACGCGCAGTGCTCGAATCAGCGGGATTCCGGCGCCTAATAACGACCCTAGCGTACGCGCAAACACAGCGCTTTCCCGCGTGAGAATGAGTTTCCCAAGCAGTGGTAGTGACAAAAGGAAGCGATCGCGGCGCAGCCGCGTAGACGGCTGAGCATCAAGCTGACGCCAGCCAAAATACGCCGCAATCAAACTGAGCGGGATAAGGAAGCCAAAGCGCTGCAAGCCTCCGCTTAGGTTGAGCAAGAACTGCGCCGAAGGCGGTATCTGCGTTCCCGCGTCTTCAAACATAGTCGCAAACTGCGGTACAACAAAAACCAGCAACAGCAGTACCGAGACGATTCCCGTCACGAGTAGCACTGTAGGGTAGATCATTGCCGACACAATTGTTTGCCGTGTAGCGGCATTGGTTTCGAGAAACTCGGCGAGCTCTGGTAGCAGTTCATGTAGGATTCCGCCTTCTTCACCAGCACGCACGATGTTGATATACATTTTGGAGAAGACGCGGGGATAGCCCTCCATCGCGGCGGCGAGCGAGCGACCCTCTTTGATTTCACGCAGCAACTCGAGCGTTAATTCACGCATGGCGGCAGACTCGGTTATGCCTTCGAGTAGTCGTAGCGCTCGATCGATAGGCACACGCGATTCAACCAAGGTGCAGAGGCCGTTGGTAAACGCCAATACATCACTTGGCTTTATCTTGCCGCCACTTCCTCCCGACACCGACTGCGCAGGGATGAGCTGCGTCGGCGTTAGCTGACGCCCACGTAAGAGACGCATCGCCTCACGCTCGGAGTCGGCCTCGATATAGCCGGTTTGCGACTTGCCCACAGCATCGATCGCACGGTATTTGAATTTACCGTGGTGAGAAGCACTGTTAGTCGTTTTGGCAGTCACCGCCGCGCTTTCCTTTTTTATTTGCTAATTATTTTTGCCGAGTTAAACCGCACGCGTCACTCGGACGACCTCTTCGGGCGTAGTGAGCCCTGCGCGCAATTTATCGAGAGCATCTTTGCGCAATGTGCGCATGCCACCCTTAATCGCCGTTTCGCGAATCCTATTGGCATCGGCGCCGCTCGCTATCTGGTGTCGAATCTCGTCATTCATCAGCAGTAATTCATAGAGACCGACGCGCCCACGATAGCCTGTATGCCCACAGCGCTCACAGCCTTTACCACGCTGGATCTCAGGGCAATCGGCAATGGCGATCGCCAGCACAGTCGCCTCATCTTCACTTAACGGCTGCGTCTCAGCACATTCTGTACACACGCGTCGAACAAGACGCTGCGCCTGAATAGCAAGCAGGCTCGAGCTAATCAGATAGCCTTCGACGCCCATGTCTTGCAGACGGGTTACCGCGCCAGCGGCGTCGTTAGTGTGCAGTGTTGAGAACACGAGGTGGCCAGTGAGCGCCGATTCAATCGCGATCTCGGCAGTCTCGTGATCGCGAATCTCACCGATCATCAGAATATCGGGGTCCTGACGCACAATCGATCTAAGCCCCTCGGCAAACCCTAGTCCGATACTGGTGTTTGCTTGAATCTGGGTGATGCCGTTGAGCTGATATTCGACAGGGTCTTCGACCGTAATTATTTTTTGCGTCTCATTGCTGATTTTCTCAAGCGTTGCATACAGCGTCGTTGTTTTACCACTGCCCGTGGGCCCAGTGATGAGCACCATGCCGTGGGGCTGCGTCACAACTCGCTCATAGCTGGCGAGTAAGTCTTGCGGCATGCCTAGCTCGACGAGCTCGACTGCCGTATCGCTGCGGTCAAGTATGCGCAGCACGATCGACTCACCGTGCACGCCCGGCAGAGTAGAGACCCGCATGTCGAGCTGTTTCGCGCCGATTTTGTAATCGATGCGGCCGTCTTGCGGAAGTCGTTTTTCGCCAATATCGAGCCGCGCCATAAGCTTTAATCGGGACGCCACCGCCGTATGTACCTTGAGCGGGAGTCGTTCGATGCGCGTCATAATGCCATCGACGCGGCAGCGTACATCGAGCGAAGTCTCGCTGGGTTCGAAATGGATATCGCTTGCATCGAGATCGAGTGCACGCGCAAAGAGGTGATTCACCAGACGAATAATCGGGGCTTCAGAAGCGAGATCTTTTAGCGACTCGTCATCGTCGAAGCCGGAGACGAAAAGCGCCTCGTCGCTACTGTCGAGAGTCGGCGAAAGCGCTGCGCGCCAGTGCCTTAACAGACGCCGCACCTCGTCTTCACTTCCGCGCCGAAAGACGAGCGGTGCATTTAATGCGAAGCGAATTTGCGCTCTACTTTCAATACTCGGCGTAGTTGCATAAACGAGGCAGTTGGTCGTGGTGTAGTCTAGCGACGGCGCTATTCCCATTGGCTCGAGGAGTTGGCTAAAGGCCGTAAGCTCGACAGGACTCGAATCGGCTGGGGTCTCTCTTGATTCTGTTTCGGACACCGCTTGGATCTCTATTACCTCTGTCATCAATTCAACCTCGCAGACATCTGCCCGTTAGCACGCACGCTACGAGCAAAACCGACCACCGTAATTGAACCGCTAAACTGGTTTCTTGACCGATCGAGTGAAAATTCTGTTACTTCCAAACGCGGAGTCGATTGTTCGATTAGTGAGAGAAATTCAACAGTGGCAGCGGCATCGCTCGTGCGAAATGACATCTCTTGACTGACAAGCGTCCAATCGCCTTGTTCAAGAGTCTCGGCAAGACGCGTTGAGTTAACCTCGAGGCCGGCGCTCGCGGCATGCTGCGATAAAATTTGCTGAATGCTCGCCTCGACAATAGCGTTTGTCGAACCGCTAAAAAGCCCTGCCTCGGCATTGGCGAGCGCCCGCTCTGTCTCAGCACGTCTGCTCGACCACAGCTCAGCGCTTCTTTGCAACCTGAGCTCGCGCTCGATATCCAGTTGAACCGACTCAATACTCTCTGCTCTCTCGGCATAGACACGGGTAGCGATCGGGACGCCGCGGGTAAGCAGAAAGACGACGGCCACGATGGCTGCAAGCAGTAAAATCAGACGCTCGCGGGTCGACAGCGATTGTAAATTTATGCTGTTCATCGACGAGAGTCCTCTGCGTACCGAGCGCGATAGCCTTCGAAACTTACATTGCTAAGCCTAAGGCTAATGCTATAGCGTGAGTTGTTCGTGGCACGAGAGAACGCGACTTCAGTAAACAGCGGGTCCTGCTCGAGCCGTTGGAGAATGGCCTGAGGGTTATTGCTCGTGCCTTCGATATTGACGACGCCTTCCTCGATCTCGAGGCCGGTGAGGGTATCTGGGCTAATTACTCTTTGAAGTGTATACAGCGCGTCAATTATCTCCTGTCGTGGGTAGTCGTTTATCGTGCCCCAGCGGCTGTCGAAATCCGCAACATACGCTTGGTCTTGCCGCGCAGAGCTATTGAGCGCGCGAAGGTCTGCAAGCTCGCTAGCGGCGAGTCGAAACTGAATCGACTGCAGCGCAAAAGGGATAAGCGTGAGGACTGCGATAAGCGCTAAGCTGGCAGCGACAGCAGTGATAGTTGTTTTATTCTTTTGCGCCTGCCGCCGTTTTACTTCGCCCGGCGGAATGAAGCAGATCCCCGTTGCGAGCGCCGCTTTAAGTGAAGCCATCGCTTCCTGCGTGGACAGCCATTCGGGATCGGTTTGGCTTATTAGAGGTCCCTGATACGTAAGCTCAGTTGATTTGAGCTCGGCCTGCCATTGTTCGAGCAATTCGGGTTCGTCGAGATCGCTTCGCTGCAGAGTATCCCATTTGACGGGTGCGCCTTCGCACATAACGACCTGCGTAACTTGCTGCGGGTCTTGATCTAGCAGTCTATAGGTTTCGCCAGAGTCGGCGCCGGGTGCGAGCAGGGCCCGTGGCAGAATCGCGGCGAGTTCGATGCCTTCAACTTCGAATGCCTCGGACAATTCAGTAAGCCGCGCCTGAGTCATCCACAGACAAAAATAGTCATCGGTTCCTGCAAGCCGGTTAGGTGTCTGAACGAGCACAAGAGGCTCGTCGAGACTAGGAATAAGCGACGAGGCCTGTAGCCTAAGTGCCTGTAGCGCCCCCGCGCCGGTGAGCCCCGGCAGGGGGATTACGGTGGCAATAAATTCTTCGGCGGGGAGGAATAACGCAGTGCGGCTCACTCCGAGTGCTTTCGTCGCCTTTGCAAGGATTGCCGCCGCGTCACCTCGAGGATCGTCACCACTCTCTGCCAAGACTGTTTGCGCGCGCTTGCCGAGCACGAGAAGACGGTTGGACCACAGCACGACGCCAACGCTTTCACCCAAGTCGAGGCGATTAGCGGCAGCCAGCCCAGGCCTGTCGGCGAGCGAGGGCATCAGCCCCATGACACGCGCGACACCTGTACTAACGCGTGCTGCGAAACCTAAGGGCTTAGCGTTTATGTTGTTTTGGCGCGTCATGATTGAGGCGAGGCCTTTCCTTTGGCTTATTTTGCAGCGAACGGCAAGATAAGACTGCGAAACGGGCAAAATAGTTTGCGCCGGCAGCCATAAAAAAAGCCATGCCGCGTAAACGACATGGCTTGTTTTTGAGTATAGACCAGCAATCGCACATGCGCCTTACTGGCTAACTATTCTCCCGCTTGGCCCATAGCACGTCGCTCTTTGTCGACGAGGAAATCGACTACTTCTAGCATCTCTGCCTGTGTGCGCACAGCTTCGCCAGTGGTCACAAGGTATTTGCCGTTCACAATCATGTTAGGGGTGCTGCGAATTTCATAATCCTGCATGCGCTTCTCGGCCTGATTGACCTTGGTGCGCACCGAGAACGAGTTAAACGCTGCCTCGAAATCTGCACGCGCGATGCCGTTCGCCTCGAACAAATCGCCTATGAGTTTTTCATTCTGAAGACGATTGCCTTCTACATTAATCGCATCGAATACAGGCTCGTGCACAAGGTGAATCACATCCATCGCCTCGGCGGTGAAATAGATCTGCGCGTGAACTTTCATCAACGCGTTCCACATCGCAGGGAAGCGGCGGAAATCAACGTCGTCCGCGGCCTTGGACTCCCAGTCGGCGACCAAAGGCTCGAAGCGGAAACAGTGCGAACAACCGTACCAGAAGGCCTCTAGGACTTCGATCTTGCTGTCGTCGGGCGTGTTAACCGGTGCACGGAGCTCGGTGTAGTGCGTGCCCGCTACGTATTTTTCGATTTGACCGACGCTAGTGGAAGCGAGGGGCAAGGTCACGAGCAGCGTTACCACTGCGGTAATAAGTGTCTTCGGAAATAGAGAGCGTATGTTCATAGGTCAACTCCGAGTATGTAGCTTGCTTGGTTAAAGTCGCCGCCTATCGATGCCTAGTTTAGGCCTTCGAGGTAGCTCGCGAGTGCTTCGAGTTCTTTGTCAGTCAGACGCTCGACTGTGCTGCGCATCATCGACCCTACGTCGTTATTGCGCATACCAGAGCGGAAGGCCTTGAGCTGTGCGAGCGTGTACTCGGCGTGCTGGCCGCCAACCGCTGGAAATTTAGCAGGCGCGTTGCCCGCACCGTCTGTTGAGTGGCACGAAGTACAAGCGGCGACGCCGAGTTCTTTATTACCGCCACGGTAGATAGCCTCGCCAAGCTCGATTAGCGCCGGATCTGCGCCACCAATAGTCACTTGCTGTGACGCGTAGTACGCCGACAGGTCAAGCATGTCCTGATCAGATAAATTCATGACCATCGCAGCCATGGTCGCATTCTGACGCGCACCAGACTTGAATTCGACAAGTTGCTTGTACAGGTAGCCTGCACCTTGGCCAGCTAGCTTAGGGTTCATCGCTAGGGCGCTGTTGCCGTCAACTCCGTGGCAAGAACCGCAGAGTGCCGATTTAGCCTGGCCTGCAGCAGCGTCGCCTTGAGCAAGAACAAGGGCTGGCGCCAAGGCGCTGATAAGTAAAGACACTAGGGCTATCGCAAATTTGTTCATCGTAATTCCTAACTCGTTATTTCTGATTCGTGAGTGTTAATTCCAGGCCAGTCGGATTCATTACGGTATGCTCCGAGCGTTCGCGGCGGGAGATTGTAGCGCATTTCGTCGATTGACTCTAATAGTGCTGTCGCCGGGGCAGGCTAAACCGGTATCATGCCCGCCATGCACTATAATCAAGCCACCTTTGTCACGAGCGCCGCCAATCTCGCAGCCTGTCCGCCCGAAAGCGTTGCAGAGGTTGCCTTCGCCGGACGCTCCAACGCCGGGAAATCGAGCGCGATTAACGCGATCACTAACCAGACGCGCCTCGCCCGTATCTCTAAAACGCCAGGACGCACGCAGCTGATCAACTTTTTCGGCCTCGCCGAGGGACGTTTTTTAGTCGACCTGCCCGGCTATGGCTTCGCCAAAGTGCCCTTGAGCGTCAAAAATAAGTGGCAGGAAGAGCTCGAAAAATACCTGCGCAGGCGTCAGGTCCTGTGTGGTCTGATACTCCTGAGTGATATCCGTCATCCGCTTAAAGACTTCGATCGCATGATGATCGATTGGGCGGTTCAGAGCGACCTGCCGCTGCATTTACTGCTGACTAAATCTGACAAACTCAAGCGCGGCGCGGCTCAAAACACACTGCTGGCGGTACAAAAAGAGCTGAAGTCCTTTGATAACGTGACTGTTCAGCTCTTTTCGTCACTTAAAAATGACGGTGTGACCGAAGTTCGTGCCAAGCTGGACGAGTGGCTCGGCGACGAGACGCCCGCCTAGTGCGCCTCATCCCAGTTTTTGCCGGTGCCAATATCGACTACGAGCGGCACATCAAGCGCGGCAGCAGACACCATGCGGAAACGTACGCCATCGGCGAGTAGCGGCAGGTCGCGCTCGCTGACCTCGAAAACCAATTCATCGTGAACCTGCAGCAGCATCCGAGCGTCGATTGACCCTTCGTTTAACCAATTCTGAATATCGATCATCGCACGCTTAATGATATCGGCAGCCGTACCTTGCATCGGCGCATTAATGGCCGTGCGCTGCGCTGCCTTGCGCAACATGCCGTTGCCCGCATGAATATCGGGCAGGTAAAGCCTGCGTCCAAACAGCGTCTCGACATACCCTTTTTCGTCGGCGAGCGCCTGAGTTTCGTCCATATACGCGCGCACACCTGGGTATTTTTCGAAATAGCGCTCGATGTATTCGCCCGCTTCGCCTCGGCTAACACCGATCTGATTCGCGAGACCAAACGCGGACATCCCGTAAATTAAACCGAAATTAATTGCCTTTGCGCTACGTCGCTGGTCCGCTGTAACTTGATCCAGTGCCACACCAAACACATCGGCGGCAGTGGCGCGGTGAACATCCTGTGCTGACGAAAATGCCTTCAGCAAGCCCGGATCTTGCGACAGATGCGCCATAATTCTAAGTTCGACCTGCGAGTAATCGGCCGCGAGCAACAGCGTCTCTGGCGCGCTCACGAACGCTTGGCGGACACGACGGCCTTCGTTTGTTCGAATCGGAATATTCTGCAAATTAGGGTCGGTTGACGACAGTCTGCCCGTCGCGGCTACGGCCTGCTGAAACGTAGAGTGAATACGCCCGCTACCCGAATTTACCTGCAGCGGCAGTTTGTCGGTGTACGTCGACTTGAGCTTAGCAAGCGAGCGCTGCTCGAGGATGACCCGCGGTAACTCATAATCCTCTGCTAGCTCGGCGAGAACAGGTTCGGCTGTCGACGGCTGGCCCGTTTTTGTTTTCTTGAGCATGGGAAGCCCAAGTTTTTCGTAAAGAATCGCCTGTAGCTGCTTTGGCGAGCCGAGATTAAACGCTTCACCGGCCAGCTCATGCGCTTTGAGCTCGAGCTTGTTGAGCTGAGTGCCGAGCTCGTCACTCTGCCGCGCGAGCGCAATTTTGTCTAAAGCGATACCGTTCTGCTCCATCGCGCGGAGCACGTTAACAAGGGGAAGTTCGAACAACCGGTAGATTCCCTCAAGACGCGCATCGGCGGCAAGTTCGTGTTCCAGAAACAGCGACGCGCGCAAAATAAGGTCGGCGCGCTCGGCCGCATAGTTGAGGATTTCCGAGGGGGCAAGAGTGACTTTAGTAAGCTTGCTGCGCCCTTTCCCCGTTAGGCTTTCAAGCGCGATAGGAGGTGTCTCCAACGCGAGATAGTGCCGTGCGATGTCTTCTAGCGCATGCCGACTGGTCACTGAGTTGAGCACATACGACGCAAGATGCACATCGGCTTTGATCGGCTGCAGGTTTATCCCGACATTAGCGAGCACATGCGCCGTCGCTTTCAGATCGTGGCCGGCTTTAATACGGAGGCGGTCTTCGAGATAGGGTTTAAGCAGCGTCAGCGCATGGTCTCTGTCGAGCTGTTGCCAAGGCTCTACTCCCAACTCTGTCTGCTCCGGATTTTTATGACCGAAAGGTAAATAATAACTCTCACCAAGCTGTGTGCTGATCGCGACGCCGAGTATTTCGGTGTCGAGAAAATGTTCGCCCTGTGTCTCGAGACTGAGTGAGAATCTAGGTGCTGTTTCGATTTTGCTCAGAAGCTTTTGCAATTTTTCCTCGGTGTCGACGAGGCTGTAGTTAACTGCTTTTGGTGTGAAATCGAGAGACTGGTGTTGCTTTGCACCTCCAGATCCATCAACCGCGGCTGCGTTTTTTCCTCCACTTATTTTTTGTGGGGTTGCAGGTGACGCCGCTTTAATACCCTCGGATTCGAGCTCTTTTACCCAGGATTTAAATTCAAGTTCGGAAAAAAGCGTTAGCAGCGCTGCGCTGTCCTCGGCATTCGGTACCAATTGCTCGGGCGCGAGATCGAGTTCGCAGTCGAGCTTGATAGTCGCAAGCTCGTAAGACAGTTTTAACAGGTCTATATTCTCTCGCAGTCGCTCGCCTATTTTACCGCCGATCGCATCGGCGTTTGCGATGACGCCTTCCATCGACTGGTACTCTAAGAGCCACTTAACCGCAGTCTTAGGCCCGACGCCCGGAACACCTGGAATATTGTCAGCCTTGTCGCCGGTTAGCGCGAGAAAATCGATGATCTGACTCGGCGCAATGCCAAATTTTTTCTCGACGCCAGCCACATCAAGCGTCTCATTATTCATCGTGTTCATGAGCGTGACATACTCATTCACGAGTTGGGCAAGGTCTTTATCGCCTGTAGAGATGAGTGTCTTTATTCCCCGCTCCGTCGCCTGTTTGGCGAGCGTGCCGATAACATCGTCGGCTTCGACACCGGGGACAACCAGCATGGGCAATCCCATGGCCTGCACGATTTGATGGATCGGTTCGATTTGCGAACGCAGCTCATCGGGCATCGGCGGACGAGTGGCTTTGTAATCTGAATAGAGATCACTACGAAACGTTTTACCTTTAGCATCGAACACGATAGCAATGTTGCTGTCGGGATAACTTTTGATGAGGCTTCGGATCATATTGATCACGCCTTTTACCGCACCCGTTGGCTGTTGTTTGCTATTTACCAGCGGGGGCAGTGCATGAAAGGCGCGAAACAAATAGGAGGAACCGTCTACTAGGATGAGTTGCTTGTTTGGTGTCACGTCGGTTCTCTGCCTCTCTTGCTTCTTACTGGTTTGCTTTTCAGCTTAGTTGTTTTGCTACGCAGGGGCTGCCTAGCGCAAACAGTCGACAAAGTCAGCAACAACGGCACGCATGAGGCGCGTGTAGCCGTCCTCTCCGTCATCGATGTTGCGGCCTAGAATATCGACTTCGATCTGTCGAAGTGGCGCTGTTAGCGCAAGTCCTTTAGTCGCTGTCGCGATCAGTCCGGCATCGGCGTCTGGCTCGGTAAGCAAACACCTTGGCGATGCAGTGTTCAGCTCTTCTCTCACCGAAGCTAACTCTCGGATGCTCGGCGCACGCTCGGGATCGACAAGCAGTGCAACGCTGTGCCGCAGGCCATACTCCTGTTCAAAATACTGATAGGCATCATGATAGACCGCGAACCGATCCCTGTCTTGTATGTCCGGTTGCTTGCCTGTATTTTTCAGCGCTGCAATTTCTGCGGCAAACGCTTTCCGATTCTCTGCTTGCCGGGATTTAAAGCGTGCAAGGCTAGCCGCGTAGTGGTCTGCGTTTGCAGCGTCGAGTTTGCTGGCCGCATTAGCAACTGCTTCGCCTATTCGTTCGGCGTTTTTCGTACTGAGCCAGAGATGGAGGTCTGCCCCATGTTCTGAGGAATGCTCATCGGACTCAGCTTCGTCTAGGAGAATTCCGTCGATCTGCGAGGTTGTGAGCGTGCGAGGGTCATTTACAAAAAGACCTGCTAGCGCAACTTCGAGGTCTTCACCAACCCAAATCAGCATGTCAGCACGCGCGGCTTTAAGTCGTGCCGACGGAGTAAGCATGGTGTGATGCGGTGAGTCGCCCGCATCGATAAGCGCCGCCGCCGCACCGTGACCGTCCAATATGTCGTTCGCGATCAAAGCAAGTGGACGAATGCTCGTCACAATTTCGAGGCCGTCCCCGCGAAGCGCGATTGGTGTCTGGGCCTGAGTCACTGAAGACAACACGCTAGTAAGCAAAAGCACGCCGAGAGTGCCTCTGCAGGTAAAGAGCAGGCTGAATTGTTGAAGCCAGGAGTCAGATTTCATGGTGATTCTCAGGAAGCGTAGACGGCAGACAGTTGGGTCAGGTGAGCTATCATACCGAATGCGCGCGACAAGCCATAGCAACGCAGCAGCCTAGCAATGCGTTTGCAGCGAACAAAGCCGATTGCGATTATAATCAAGCTGCGCGTGCTTCAGTCATTGCTCGCGCGACCGCTAACCTTAACTTAGGTAAAGAGTCCTCACGGGATCGAGCATGGCTTCGGGCGCAGTATCAACAGTGGAAGAGACAATCGGCTCGCAGCAGCCGTTGCTGAGCGCCGTGGATATAGGCAAGGTTTTTGATGATCGCGTGGTGCTCGAACGCGTCAGCTTTTCGATTCAACCAGGCCAAATAGTCACGCTTATTGGACCCAACGGCGCGGGCAAGACAACACTCGTGCGAATTGCGCTTGGGCTACTCGACGCAGACTCGGGAACGATTACGCGGCGCGAAGGCTTGAGGCTTGGCTACATGCCTCAGTCACTGCATGTCGAGCCAACCCTGCCGCTTACGGTGCAGCGCTTCCTAGCTTTAGCGCTACGCGGTGCGAAGGAATCAGCGAGAGGACACGAAATCGAAGAAACCCTGAATTCTTTGCATGTTCCTCACCTTGTCCACGCTCAGCTCAATAGCCTGTCCGGCGGCGAACTGCAGCGGGTGCTGCTCGCGCGTGCGTTACTGCGAAAGCCGCATCTACTCGTACTAGATGAACCCGCCCAAGGGGTTGATATTGCCGGACAGGCAGAGCTTTACTCGATAATCGATTCGATTGCCGAAACCCAAGGCTGCGGCGTATTGATGATAAGCCATGACCTACATCTGGTGATGTCTTCAACCGACGAGGTGATCTGCTTAAATCATCATGTCTGCTGCCACGGC
>Ga0181569_10003307_pt1 | contig 12544 bp, 12 predicted proteins | sample 101ome_19_FD_132452 | JGI IMG/M metagenome (GOLD analysis project Ga0181569, IMG submission 132452) | Coastal salt marsh microbial communities from the Groves Creek Marsh, Skidaway Island, Georgia - 101405AT metaG (megahit assembly) | ecosystem: Environmental > Aquatic > Marine > Intertidal...
TACCAGCTTATAACTTTGTCAAATAATTATTCCTAAATCCTTGGCAAATACACAATTAGCCTTTATGAAGCCCTTGACACTTCCAGTATCGTATCTAAAGCCATTGAACTTAAGAGCAATTACTTTTCCTTGCATAGCTAAAATATTCAACGCATCAGTTAACTGAATCTCTCCTTTGGAGTCTGCATGAATCATTTTTAGTGCAGGAAAAATTTCTTTAGTTAAGACATATCTGCCAATTATTGCCAAATTAGAAGGCGAATCAAATCTTTCTGGCTTCTCAACTAATTTTTTAACATGAAAAAGATTATTGTTGTCATCAAGCGAGTCGCCTGAAATAATTCCATATTTTTTTGTGTCTTCAATAGGAATCTCTTCAATAGCAATAATGCAGTGGCTTGGATATTCATTGGAGATTTGGATTAGTTGTTCAGTTACAGTAAGATTCTTTCCAACACATAAATCATCCGGAAGAATTACAACAAAACTTTCCTCTTTGTCCAAAAATTTTTCAGCCATGCTGATCGCATGCCCCAAACCCAACATTTCTTTTTGCTCAATAAAAGAAAATTCTGATTTTTCAATTAGATTGTTCAACTCTTGAAGCTCATAATTACTTTGAGTAAACTTAGAACAATAATTTAGACTACTAGAAAAATAATCCCTAATTGGCTGCTTATCTTTATTTATTATCAGACCAAAATTAGTTATTTCAGAGTCAATAGCCTCTTCAACAGCATAATGAATAAGAGGTTTATTTAATATTGGTAACATTTCTTTGGGTATAGCGCTTGTAATAGGCAGAAATCGAGTCCCGCATCCAGCAACAGGAAAAATGCATTTTTTAGGTTTTGTCATTTGCTGCCAAAATATTCTTTAATATAATTTTTCCTTTTTCTACGCCTGGCTGATCATAAGTATTTATTTGAAGAAATTTACCAATACAGGATACTAAAATTTGAAATTCAAACATTAATCCAGAAATACTTAATTCATCAACAGAATCAATTGTGATAACATCAATTGGTATGTCTTTTTCCTCAATTACAGATTGAATAGTTGCATCAGCTTGATAATTTAAAATTGAACTAAATGATAAGTCATCAAGGTAATCTATATCAAAAATAGCAAAATCATCTGAATCTTTGATATTTTCTGTCTTATCATCTAGGTTGTTAATTTTTATAAATGTTACCGTCTTGTCTCTTACACCGTCAATTATAAGTTGAAGAAAGCTGTGTTGATCTTGTGGCCCAATGAGTCCAATTGGCGTCAATGCCTGCCTAGTACCATTGATATTAATTTTACCGAGGCTCTCAGCCCAAAGTTGTATATACCATTTATTGAAATATTCTAATGACGAAGAGTATGAAAATACCACATTTACATTAAACCTCAATTTGTTCTCAACATAAAACCGAGCTTTATTAAGGATGGCATCTCTAGACTTTTTATCATTAAAAAAGCTTTCATTTAAAGATCTGGCTCCCTGCAGTAATTTGTCAATATCTATACCAACGATGCTCAATGGCACAAGTCCTACAGCGCTAAAAACAGAAAATCTCCCGCCAACATTCTCAGGCATATGAAAAACTCTTATATTCTTTTCTTTGCCAAGTTTTGATAAAGCACTAGTTGATTCAGATATAAAAGTGAAAGAATCCTTGGACAAAGGAAAACTTTTGCTAATAAGCCTCAAAAGTGTGATTGTTTCTATAGTATTACCAGACTTTGAGATGGCAATAAAATGGGTATTGTGAAAATTAAGACCTTTTAAACAATAACTAACTTTTAGTGGGTCTATGGTGTCTAAAAAAATCAGTTTTTTCTCAAAATTACGAGCTGGTAGTAGGAATTTATATATAGCTTTAGCACCCAATGAAGAGCCGCCAATTCCTAATACCACAATATTTTCTTGAGAAATACTAAGGGCATAATCTTTAATTTCTTTTGTATCCTGGTATGGCAATGAGAAGTACCCAACCGTTTTAAACTCTTCCTTTAAAAGACTGAAGATTTGTTCATTAGATTTGATTTGATAAAAGTTTTTATAGTATCGCATTCTATTTATAAACTTTGAAAAAAGAGTCGACTCTAATTTTACTTGTCTAGAGGATTAGAAATCGACTTTTGCCATTTCCAGGAGCTTTCACACATATATTCAAGATTGTATTGGGCACTCCAATTTAAAACTTTTTTAGCATATGATACATCTGCGAAGCAGCATGCTACATCACCCTCTCTTCTCTCAGTGATGTCAAAATTAATTTTACATTTTGAGACTTTTTCATACTCCCTAACCAACTCTAGTACAGAATAACCTTTTCCAGTTCCAAGATTAATTATTTCCAATTTGAACCCATTCTTCAAAATATCAAAGGCCTTGACATGACCCTTCGCTAGATCCTCAACATGAATATAGTCTCTAATGCCTGTTCCATCATCTGTTTCATAATCTCCGCCAAATATTTTAAGTCTTTCAATTTTTCCTGCTGCAACCATAGAAACTATTGGCATTAAATTTGTAGGCATGCCATTCGGCTGCTCTCCAATTAATCCACTGTGATGAGATCCGACAGGATTAAAATATCTCAAAATACCAATACCCCATGAATTATCTGATTGGTATAAGTCTTTCAAAATATCTTCAATAATTAACTTTGAGCGACCGTAGGGATTAATTACTGATAATGATGCATTTTCCTTAATTGGCAATTCTTTGGGATTTCCATATACTGTGGCAGAAGAGCTAAAAATAATTTTTTTACATTGATGATACTTCATAACATCCAAAAGAGTTAAGGTTCCAGATATGTTATTCAAATAGTATTCAATAGGCTTCTGAACAGATTCTCCGACTGCCTTAGAACCCGCAAAATGCAACACTCCTTCAATATCATAAGAATTAAAAACCCTCATAAGATCTCTACGATTTCTGACATCATAAGGAAAGAAAAGCACTTTCTTCCCAATGATTCTTTGAATATTGCTGATAGATTTCTTTGACGAATTAGACAAATTATCAATTACGATAATATTATGGCCTTTTTTTGCAAGCTCCACAACAGTATGTGATCCAATATAACCAGCACCACCAGTAACCAAAATCATCTATTCTTCTCCTTAAAACTCATTGAGTAAACTTTAATTGAGGCTTGAAACCAGGAACAATTTTTTTAAGAATATCTCTTGCCTTAGATGAGTCATTTTTTTGTAAAGCATATTTGAGTTGTAATAGAAGATTTTCTAAAGTTTGCCAATTATGAAAATCCTCATGAGCCATCATAATTAATTCATTCTCTGTTGATGTGACATTATTTCCAATTAATAATTCTTCATATAATTTTTCCCCAGGTCTTAGCCCTATTATTTTTATTTCAATATCCCCATTTGGGTTTTGGTCATCTAAGATTTCTAGTCCACTTAGATGAACCATCTTCCTAGCAAGATCGAAAATTTTTACTGGCTCCCCCATATCCAAAACAAACACTTCCCCACCTTTTGCAGATGCGCCAGACTGAATTACAAGCTCAACTGCTTCAGATACCATCATGAAATATCTAATAATATCTTTATGAGTTAAAGTAATCGGGCCTCCATTAGATATCTGTTCAAGGAAAAGTGGTATGACTGACCCACTAGACCCAAGAACGTTTCCAAACCTAACCATTGTAAAAATAGTTTTTGATTGAATATTCGCATAGGCTTGAAGAATTTGTTCAGCACATCTTTTGCTAGCACCCATTATATTTGTAGGTCTGACAGCTTTATCTGAAGACACTAAAACAAATGTCTCTACGCTGCATTCAACAGCAGCTTCAACAATTGACAAAGTTCCAAACACATTATTATCTATGCCTTCAATAATATTTTCTTCAACTATAGGTACATGTTTATAAGCTGCAGCATGATATATTGTGTTGATCTCAAACTTTTTTATGGTTTTAATTAATCTATCCTTGTTCCTAATATCCCCAATAACTGGAAAAATATTTTTTCCTGATGTTGATCTATCAACTTTGTATAAAGCAATTTCACTCATATCAAGCATAACAAGACTCTTAGGACAAAGAAGGGAGATTTGTCTAGATAATTCTGAACCAATTGATCCTCCTGCACCAGTCACTAAAACATTTTTTTCTGAAATATTCTTTGAAAGTAAAGTTTCATTTACTGTTGCTTTTTTTCTCCCAAGTAGATCTCCTAAACTTACTTTCCTTGTATCAGAAATATCAACTCTTCCAGCAGCTAATTCACTTAGATTCGGCAATGTTCTAACAATAACATTTTGATTTTCAATTGATAATGTCAATTTTTTCTTTTCATTTTTTGAAATGGACGGAATAGCTATGTATACCTCTTTAATTGCAAATTTCTGAATTAGTGTATTTACATCTCCGAATTCAAATACATTAATTCCCTTGATCTTTGCTCCAATTAAATCTTGATTATTATCTATAAACCCAGTTATTCTATATTTTTGCGAAAATTCAAGAGCGGCTGCTAATTCTATTCCAGCATTACCCGCACCAAATATTAGAATATTTATTTTAGATTTATTCCTTGAAAAAATTTCATTAGACGTGAAATTGATAACCATCCACCTAAATAAGAACCGTGCCCCAACTAACATTGCGAAAACAAGAAAAGTATTTATAAATATTACTGAACGAGGGATACCCTCAATCACCAACATAAAACTTAAAATTCCCCAAATTAACGAATAAAGTATTACAGCTTTGAGAGTTTGCCAAATAGACTCAAAACCAAAATATCTAATCACGGCCTTGTACAGACCGAAAGATGCAAAAACAGGAATAGATATTAAAGGTGAGATAACTAATAGCCAAAAAATTTCATTTTCAGGAAAATACCAGTGCCCAAGTCGAATGGAGAAAGACAAAAAAAGTGCGACTTCTGTGAAAAAAATATCGACAAGAATACTAAATAGTCTTTTAACTTTTCTGCTTCTATTATTTAAAAAACTAATCAATGTGCTATTCCATTCCGTTTAATGACATTGAAAATTGTCAAAACAAGGATTTTTGTATCCAAAAAAAATGATTTATTATTTGAATAATATAGATCCAACTTTACCTTTTCCTCGACAGATAATTCATCTCTACCGTTTATTTGTGCCCATCCTGTGATCCCAGGTATTAGTTCAATTACACCATTTTTTTCACGCAAAGCAATAAGATCATGCTGATTAAAAAGTGCTGGCCGTGGGCCAACAAAACTCATATCGCCGACTATGATAGAAAATAATTGAGGCAACTCATCAAGGCTTGTTCTTCTCAGAAACCTGCCAATAGGAGTGTAATATTTCTCTGGATGGCTTAATAGATGTGTAGCAATTTCAGGAGTTTGAAGAGACATAGTCCTAAATTTAGGCATTTTAAATTCTTTACTATTCTTTCCAATTCTAGTTGACCAATATATTCCTGGGCCTTTAGAAGTGATTTTTACCAAAAAAAATATTGTCGTAATTGGTATTAATAGAACAACTAATATGAACAAAGAAAAAAATAAATCAAAGATTCTTTTCATGTAATATATTTTTCAAAAATTTCAACTATACAATTCAGCCCCGCACAGACTTTTCATAACCATATGTCCAAATACGGCCTGCATATCTTCACATATCTGCATATCAAAGGATTTAATCCAAACATGATGATTTGATATCATTTTTAGCCTGCCTCCATCATAGCCACATATTGCTAGAGTGTCTACGTTCATTTTATTGGCTGTTAATGTTGCCTTAATGACATTTTCAGAGTTCCCACTTCCACTCAATGTTATTAATAAATCTCCCTCATTTAGCAGATTTTTTACCTGCTCCGAGAAAACTTCATCATATGACAAGTCATTTGAGTACGCTGTGATTAAACCGACATTATCTGACAAACAAATTCCATTAAATTTTATTTTTGTGTGAGTGTAGACCATCTTATTCCAATCTGTTATGAAATGAGATGCTGCAACAGCACTTCCTCCATTTCCACATACTGCAACACGATTTCCATTATTAATGGTTTTTCTAATAAGATTGATTGCATTCTGAATGTCCTGAACATTCAAACTTTTAGCTACAATGTTGTGTTGATTAATATAATTTTCAATCGTAAATTCCATCTTAAAAATTCTCTAATTATCTGAAAAAACTACTTTGCTCCCATCTTTATCAAATTTCAGGTCAATAGTATTAAGTTCTTTTAACTCCTCTTTTATGTATTTATGTTTATCTTTTCTAGCAATAAACATAAGAAAACCCCCATTGCCTGCGCCAAGCAATTTTCCACCAAGCGCTCCAGACTTTACCCCTCTTTCATACCAGTTGTCAATTTCATGATCACTAATACCTTTACTTAATTGTTTCTTTAATTTCCAGTTTGCATCTAAGAGCTCACCAATAGATTCTATATTGCCTTTCTCTATAGCGGCTTTAAAATCATAGACTAAATCAACCATCTGCTTCATAATTGATCTGTAATTTGTTTTTTTTAAGTTCTCTGATTGTTGATTTAAGATATCGGAGGCTCTTCTTGTTCTTCCAGAGTAAAAAACAAGTATAGATTGTTCTAAACTTTTAAGTACACTCTCTTCACAATTGATTTTTTTAACTTCTACAGTCTCGTCTGATCTAAACTCATAAAGATTCAAACCTCCAAAAGCTGCAGCATATTGATCCTGCTTACCTATATTTTCTCCACATAGGTTAATTTCAACAAAGCATGCAAGTTTTGCTAAATCATCCTTAGATGTTTCTTGTCCTTGGAATTTTTTAAGCGCATGGATTAATGCCACTGAATAAGAACTTGATGATCCTAAACCAGAACCCTGAGAGGGAATATCTGAGATAGATGTAATTTCAATTCCACCTTTTATTCCAAAATGCCCTAGAGTGTTTCTAACTATAGGATGTTCGATATCAGAGTATATTAACTTGTTTTCTGTCTTAGAGTAACTTAAGCGAATAGAATCATCAAATTTCTTATTCACTGTTAAATACATAAATTTATTTATAGTGGTAGAAATTACTGCGCCATGAGCATCTCTGTAGTATGATTGCATATCACTACCTCCGCCAAAAAAACTCATTCTTAATGGTGTTCTAACCAATATCATTCTTTCTTAATTTTTCAGAATAAATTTCACGGCATCCAAAAGATTATCTTTTTGGTATGTTGGCTTGATATCCCTCATAACAGCATAATCCAAACCATTTTTCCTAACTAAGATGCTTTTCAAATGGGCTTTACTTGCTGCAATGATATCTCTTTCGCTATCTCCAATTAGCCATGAATCCGTAAATTCGATATTTAAATCTTTCTTGGCTTCTTCAAGCATGCCAATATCTGGCTTTCTGCAAAAGCAATTTATTTTCAAAACTTCAATTTCACCATCAAATCCTTGCTCAGGATGATGAGGACAAAAATAAATTCTATCTAAATATGCCCCGTCAATCCCCAAAAGAGTTTCCATTTTTCTATGAATTTCATTCAAACCTTCAATGCTCAACTCACCTCGTGCAATAACCGGCTGATTTGTAACTATAACTGCTAAATAACCACTCTGGTTAATTAAAGAAATAGCTTCAGACACTCCCTTCAGTAACTGAAAGTTATTGATATTAGAAAGATGACCTATTTCTCGATTTATCACTCCATCCCTGTCTAGAAATATCGCTCTTCTAGAATTAGCTTTATTAAGTATATTTACTTTTCCACTTTGAATATCTTTCTCAACCTTGCTTAACCTTCTTGGCGTTCCAACATCTTTAATATATTCTGTAGAAATATATCCATAGACTCTATTGCTTTTAATTATATTTGGGAAAATATCTTTAGCTATATCAAATTTTTCTTTTGCAATATTAACATTAAGGAGGGTATTTTTTTGAAAAATATATACAGCTGCATTAACTAAGTTTGATCTCCAATTATTATCATGAGGATAAGGATGAATTTTGATAATTCTCTGTTGATCGTCAATCTCCACTAAATCAGAGTCCATTGGATGATCATTTGGATGGATAAAGATGGAAGCATCAGCATTATTTTTGTCGTGAAAATCAATAAAACTTGAAAAATTTATTTCAAAATATGTATCAGCGTATATAACCACAAACCTTTCATCAAGAGATTTAAGAGCATCAATCAATGCGCCCCCAGTTCCCCTGGGGGAATCCTCTATTAGATACTCAAACTCTATATCATCATATTCGCTATTTTCACAAAACTCTACAATTAAATTTGACTGATATGAAAGTAAAAGTGTAATTTTTCTAAAGTTATATTTTCTGCAAGAATCAATTATGTAGCCCAATAATGGCTTTTTATTTACATTTACTAGGGGTTTTGGGAGATAACCTGTAATTTCCTTAAGTCTAGTTCCTGACCCACCAGCAAGAATTACAGCTTGATTCACTGTTTCCCTTCTTGAGTAGAAATCTCTAGAACAGCTCTCTTAATTGCATCAATAGAGCTGAGTCTAGGAGACCATCCTAGATCTTTAATTTTATCAATTGAATAATTAAAGCGAGGTATATCGCCAACCCAGCCTCGATCAGAAGCTTCGTAGTATATTTTTGCATTAGGTGAAACCTGATTAACAACTTCTTCAGCAATATCTTTAACAGTAACCCCATCATCTGAAGGACCGATATTATAGTAGTTCATCCCATTAGTAGTATTCTGATTAATAAACAACATTGCTTCAATTAACTCGTCTACATGAAGATAAGCCTTTTGTTGTAATCCATTGCCAAGAACATTGAGAATTCCTGAGTTCTTTTTTAACTTTCTAATAAAATCTAGAATTACTCCATGTGTAGCTGGAACCCCAACTACGTTTGGAAATCTATAGATACAAACTTTCTCTAAGAATGATTCAAGAGAAGAGCTGATGATCGCCTCTGATGCTAATTTCATTGCACCATAATTAGATATAGGCATCAATGGACCTATATCCTCATATAATTTCTTTTTTTGATATCCATATACAGCGGAACTTGATGCAAAGAAAATTTGTTTACACCTTATTTCTTTCATTATCTTGAGAGTAGAAACTGTTGACAAAAAAGTATCATTTAAATCTACATCAAAATTAGCAACTCCAGCAGGTATATCTGAATTTGCAGCAAGATGCCAAACTTGTTTAACCTCTCTTCCTTTGAGAGTTTCTAATACTAGGGGAATATTATTTATATCATAAGGGAAAAATTCAACTTTATCTGTTTCAATATAATCCAGTGACCCCAAAGAAAGTTTATCAAAAATAATAATATTCTCTTCTTTTTTCTGAAGCTTTCTCACTAACTTACTTCCAATAAATCCAGCTCCACCAATGACTATAATACTCAAAGTCTTCTCCTAGAAATGTTACCAATTTTTTTTTCGAATATGGATTTCAAAAACTCATATAAGACTGAAGGAATTATTGAAATTACACCATAAACAAGGATACTCGCTATACCTTTATTTATGCCAAAAATACCTACACAATGTTTTAACCTGGCTTTAAATATAAAAACTCTATCCCTTCTGGATTTTTTTCTCCTTGCTATAGAGTAGACCAGAAGACTCTCCTGAAGATTATAAAATTTAACGCCATTTTTTAGAAATCTAAGCCATAGCTCAAGATCTTCAGAAAACAAAAAAGACTCATCGTATCCGCCATATTGATCTATGATTCTCTTTCTCATTATTATTGTAGGGTGGGCCACTGCATTGGAAAATAAAAAGTCTTTCTTAATATCTTGATGATTCTCTTTATATTTTCTAATTGCATAAGCAGGGGTATCAAACTTTATAGCAGTACCTATAACTCCGATATCAGGATTTTTTTCTAAAAAAGCTATTTGTCTAGAAAATTTTTCAGGAGTATTGAAATCATCTGAATCAAATCGGCCAATATATTTAGCATCTGCATACTTTAACCCAATATTCAATGATCTAACAAAACCTAATTTGATCTTATTTTCAATAATCAAAAAATAGTCTTTGTCTTTGGTGTACTTTTTGAGAAAGTCAAGGTTTTTATCATTTGGCTCTATAACAAATATAACTCTGAAATCTCTAAAGATTTGATCATTAAGTGACTTCAAAGCCCTCAATAGCAGATCTTGATCTTCATTATATGTCGTCATAATTAGATCTAGGGTCTTAGTTTCCATAATAGTAAATTAAAGTAAATTTAGTTTACTCATAATTTTTTTTACAATTCTTGCTAATCCAATTTTTTTAAGAAAAACAACAATTAACTGCCTCAATTTTGCTCTAAGGTAATAAATTTTAATTCTATATTTAGAGACTTGATTTTGTTTATTTACTTCAAAAAATAAGGCATCGATTTCATTCAGATTAACCCTATTCATCTTATTTTTTTCAATATATCTTATAGAATTCTCAAAGGATAGTAGTTTAAAACTCTTGTAATAGAAATAATTTCTTGGATTGAATAAAAGTTCGTTAAATCCTATTTCAAGTTTATCGAAACTATTCCTTGATTCTTTAAAATTAGGAATCCGATGATCATCCTCCTTGTTATTATATGAAAGAAAATTCAAATTCATTTTGGGGTACACCCCGTAAATAGAAAGAGTTGATTCACCACATAATAAAATTTTTTCAGAGTCAAATTGATTTTTAAAACTTCTTCTAAATTTATCTAGCAAAATGTCAAATTCATGGTTGATATATGGCTTACCATAATTTAGGAAATGAATTGAGTTATTATTAAATAAATATCTAGATAAGCGTGTTACCTCCTCCTTTGTGTCAGTTATATGAATAGAATGTTTTCCTAAATCATATAGATCTCTTATTGTTTGCTTAATTTCTAGAACTTCCTCATGTTTTTCACATTGGAAAAGATAGACATAAAGAGGATTAAAGTTTTTAAAACACTCCATAACTTTGACTCTTGCTCCAGGAAAATTTTTACTAAGTGTTCCTAGCCAATCTTCATTTTCATATATATGGGTTAATAAATTATGCGCTCCGTCAAGATTTAACTTTATTTTTTTTTTATAAATAATATTAGGTATTTTTCTTTCAACTTTACCTCTATTATTAACTGCTGAAGGCCATAAAAAAGCAATATAAATATTTTCTGAAAATTCGATGTATTTTAATGCTGCAGAATCTAATATATTTTCACTGACACCAAGATTTGCAAAAAACTTGTAGTCATAAACCTGGTCATGTGTTTCTATTTCTACGCACTCAACATTCTGCTTTAGATAGATGGCACTAGCGACCCTATGCGCCCCATTTCCTAAAAGTTTATTTTTGGATATTGGTATGAGAGTCTTAGTATTATTAAATCCATATTCTTGAAAATTCTGAAAAATTTTGTCAAAAGCAAAGAAGAAATCTTCTATAGAGGTCTTCTCTTTATTCCCAGGTTCCGTATATTTTCCTAAACTAAACGCCTTGATATGTTGCTCATAAAGATACCTTGCATAAATAGGGTTATTATGCCTCTCATCAAGATAGAAAAGTTTAAAAGCCAAATCAAATCTTTTATGGGTAAGAAATTGAATAGGGTTAATAACTTTAGACTCATATACCTCTTTGTTTATATCAATATAAAGTATTGGCTCTATTAATGATTTTAATTCCTCAGCACTATATAGCATCTTTAAACTTTTTTAAATAAGTCTTAACTACTTTAGGAAGAAGCCTTGATAAAAATTTCAAAATATAGCCACGAATATAAATATCGAATGGAAGTGATTTGGTCTTACCAAGTCTTATATTTCTTGGAAGTTTGTTAAAAAAAGCTTTATTCAGGGTCACATTAATATCTATCGGACGCATGTAAACATAGTTCTCTTTTTCCATATATCTACTTAATATTTCTGCAAGTTCAGAATTTTCTGGAAAATGTGTGTTTGAGAATTTTTCTATTTCTAATGAGTTTGCAAGTTTGGTCAATCTTTTTTTATAGATTTCCTTAACTGAAAGTTTTTGAATCTTTGAGTGATAAAGAAGACTGTAAAAATAATCCTCATTATTTGGATGTGGGACATTTTCTTCTGAAAAAACCTTGTTCCTCAACATATTAGATTGCCATAACTTGTCATAATAATTATCGCCAACAAATCTTAAATCGAAATGAACCATCTTGTAGTTTATCGAAGTCGAATAGGCTGCAATGCCCCATCTAGATTTAGTTAATTTCATATTTGACACAAAATCATCCAGGTCATCACACAGAATATCGACATCTTTGTCATTTCCAAAGAAATCATCTGGAAGGAATTCAAAATTTCTCAAAACCAGCCAATTTGCCGTTTCATTAGCATAGTCAATAAAATCTCTAAAACTATTCCATTTAGTAGTTTTAGTTTCATGGTATTGAAAAAACTCTTTAGACATATTTAATCATGTTTTAAAATATTGTTATTGGTATAACTTTAATTGCATTTTTTTGGCGATCTCTTCCCAAGAAAAAAAATCGCTGATCATTTTTCGACCATTTATACCCTTCTCTCTTAAAAATCCCTTTTTCTTGTCGGAAGACGCTAGCTGAA
>Ga0181569_10003322_pt1 | contig 12521 bp, 10 predicted proteins | sample 101ome_19_FD_132452 | JGI IMG/M metagenome (GOLD analysis project Ga0181569, IMG submission 132452) | Coastal salt marsh microbial communities from the Groves Creek Marsh, Skidaway Island, Georgia - 101405AT metaG (megahit assembly) | ecosystem: Environmental > Aquatic > Marine > Intertidal...
CGGTGTAAACCGCGGTGGACACCGCCGCGAGGACTTGGACGATGGTTTGTTTCAACATCGGGACGTCGTTGAAGCCTCCGAGCGCCGGGTGCGCGAGGACGCCGAGCAAAATGGTACCCAAGAAACCACCGACGCCGTGCACGCCGAAAACGTCGAGCGAATCATCGTAGCCGAACTTCTCCTTGACGGTGGTGGAGAAGAAACGGCACACGATGGCGGAAGCGGCGCCCATCAAGCACGCGCCGACGGGACCGACGAAACCAGCCGCCGGCGTGATGGCGGCCAAGCCGGCGATGGAAGCCGTGCACGTGCCGAGAACGGACACCTTACCGTTCTCGATGACGTCGAGAGCGGTCCACACGATGGCAGAAACCGAAGCGGAGAGTTGCGTCGCCAAGCACGCGAACGCCGCGCCCGCGGAGGCGGCGCCGGCGGAGCCGCCGTTGAAACCGAACCAGCCCACCCACAACATGGCGGTGCCGAGAAAGGTCAAGACCAAGTTGCCCTGGTGCATCTTATTCTCCTTACGCGCGCCGAGGTACATGGCGGCGACGAGCGCACCGATACCGGCGGTGATGTGCACGACGATACCGCCGGCAAAGTCGAGAACGCCCATGTCGGCGAAGAAGGCGCCCGGACCGCCCCACACCATGTGACACGCCGGAAAGTACACGGCGAACATCCACAGCGTGCAAAACCACATGACGGCGTTAAACTTCATGCGCTCGACGATGGCACCGATCATGAGCGCCGGCGTGATCACGGCGAACGTCATCTGGTACAAAACCCAGAGCGCTTCCGGAATCGTGCCCGCTACGGAGGACATCGTGACGCCCGCCAAACCAACCTTGTCCAAACCGCCGATGAACGACGCGAGCGTCGTGACCCCTTCCTTCATACCGACGTCGCTGAACGACAGCGAGTACCCACACAAGAACCACAGCACGGACATGTGCGCCGTGAGCGCGAAGCACTGAATCAGCACGCTCAGCGTATTACTTCGACGAACCAACCCGGCGTAAAACGCCGCCAAGCCCGGAATGGTCATGAAGAGCACCAACGCGCTCGAGATTAAAATCCAACACGTATCCGCCGCGACGACCGCGGGAACCGCCGCCGCGGCCGCGGACGCCGGTCCACCGAGCGTGAGCGCACCCACGGCGAGCGCCGCGGCGAGCACCGCCCCCTTCCCGACGACACCGTTCGCCTTCGTCGTCTCGTCGTCCATCGCGCGCACCACCGGTCGACCGCGCGACGCTTCGAGCGACACCCCTTCGACCGCCGCGTCCTCCGCGCGCGCGCGCACCACCGCCCCTCCTCGGCGTTCGAGAAGACGCGGACATATTTTATCGTCGTCTCGTCCGATCGCGCGCGCACCGATCACCGCGCGCGACGCCCCGATCACCGCGCGCGGTCGCGCCGTCGTCCCCCGCATCGTCGTCCCCGTCGACCGTCGCTTCGTCGACATCGTCGGCGTCGATCGATCGACGCGCGTCTTCATCGTCATCGTCATCGTCATCGACATCGCGCGATGAAATACAAAAAAAAATACCCGTTCGTCCACGCGTCGTCGCGCGTCACCGTGTCGCGACGACGACGACGACGCGCACCCGCATCCGCATCCTCGTTCACACCGTGTCCGCCTCAATCGTCGTTTTTCACCGTGACCCGCTCGGGGAAAGGGGGGGGGTATCGACGAATCACGACCCAATAGGTACCCCCCCCCCGTCGTCACGCGACGCCTCGATCGACAGAGGACGCGGCGTCGTCGGTCGACACGACACGACGTCGGGGGTGGGGTGGGTTCCACGACGACCATCGATCGTGTGATTTGATCGCGTTCGTGGACTGTACGATACGATGGATCGGTATGGGTAAAAAAACGTACCAATGTTCGCCGGACACGTGGTATCCGAGGGTGACGACCGGTGGATGTGGGGGGGGTCGGCGGGCGTCCGTCCGTCCGCTCGTGAACCGCGCGTTTCGTTCGTCGAATCGAATCGAAATCGGGGTCGACCGCCGCTCGACCCGACCGTGGAGGTTGGTCTCTTCGTGTGTGCGCGCCGTCACTCGACGCGTCCGTCGCCTCGCTCGACTGGACTCGACGGACCGTTCGCCGCGAAGCGGCATGGTGGTGTCGAAGTCGACGGCGACGCGCGTCGTCACCGGGGATGTCATCGCCGCGCGCGGGGTCGCGGGCGTGGGGGCGTACGTGGACGGCGCGGGACGCGTGCGCGCGAGCGCGTGTGGGGTGGTGACTTCGGTGGGCGAAAGCGAGGACGGGGTGTGGAGCGTGCGAACGGCGAAGGGTGAGGCGGTGGTGCCGAGGATCGGGGACGACGTGTACGGACGCGTGACGAGGGTGGGGGAAAAGGCGGCGAGCGTGGCTTTGGCGGCGGTGAACGGACGCGCGCCGGCGGATGGGGCGTTCGTCGGGACGATTCGGAGGCAGGACGCGCGCGCGCACGCGGTAGATTCGGTGGTGATGGATGAGTGTTTTAGGGAAGGGGACGTCGTGCGAGCGGAAGTTTTGTCGTTGGGCGACTCGCGGTCGTTTTATTTAACCACGGCCAAGGACGAGTTGGGAGTGGTGCGAGCGACGCATCGAGAGTCGAGGAAGACGATGTTGCCCATCTCGTGGACCGAAGTGCAGTGTCCGGTGACGGGTGAGGTGGAGGATCGCAAGGTGGCGCGCGTAGATGAGTGAGCGCGCGCGCGCAAAAATGTTGTAAAATGGAAAGAGTCGGTTGCCGAATCGCTGAAATCGCCTACTGTTACATCTATGTTCACAATACATCGTTGTCATCTCCCCCGACGTCGCCTCCGAGCCAAGATGAATCTATTTTTCGTGGTTTCGGCAGGCGCACGAACGACGCGTCCTCGGCGTCCTCGAGCGACGTCCGCGCCGCCGCGCTGCCGGATTGAGCGAGATAATCCGTAAACTCTGAAAATCTATACGGTTCGGACATCATATCGTCGTAATCCTCGTCGCCTTCGTCTATGAGACTCTCTCCGAGTCCGTACCCTTCGTCGTCGGATTCGCCATCCGCGATTTGACGCTTGACCCATCGGACGAACGGGTTCGTGTCGCTCAACCGTCTCCAAGATGCGTCGGACGCGCCCGCCTCGTCCCTGTGCGTAAACCTCTGCACCCCGACGATGAGCGCTCGCGCGCGCTTCGCCACGTATACGTTCGCCTCTCGCGCGAAATTTCCGAGTTCTTCTCGCAGCGTCATCTCTTCCTCGTCTCCGTCGCCGTGAGCGGAGCGTCCGCTCGCGCCCAACCGCCGCCGACCCAAATCCTCTTCGCCCGAGAAAAACACCGCCACGTACGCCATCCCCAGTCCCACGGCCACGGTGAGGGCGATGAAAATCAACAACACGAATCCATCCACGCGCTCGGGCGTCGGCGGTGGCGCCGGCGGTGGGTTCGGCGGCGGACTCGGCGCGGGCGACGGCGGCGGCGGTCTCGGCGGTCTCGGCGCGCGAGGCGGTCTCGGCGCAGGCGGCGGTCTCGGCGGTCTCGGCGGCGACGGATTCGGCGGCGCCGCGGGATAGTCTGGATACGGTGGATACGGCGGATACGCGTCCGTCGGTCCACCACCGAACCGAACGCCAACGTCTTCTTTCACCCATCGCGTCCCGTCATCGGTCGCACTCACGATCGTCGCGGCGGTCGCGACCGCGACGACCACCACCGCCACCGCGCGCGTCGTCCCTCGTCGCCTCCTCTCGCGCATCACTCTCTACCCCGTCGGCGCCATCGTCGTCGTCGTCGTCGTCGTCGTCGTCGTCGAGAAATGACGACTTGGATTGGATTTCTCATCGGTCGCGTCGTCACACCGCGCGCGCCGAGACGGAAACCATGGCCGCCAAGGAAGAATTCGACGCCGCGGCCGAGGCCATCAAGGCGGTCACCGAGGTTCGTTCGCGCGCATCGCGTGTCCCCGCGTTCGCTCGCGCCGCCGCCGCCGACGACGCGTCCCCGTCGTTATCGTCATCATCCGCGCGACGATCGACCGATTGACCCCGCGACGACGATTCGATCATCCGCAGACGACGCAAGAGGAGATGCTCCAACTCTACGCCCTTTTCAAGCAAGCCAACGTCGGCGACGTCAACGTCCCGCGTCCGGGCATGCTCGACTTCAAGGGTAAGGCGAAGTGGGACGCCTGGGACAAGCAAAAGGGCAAATCCGCCGAGGACGCGATGACGGAGTACGTCGCCCTCGTCGCCGAGCTCAGGGCCAAGTACGGCAAGTAAACGCGAGAGGCGTGCGTTCGGTGCGCGCGTCTCCGAGATGCGATGTAACGACGACATTCATTCATTTCATTCCATTCGTTCCACTCGTGTCCTTTGTCTCGCGCGGCGCCGGCGGTTTGAGCTCGAGTCTGCGCTCGATGGCGTCGACGCCACACGCGCGCGCGCGCGAGGACGCGCGGACGTGCGAGCGCGAGCGTGAGACGTGCGAGCGCGAGACGCGCCTCGTCGCGAGTACGCGAGACGCGAGACGCGCCTCGTCGCGACGTGCGAGCGCGCGGAGACGAGAGGATTGGAAACGCGTCCCGCGCGCGCGCCGACGACGCCGCGCGGTCGTGACGACACGAGCGCGCGACGGCGAGCGCGGAGACAACGCGTGAGGTCGTCGAGCGCGAGATGAGCGCCAAGCGCGAGAGCGCGGTGCGTGCGACGTCGCGCGCGCGGTCAGAGGGGTGGGAATTTTTAAAATGAAATTCCTCGGGAAGTGCGCGAGGGAGAGAGAGCGGGAAGACTGACGACGAGCGACGATCGCGCGCGCGCGCAGGAGACGGACAGTGGGGATGAGACTCTCGCTCGTGCGTATTCGCCGGTGCTGCGAAGCGGAGAGCACGGAGAGGTTGGATGCAGAGAGGCGATGGAGGACGCCGTGGTGCTCGACGACGACGTCTCGGTGGAGGGCGCGAGCGACGTGGTGGCGTTTTACGGCGTCTTTGATGGACATGGTGGACGCGCCACGGCGGAGTTTTTACGCGAAAATCTCATGAAGAACGTGATCGAGAACGAAAACTTTATGAGTGATCCCGAACGCGCGTTGAAGGAGGCGTTTTTGAGGACGGATGAAGATTTTTACAGCGCCGCTCCTGGAGAGACGAGCGGAAGCACGGGTTTGGCAGCGTGTGTCATCGGAGGTAAGTTATACATCGCGAATGCCGGAGACTGTCGAGCAGTGTTGAGTCGTAAAGGAAAAGCCATAGAACTCTCGCAAGACCAGAAGCCGAGCTCTCAGGGAGAATTGGAGCGAATTAAAAGGGCGGGTGGCTTTGTCGAGGACGGTTACGTCAACGGTTTGCTCGGCGTCTCCAGAGCGTTCGGAGATTGGCACATCGAGGGTCTCAAGGGTCGAGGAGGGAAGGCTGGTCCAGTCACCGTCGATCCTGAGATAGAAAAGACGCGTTTAACGGAAGACGACGAGTTTTTAATCCTCGCCTGCGACGGTTTGTGGGACGTGTTTAGCTCTCAAAACGCCATCGACATGGCTCGAACGAGCCTCCGTCAGCACAACGATCCCACCACCACGGCACGCGAGCTCGCGATGGAGGCGTTGCGGAGGCATAGTTCCGATAATGTCTCCGTCGTGTGTGTGTGTCTGACTCCGGAAGCACCGAAGAAGGAATCTTACATCCGCATGGCGCCGAGTCTGTTGCGGTCGCTCTCGACGGAAGCCATGTCAATGGTTTCGAAAGCCATGACGGATGATGCAAACTCACCCGCCGTACCGGAAGCGTTCGCACCGAAACGCGTGGCGAGCATACGCAATTTAAATTTGAGCCACGTGAGGTCTGGTTCAGATTCAAATTCCAGTTCGTTGGAGGTGGCATCGCAACCCTCCGCCGAGCAGGTTTCGGAAGTTTTAGACAGCATCGCGTCCTTGAACATGAGAAATAGAGTTCAAACGGGCGCATTAGGCTTAGAAAGGCTCGACAGTGGTCACATTCCCACGCAGAGCACTGGGAGTGAGCTCGATACGCTCGAAGAGGAGTAAATAAAGGTACCTAAACTTGTCAATAACACGCGACTGCGCTACCTCATCCAACGTTTGCGTTCTGCATGACGACGTCGCACGCCTCGTAGTAAATCTCGCCTAAACGTTTGATAACCGGTTTGGAGTCGGAACTTTCGCGAATCAAGCTAGCTCGTAAATTTATGACGCTATCGATGAAACGGCCCGGACGCAAATCTCTCGTGTCCAAACCAGTCACTTTCGACGCCCTCTCGATGCGAGGCTGGAATCCCCGAGTTGTCGGTTTGAGCTTAATCTTCCCGTCCGGTCCGCGCGCGTCTTGTTCGTCTTGTTCGAGTTTGTCTTTCGTTTCGTCGAACATTTTCGCCAGGAAGGCGCGTCTCTCTGCCACCGTGTTCACCGTGACGAGCTCCTTGATGAGCGTGGACTCCGCCTTTGGAAGTTCTGAGGGAGCGAACGATCCCGAAAGCACGGTTTCGCTGTACACCCCGGTCTCGTCGACGTATTTCGAAAGTTGTCTCGCGGTCTCGCGAACGACGATGACTTGATACAGGAGATCCCAGTTTGGAATCTGTTCCTGCAGTTCTAACTCGTCCACGAGCTGCGCGGCGGCGCGTTCAATCTTCTCCAAGCTCACAGCCGGAACCTCGACGTCACCGAGCACGCGTCCGCCCCCTCCGTGCGCTGTGCGTATGACTTCAAATCGTTCCTCGTTGCTCTTCAACCTTGCGACGAGTTGTACGACCTTGATCTCATCCGTAAAGGAATCCGTCACCGTCGCCAGCGTCTCCTCCTTGATGGCGTTCAGCAGCGACACCAATTGTAAATCCCCACTCGCCTCGCTCGCCTGCACGTACGCCCCGAGCGCCGCTAAAAATGATCCATCCAATTCCTCGAAGTGCGATCGCACCACCGATCGAAGCACCGCTCGCTTATCCACCGTCTCCGCCGGCGTCTCTCGGTTCTCCGCCTCGCTCGCCTCGTTGAGCACCTCCGTCGCCGCCTCCTCCACGAATATCCCCTGCACCGTCTCTCGAATGATCGCGTCCAATACCGCGCTCGCCGCGTCGATCCGTCTCGCCGTTTCGTCGTCGTCCTCCGCCTCGTCCTCGCGCTCCTTCGGAGACGCGCGCGGCGGTCGAGCCGCCGCCCCGCGCCCAATCCTTCGCGCCACCACTACCGTCCCGCGCCGTCTCCTCCTCCCAACGATCGACGCCGCAAACCACGACGACGACGACGACGACGACGACGACGACGCGACCGACGAGGACGCTCGCGTCCGCGCGCGCGCCACCACCGCCGACACCGACGGCATCGCGCCACCGTTTGGAGGCGCCTCCCACCCGCGGTCGCCTCCGAGACGCCGACGAGACGTGTGCGCGCTTCAATCACACACAGTCTTCCATGCGCGTCACTACGACACTTTCGCCGGTGCGTCGACGATGACTAAAAACGCCGATTCGGACACTCGGAACCTCCGCGATGCCGCGCGCGCGCGTCCTGTCCCGGCAGAGCGACGCGCGCGGAGGGACGACACGCGCGGGCGCTGGCCACGTCACCGCGGGCGCGCGGGCGACGCGTTTTCGTTCGGTCGCGATCCGGTCGCGCGCGAGCGAGAGACGAACGCGCGGCGCGAGGGGTCGCGCACACTCATTCATTCATTTTCGTTCCGTTTCGGCGTCGACTTTCCGGGGTGGCGCGCGAGCGGTCGGGACGGCGCGCATCGTCGACGCGCGCGCGCGAGGCGAGCGTTTCGGCGCGGCGCGGCGCGTGCGGTGAGTTTTAACGCGCGCGCGCGCGGGTGAGAGAGACGCGAACGGGCGTCGCGCGCGCGTCGAGGGTGGACGAACGCGCGAGGGCATCGCGAGGTGCCCAGTCAGCAGAGGGGGAGAGAGAGAGAGAGAGGGAGAGGCGGCGGAGCGCGTGGCGAGAGAGCAAGCGCGCGTGCGTCGTGAAAACGGAGGGTGATAGAGAGAAGAGGGTGATAGAAGACATTCTTTTAGAGCGAAGGGGTGGCGCACAGAGACGGGCGGTGAGGATGGACGAACCGGTGCCGATGTTGGCGCCGCCGAGACGGGAGACGCGAAACACCCCGGCGCGCGTGGCGCTCGGATTCGACGTCAAGGAGGATGCCCTGGATGAGCGATCGATCGGGGATGGAGACTCGCCGACGGGTGTTGTCGGTGGGACGCTAGTGCGCACAGCGTCGGGGAGCGCTGGTTTTGATGGCGACGATGGGGAAAAGACGAGTCTGTTGAGCGCCAAGGAGTTGGCGGTGCCGAATCACGACATTCGCATCATGTTGAAGAATGGATCTTCAAAACCGATGGAGGTTTTGAGATCGCACATGGTGACGTCGTTGACGTTGAGTATGAAACCGGAATGGTTCATGAAACATCAACACGTATTTTCTCGATCGAGTCGTCTGCTTTTGGGTGGTTCGTCGCTGCCGGAGGATGTGACGCAGGATGATTTGTACAACAAACTCGACGATCCGAACGCGTACAGTGAGGTGGTGATGAAACTCGCCGATTTGCAGTATATTCGAGTGAAAGCAGTCATCAACGTCAACGAAGCCGGTGACATCGATGAACGCGAATATTGGCTGCCTTTGAACAAGACACAAACCGTCGGGGAAATTAAGAGGCTGGTCGCCTCGGCCGACGGCTTGGAATCGACGAATGAACAATTGCTCTCAAATGTCGATGTGTCGACGGGCATGAGCATGGTGTTGCGCGGCAAAGAACTCGACAACGATATTACGGTGGAAAGCCAAGGTTTGGAACACAACGCTCTGGTGCATTTATTCGTCAGGCGTGACGCCAACGTCAGCGTCTCGATGCGGGGCAACAACCAACTCGAGATTAAGCTCAACGTGAACAAAACGGCGGATAGCATGCGCGATAATTTGAACATGACTATGCCAACCATGGCGGGATCTTTAGATACCGCGAGATACACGCGAAGGAGTGGCGGCATTTCCATCTACCCGCGACCGGGTTTGAGAAGCGGACCACTGAGCGCGTACGGCGGACGAGAGGGCGCGTCTCTCGAGTTGCGCCCACACGTCCCTCGAACTTCGCCTCGCTACGGTGCATCGAATCCCGTTTCGATCGCGTCGTCTCATTCGGCGACATTCGGCGCCAACTCTTTCGGAGGTAGAAGTTCCATTGGCACGTCTTGGAGTTACAGGTCGCCGTTGCTCAATCGAGGACCGCCGGAAAAAGCCAAATCGGTCTCGCCGCCGAGCGCACCGCTGACGCCGTTCGGTAGTCCGGGCGCTCTGTCTGCGTCGTTCGATTTGGCGCGCGAGGGCTTGCTTATGGGTAATGCGCCGCAGCTGTCTCAGGGCGGCAACGGCGGCGCCTACTTTTTGAAGGGCGTCGACGGCAAGCCCGCCGCCGTCTTCAAGCCCGCCGATGAGGAGCCGTTCGCTCCGAACAATCCGAGAGGACATCGCAGTAGTCTGAACGGTGAAGGTATGCGTAAAGGTACCAAGGCTGGAGAGGGTGCAACCCGCGAGGTTGCGGCGTACCTACTCGATCACGGCGGTTTCGCCGGCGTTCCGGCGACGTCGCTCGTCCATCTGACGGATGGTAACGGGGAAGACGAAGACGACGGAAAGCTCGGATCACTTCAAGAATACGTCGAAAACACCGCAGAGGCTGAAGAATACGGCCCGAGCATGTTTCCCACGGATGAAGTGCACAGAATTACGATTCTTGACATTCGCTTGGCCAACACGGATAGAAACGCCGGCAATATTCTCTGTCGGAGCGATGAGGAAGGTAAAATCGTGTCATTGATTCCCATCGATCACGGGTACGCCCTTCCTCACACGCTCGAAGATGTGTGTTTTGAATGGGAATTCTGGCCTCAAGCATCGATTCCTTACGGTGACGACGTCAAAGAGTACGTCGAACTCCTCGACGCCGACGCCGACATCGAATACTTGCGCGAAAATGACATCGAGCTTCAGGCGTCGTCCGAGCGTGTCTTGCGCGTGTGTACGCTCCTTCTCAAGGAGTCTCTCAAGCGTAATTTCACCGCAGCAAACATTGCTTCCATGCTCAGCCGAAAGATGATCAACCGGAAATCAGACATTGAAAAAATCGCCTCCCAAGCGGCGTCCACCGCCATCGCCGAGGGTCGCTCTGAGAGAGGTCTCCTGGTGCACAAATCGCCAGAGAATGGCTCATTTTGGAACGATTTGGCCGGTGACGAAGTCGCCGAATCGCGTTTCATGACGCGATTCACCCAACTTCTCATCGATTACCTCGATGACTACGAACCCGACGCGTACGATTGAACTTTCCATGCGGCGTTTTCAATCGTCGACGCGTCTCCGGCGCGAGACGAGGCGCGCCGCCGCCCCGTCTCGGGCCGCTGTACCATACACGACCGGCGCGTGTGCAACTCACCGCGCTTATATCAAAAACAATGTGCAAACGTGTACTTGTAAAAAATCCACTGTTAATCGTGTACATACGAGACGTCCGAGCCGTTCGACGCGTCAGACGCGTCCGTTATCCGTCGGGCCCCGAGAGGAATAAAATGACATCGCTGTGTGAGATCGCGGGACGTCACACGGCGACGCCGGCGCGCGATCGCCATGGGCGCGAAATCGTTCGATGACATGTTCGCGTGCACGCCCGCGTCGCTCACCAAGCTTCGCGGACGCGCGAACGAACGCGCGACGCCCCAACACGACGGCGGGCGCGACTACTCGCCCGTGGCGTTCCCGAACATGCGCGAGGAGGGCGCGGCGATCGCGGACGCATTCGGGGACATGTTTCTCGCGTCGCCGGCGTCGTTGAAAAAGATGCGATCGAGCGCGAGCGCTGGGTTCGGGTCGCCGGTGGCGTGCGTCGTCGAGGAGCGCGGGGAGGCGAAGGCGGCGGCGACGAAGGAGCCGGTGAGTTTCTCGGAGATGTTTACGAGTTCTCCGGCGGATTTGGCCAAGATGCGACGATCGAACGTCGGTGGATCCGAGCGTGGAAGCTCGGTCGTCGCGCCGGAGGTGAGAGGGGACGGTCGTTCGCGCGTAGAGGCGTTCGCAGGGATGTTTGCGAGCTCGCCGGCGGATTTGGCCAAGATGCGGGGCAAGCCGAAAGCGGCGGTGCCGTATCAAGACGCGCGAGGAGGGACGTGCGCAAGGTTTTCGGTCGTTGCTCCTGATTTCCAAGCCATGTTTGCGAGCTCTCCGAGCGATTTGAACAAGATGCGAAGTGGAACGAGTTCGAAGAAGAGCCTTGGCGTGGAGCACGACAGATTCGAGGTGACGTACTTGCTCATTGCTCCGAACGAGACGGCGGCTCGGGAGAAGGTTTTAGAGATCTGCCTCGAGCAAACGGTGGAGTTACCGGCGGCGCTCGTTCCCGAAGGGACGTGGATTCGCGAGCATGTCGTGGGAAGATTGGAATCTCTCTCCAAGCCGAAGACGGGTCCGCACGCGCGTCGCCCCGACGCGTGGAACGCCGTCGTCAGCTACCACGCGGACACCGCGGGTGGCGAGTTGACCCAACTCGTCAACGTGATTTTCGGCAACACGAGTATGAAGGAAAACGTGATGGTCATGGACGTTGACTTACCGCAGTGCGTCTTGCGCGAATACCCGGGACCGCGTTTCGGGGTAGACGGTTTGCGTCACCTCCTGCGCGTGCCCGAAGGTCCCTTGGTCATGACGGCGCTCAAACCCATGGGCTTGTCGAGCCAAGAGTTGGCCGAGATCGCCTATGGATTCGCGAAGGGCGGCATCGATATCATCAAGGATGATCACGGACTGGCGGATCAGCCGTACAGCCCTTTCGACGAGCGCGTGCGCATGTGCGCCGAGGCCGTCGCCCGCGCCAACGCGGAGACGGGACGGAACGTTTTATACGCGCCGTGCATCAACGCTCCGGCGCACTTGGTGATCTCTCGCGCGCACACCGCGCGACAAGCCGGCGCGGGTGCTGTTTTGATGATTCCAGGCATCACCGGTCTCGACACGGTGCGAGACCTCGCGGCGGATCCGAGTTTTGGCCTTCCCATCATCGCCCACCCAGCGTTGCTCGGGTGCATGCTCGGCGGAGGAAGCACGAATAGAGTAGCAGGATTTAGCCATGAGGTGTTGCTTGGGGTGTTGCCTCGCCTCGCCGGCGCGGACGCCACGGTATTCCCATCGTTTGGCGGTCGATTCGGATTCAGCGTCGAGGAGTGTCAAGCCATCAACGCCGGGTGCACGCGTCCGATGGGCAACCTTCCCGCCATTCTCCCCTCTCCAGGTGGGGGCATGACCCTCGAGCGTATCGCGCAGATGCGCGAGGTGTACGGTCCCGATTTATTGCTCCTCATCGGCGGCTCTCTGTACTCGCACTCGGAAAACTTGGTCGAGGGCGCGCGTCACTTTATGAAACTCGCCGGTCGCCGAGACCTCTTCGGACCCCTGGAGCGACCGCACGACGGTCATCGCGGACACAGAATGTGAGCGTCGTTCACGAGTAGTACACGTGTGAGTGAGTAATATTATTAAAACGAA
>Ga0181569_10003323_pt1 | contig 12520 bp, 10 predicted proteins | sample 101ome_19_FD_132452 | JGI IMG/M metagenome (GOLD analysis project Ga0181569, IMG submission 132452) | Coastal salt marsh microbial communities from the Groves Creek Marsh, Skidaway Island, Georgia - 101405AT metaG (megahit assembly) | ecosystem: Environmental > Aquatic > Marine > Intertidal...
CATTAGACCGTCAAGCATCTTTGCTCGTAATGTCAAAGGGAGATAGTGAAGATTCAATCCGTAGAATCCACCCGGTGCTTTATCAACTAATATTACCAACGGAAACGTATCATAGTATGGTAGAGTATCTTTGTGCTTCGGATCGTAGTAATACATGTACATGCTACCAGGCATGAAAGTATTCACAGATTTAATCGGCTTCTGTCTAGTAATAGAAGAAGGGTTAATAGCACCAAGATCGCTTGCTCTTTTCCGGAACCAGTTAATAGACTGTTTCGTCCGCGGAGTCACGCCCGCACGGAAGGCTTCGATTTCCAATTGTTGAAATATATTCGCCATTTATTACCTTAAGATCTTTTCTTTTTATTTATGCTCTTTTTAACAGGCTTCAATGGCGCAATAGGTTTAAAAGTACTCTTCTTCATAATCCCCATTTGGTTCAATGTATCTTCGGTCCAGATCTCGAATGTCCACCCTCGATCCAATGCATACTCTTTTGCAGCTTCCCATTTATTTCGATTCTTAACATAAGTAAATGATTCCTCAAGATATCGTTTCGTTTTTCTTCCTTTATACTCAGGAGGAACAGTTTCTTTCTTCGGTTTGATCTCTACAAGATAGGTTTTATTCTCTGTGACAATTAAAAGGTCCACAAAGTATCGGTGATATTTTTTGTCTATATCATAGTAGTACGGTATGACTATCTCTTCGCTTGACCATGACCTCACGTTCGGATTCGTATCACACCATTTAAAACAATGCTTTTCCCACAGTGATCTATATACTACTTTGTTCGGATCACCCTTATATTTGTTCTTATTTTTTACTTTGTATATTCCAGAATAAGCCATTAAAAACCACATAAATAATTTAGAAACTTTTTAGATATTTATTAGGAAAATAAATGGCACTAAAATATCCCTTAGAAGTAGGTGAAGAGAATAGTAAGGACCGATCCCCGGGGTTTATTAACTTTCAGCCTTTACAATCTGAATCTGCTGGCGGTCGAGGAACCAGCGTGGTAGTGGTACCGGGTGGAGCGATACGTATGTTTATTCCAAACGGTCTACAGTTCTCGGATAACGTTACTTACAGTGACGCAGATCTTGGTGCTATTGGTGCTGCAGCTGCTGCTATTGCAGGCGGTGGTAGTATAGGAGGATATGGTGGCGATCCTAGATATCAAGAAGGCGGTTTAAATACTCTGTTTAAAACAGCCGCTGCAAAATTTGGTCCAGAAGCGTTGGGTGGTTTAATAGGGAAAGCTACAGGGCGTAGCGGTATCCTTGGTGCAGCAGTTGGTAGTTTAGTCGATACTACTAAGATCCAACAAGGTGTATCTCTTGCTACTCAAAGAGCAATCAATCCAAATACAAAAGCTCTTTTAGAAAGAGTCGGAATACGGCAATTCAACTTCCAATTTACTATGATTCCTACTAGTAGCGCGGAGGCAGAAGCCATAAGAGAGATTGTAAAGATATTTCGAGAGTCTATGTATCCTGAGGTAGAACCTATAGCGAACTTACCTGCCTTCCTTCGATACCCAAATTCGTGGAAGGTCGAGGTTAGACCGAACGGGAGGCCGGGATCAGAATATAACGTTAAATTTAAAGATTCGTTTCTTACCAGTGCCTCAGTGAGTTATAACCCAACATCCACTTCTTACTTTAAAGACGGTTCTCCAGTTGAAACGGTACTTTCATTAGCATTCAAAGAAAAAGAAGCGCTTTCAAGAGAAGATATCGGAGCCGGATTCTAATGCCTTTTTTAAATAATTTTCCAAACACTCCTTATAAATTTGGTAATGAAGATTTCACTGTAGATTTTCCGGATCTTACAGTTTACTCTGATATAATTGATTCGGTTAAGTTGAATGGTTCTTTCTATGACAAATACTATATTCAACAAGGAGAGAGACCGGATACGCTTTCTCAGAAGATCTATGGCACCGATAAATGGCATTGGACCTTTTACCTGTTAAATGATCATCTAAGAGAAATGGGTTGGCCTCTTGATAGGGCTAAGCTCCAGGACAAATTGGATGACGATTTCCCGAATACGATTCTTGTAACATACGAAGATATATTCGATAACTTTAAACCTGGTACCACGGTCACCGCCGCGAAATCAAACGCGACTGGAAAGATTATCCGAAGAAATGTAGATCTTGGATATATCTGGGTTGAGGGTAAGCATGAATTCCAAGAGGATGAAACGATTGACGCATTCGAGGATGGAATAGATAAAACGGTTATCATCCATAAAGCGTATAGTGAGGAAAAGACAGCTCCGATGTTCTATACAGATGCAAATGGTAACCCAGCTGATATCGATCCGAGAGTTGGTCCCGGTGAACTGTTAACTGCTACAACCTATGAGCGGTACTATATAGATCTGAATGAAGAAAATCGTAGCATTAAAATAATGAGTAAAGAAGTAGCTGCACAGGTCGTCGAAGAAATGAAAAAGGTATTAATATAGTATGGCAGGTCTTCCTAAAGGTAAGGTTGTTACACCTTACGATTACTCGATAGACACAGCAAGGATTACTGCTGATCGTGCGCCCGGTCAGGCAATCGATATTCGTGAAGCTATCGTCCAAATAGACCTGTACGAGCACGTAGAGCACCCGTATGTGTCCGGCTCAATGATTGTACTGGATAACGTTGGAATATTCGAGCTGGGCGATTTTCAAGGAACCGAGAAATTTCAATTAAAGATTACACTACCTGACGATACCAAAAGTATTGAAAAGAATTTTATCATTGTATCTGTACAAAATGTTGTGAAAGAAAACGATAACACCTCTGATCTTTATTTCAGATTGGTGGAAGAGTCTTTCTTTAAAAATAAGATTAAAACGATGAGTAAGGGGTTCGAGGGTAAACCAAGTGAGATCATTGAATCTATCTTAAAAGAATCGGAGATCGGTGTAACTCTTGAAAAAGGAACTCCTGAGATACAAAACCGTATGAGATATATTGTTCCTTATATCTGCCCATACGAAGCATGTGAGATTCTAAAGCAAGTATCTACTACGTCTGATGGTTATCCTTACTTTTTATATTCAACGGTTGGAAGTAAGGATAAGCTATATTTTAAGAACTTAGAGGAGTTATTCCAGGCTGCACCTATCACTAGCGAGCCGTTCATCTACTCGTTGTATACTACTGGTAAACAGGATGCTGAATACACTCAACAAGCTAGATTTATAGAAGGTCCGTACGCAGAGAACCGTTTGATCACTGGAAGAAAGAATAAGCTAAAGCTAGAAGGTAAAGGTAGAACTGTCTCTAACTTTAACGTTTCAAATAATCATGACGTCCTATCGATTTTAAAAAAGGGATATATCGGATCAAACGTTTCTTCTATTAACTTGAATACAAGACAGACCGGTGCAGAGTTTAAGTTTAATGTGCAAGAAGTATTCGATAAAATGAGTACTTCAAGCATTTTTCCTGACGGTCAAAAAATACAGACATATGATGACAAGGCTTTTGACGGAATGCATAATTCAAGCGCTAAGACCCAAACACGTTTATTCTCGTCACGTATATACTCAGACAATATAGCGAATATACATGATGAAGGATATACCCTCGGGGGTAACTCTCGAAACGTATACACTCAGAGAGCTATTCGCAATTTCTTCAGTAAAGAATCAATGGACGTAACTGTACCGGGTTATCACTTCTTAGGAGAGAATCGAACAATTGGTCGGAAGATCAACCTGGGCTTCATTAAAAGTAACATTGATGCGAGTTTTACAGATCCATTTGACCGAAAGCTTTCAGGTGAATATATGATTTTTGCCACGAGACATACCTTTAGTCTGAAGAGATATGATGTAAGTTTAACCGGTATCAAATTAAGTAGTAGGAACAACTGATGAGCTATTTTATAGGTGATACCAGTAATTTCGGTGACGATGTAAGATGGTGGGTCGGTGAGGTTGTTGATACTAAAAATGATCCGCTGCAGCAAGGAAGAGCTCTTGTAAGGATCTTTGGCATACACGGTCCAGATGTTCGGGATGATCAATTGCCATGGGCACCAGTTATACTTCCGGTAACAAGTGCAGGTGCAGGCGGTGGAGGTATTACACCAAATCTACAAGATAATGCAAGAGTGATGGGGATCTTTCTAGACGGAAGAATATCACAGAATCCAATCATACTTGGTCATACCGTTACTACGGATCAAGGTCTACCTCCTGCAGGTCAGGGCGGTTCTCCTTCAGGTACATACGGAATTCTTCCCGATGCAGGTAATTTACCAGCTGGTCAGATAACGGGTTCTCGGTTCAACGGAACTTCTCCTGAAATGAGAGAGACTGTTGAAGAAAGATATGGACCGATTACCGATCAAGAGTTTAGGGATCTCGTGTCGATTATATACTGTGAAGCAACACCGGATGATAAAGAAAGAGCTTGGGTTTGTGCAACAATAATGAATAGAAGAAGAGCGAATCGTTGGTTCTCTGCTGATACGGTAATAGGGGTTCTTTCGAAAAGATTCCAGTTTCAACCTGTGACGGGCTTATCTGGTAACGGTCCACCGTTACAGAAATTCATTGACGGACCTCCTGAATCTATAGCTCGTCAGATATACGGGGCTGTAACACAATACCTAAATACTGCACCTGATAATCTATATAACTTTACTTCTGGTAATCTAGGTGCATATAGAGGAACCGGTAACGATCCAGAAAGTGTAAAAAGAGAGTGGACAACTGGTGACAACGCCTTGGTGTTTGTTGATACGATCGGTGAAACAATGTTCTTCATTGATCCGAGAGGAGATGGATAATTCATGCCTTTATTAGCTTTGAATACTATTAATAAAGTAATAACTGGTTTAAGTGCTGCTGGCAATCTTCTAACCGAAGGATTGATCGACGTCTCTTTATATTCAAGAGCTGCTGACTTTGGTAAGTTAGGCTCTGTGGGGGATCTTATCGGTGAGGAGGGAAAAGAATATTTTAAGGTTATTCAATCTGCCGTAGATGGATCGAACTTTAGTGCTGTTGCTCCACTTAGCTTTTCTGGTGTAGCTACCTCCTTTAGTGATCTAAGAGGAATGCAGTTAGCATTTTCAAACGCTTTAGTCGATCTATCTGACGGCCTTGCAAATGCAGAGGTCTATGTTAATGGAGCAGGTAAGGATCAGTTAATTGATCAAACGACCATTAGCTCTTTGCAGTCAGAACTTGATTCGCTCAACGGTGATCTCAATGGATCGGTGACTACTACATCAGAACTATTAAAGACTGTAACCTCTTCAAGCAATCCTGCAGCATTGAATAGAGCTCTTCAGGAATCTACTAACGTTGAATTATCAGATCTAAGCGGCGTTTTAGAGCAAGCGAATAATTTTCCTACCCAAGACGTAGGAGAGGCAATACGTCAAGCTGATTTCAGAGAACCGAGTGGTGTAGCTCTATTACAATTCTCTGAAGTTACAAGTGTTATTTCAGGATTAAAAGACTTAGCAAGTCGTGTTCAAAGCGAAATACTACAACTTGGCGAGGGTATAATCCCAGATGATATCATTAGTGATCTATCCAGTCAGGTAAAGGATATCCAGTCAGGTATACCAGCAATTTCAAAGGCAGCTGCTACTGTCGGAGCTATATCTGGTGTGATTGAGTCAACTGTTCCATCATATTCCGGTAGATTGGTAGATGATATTGTATACGATCTTGATGAAGAGATACAGAAGACGCTGCAGACTCTTTTAAGTAAAAACCTTATACCGGCAGATGAAAAACTTCAAATCCTTCAATCATTAGTTTCCGGAAATATTACAAAGGCAACAAATCTTGTAATAAGGTTCCAGAATGAAACAGCCACGATTACCGAACCAAAGGATATATCTGCGGTATTAGAAAACATTAATCTTGATGTGCCGACTATGGTTACCGATGGATCCGGTGAGAGAATCCCAGCCACAAATCTCTCTTCAATCGGTAATCTCAACTTTGTTAATACTGCAGAAGAGATGGAAGCTATATTCGCTTCATCCTCTCGCAGGATTGATTCGATCTTACTCCACGGGGGTCCAGGAAATATTGACGCATCGGTTTTAAATAACTATCACTTTACCATTGGCCGCAAAGGTAGAGTCGTTCGAGGCGCACCGATCGGGCAAACTGTTTCAGGTCTCGGAGGAGGTAATGGAACAGTACACATTTTAATTCAGGGTGATCCACTTGCTGTAGACCAGACTACAAATAAAGGTACCACACAGCAAATTGAATCCTATAGACAGATCATAATCGCTGCAAAAAGAATAATTCCTGGTATCACAAGTGATAATGTAAACGTAGTCAACACTGCGCTTGCTGAAGCAGCAGGTAGCCAGGTACAAGGCCCAGCTTCACCCCCGATCATTTCTGAGGGGGTAGTACCATTTAATCCGAACCAAGTTGATTATTGTAGTACCGGATCAGGTAATAGCTTTACTGGACCAGCTGGAAGAGCGCCAGCATATAATGGACCTATCATTCCTGGAAAAGCAGGCTTTGGTCCAGATAACGTCCCCTATACCGAAAGATATTCTATGGATCAAACCAAGAATCCTGAAAGGATTGGTTACGATGGAACAAACGGAAAAATCGATCCGAGCACATTGATTCAGGTTCAGGAAAGATCCTACTCTGGTTGGGGCACAGGTCCAATGCTTCTCAAACCGGATGTCGCCCAAAACTTTATTGCGATGAGAGATGCTGCAAGATCTGATGGAATTGATATTATATTGAATCACGGCTATCGTTCGTACTATTATCAGTATCTAATCTCGATAGATCCAGGTGAACCAATCTTTGCCCAGCCGGGTAGATCAAACCATGGTACAGCTGTGGCAATCGATGTACATCCTGGTCCTGGTGTTTTGAACTGGATGAATGCAAACGGAGCTCGTTGGAATCTTATTAATAGACTTGGATCCAGAGATCCGATCCACTTCTCCCCGAGTGGCAGATAAGTGAATTAGGAGAAATAAATGACGACCGCACAAGATATTGTTATTGCTATCGGGACAAATGATACTAGCACAAGTGACATTATTGCTGGTAATATAAGACAAATCGTTAATTACTTTGAAGAAATTGGTGTTCAAAGTATTACTATTATTCTGCCGAATCTTCAATTATTTCGTACACAGTATGAAGCGATAACGAGAGGAGCTGGTGGTACTTCGGCTAAGTTGGTAAACGGCGAATATCAACAATCGAAACTGACCGATAACTATGTAAAAAGATTTAACACGACAAACCCCGGAGCCACTATTCTAGGTGATCTAAATGCAGTTAAGCTGGCTGGGTCAACGTCATCAGAATCAACTTCATTCCGAAGCGCTGGAGCAACCACTGGCGAGTTAACTGCACAGGTTGTTGGTGTACTTGGAAATCCTTTAATAGAGGAAGAGAATGAAGGATCCACAACAGGACTTACCGATACCGTTACCGGTAGAGCAAATGAGCAATTAAGAACTAACTCTGCTTTAACAGGTGTTGATCTATCTTGTCATGGCGGCAGAGTTGGCGATTACGGAAATACCCAGGTAACAAGATCTCCTGGCGGGCATCATGTCGAATTAAACGATACACCTGGGTCCGAAAGAATACTTCTCAAGCACTCAAATGGTTCTGGTATTGAAATCCGTCCTGATGGTTCTATTCTTATTTCAGCATCGTCACTTGTATTCGATTTACAAGGCGGTATGAACATTATAGGCAACGGTAATCTAAATATCGATGCTGGTGACGTTACAGTAAAAGGTAGAGGTAAGATTAAGCTTGATGCAGGCGGTAGACTGATCACCAAATCAACACACTCTATGGAGCTTGTCTCAGGATCAAAATACTCTAAAATTGACGGTTCGGCCCATACACGTATTACAGGACAAAACTCTTCCATTACAGTCGGTGAGAAATCTGAGGTGAACCTAAGTGGATCAAGTATAAGTACCAAAGGTGAAAGTAAAATACTCAGTGAAGGTAATATGACGCTTGCTTCGGCAGGTCCGTTTTCTCTTAGCTCCCAGATAGGGGCTTACATGTCTTCACCTTCAACTCGTATCAACGGCAATAAGTTACAGATCATAGGATCTTCTGGTACGATTGGTGGTGATAATATCATCATGTATAACTATAATATGTACACAGACCATACCATAACAGCTGGGGATACGCTGGAGACGCGAGCTGTTCATGCAGATAGGGTAAATGCTACAAGTATGCATGCTACCACGTTCCATGGCGATCTAACCGGTCGAGCAGACACGGCTATTGCTTCTGATACGGCCAACTATGCTTCAAGTGCTGGTTCTGCTCCATTAGGTTCTGCTGGTTCTCCTTCTGGTTGGACGAATAATAATACTACTGCAGATGACGTAGAGCTTGATGATAAAGAAACGTTCAGACCGACTAGTGATATTGTAAACGCTCGAATGAAGACCCTTGGAAATGGTATAAGAGAAGTTCAGATTGATGTTGGAGATTACATCCGAGATCAACTTGATCACAGTGAAAGACACGGTCTGTCTACTAGAAATTAAGTGAGGAATAGAAATGGCAATCTTTTTTAATGATACAGGACAGGTTATTTCGAGCCTAAGAAACAGCACGCTTTCTTTTGAAAATAATCCTCTTCATGTACAAGAATCCATTGCAAAAGGATTTATATCTGAAGAGGGTCTGAATGTTTCTCCTCCTGCTATACAAAAGATCGCTGGTGCACAACCAGTAACAGGATTGACAAAGCTTGGTATAGGCGCACCAACAAAAAGATTTCAGCCATCTGTCGGTTTAAAGGATTTTGTTCCCGATCCTGAATTCTTTCCTACGGCGAATAAAATATCTACACAGGGTTCAGGATATCATCTTACAAGAAATATCACTATTGCAACCTTTAGCGGATCGAATCATGCTCCTGTAGATTTCGACCAAGTAGAAGAACCGATGGTTGTAGCAAAGAATTTGTACCTTCAAGCATGCATCCTTTCTGCAGCAAGTTCAAGGAAAGAGTTTCAGGGTTACAGGATTTTAGTTGAAGAAGGTCTTTATAACTATGCAGATGTTGAAACAAGAATCGAAGGTGACTTAGCAGATCTTTCTTCGAAAGGAAGAGCAATCGCATATAACGTAGTGACACACGAGGGTGGATTCTATAGTAAGAGTAAGGTGTTTCAATTAGCACAATATCTTTTACACTATCCGTTCTATGATAAGTTAATATTAGATTGGCACACTTATACAGGTGCGCTTGGGGTTAGATTGTTTGTGGTAACTCCTGATATATCAAATGGCACTGAAGGTGTAGTCTTTAAAAGAGAGACAGAGACTCGATTCAACAATAAAGTAATGTCGGGTAGCTTATGTCTACTCGGAACAAATATTGGTGGCACATCTACAACGGAATCGATTTAAATCATCATAAATAGATTTAAGGGATTTACAAAAGATAAAAATCCGGTATAATATTAAAGACCTTTTTGGGAAGGATAGAATACATTGGCTACCCGTACATTTTCTCAAGAGACGAATGTCTTATCTGGGAGCAGTATTACATCATCTCGTTCTAGAGATTATAAAGATATAGATCTATCATTCCTTACGAATGACTATGGAGATGTGTATAAAAAGATTGATGCTGCTGCAGTAAAACAATCATTAAAGAATTTAATATTAACTGACTATGCAGAGAAGCCTTTTAATTATTACTTTGGATCAGATATAAGAGGATTACTCTTTGAACTTTTTGATGCTGGTACCGAAGGCGATGTACAATATAGGATTCAAAACGCAATTGATAACTGGGAGCCAAGAGCACAGGTAATTAATATTACGGTAAAGGCTCTTGATGAAGAGAACGCATTAGATATTCAACTTACTTTTAGGGTTATTAATACGACAGAAACAATTACCCTTAATACAACTCTTTCGAGGCTAAGATAAGATGGTAACAAACGTACAATCTACACAATTAGATTTCCAAACTATTCGAGAAAATCTAAAAACATATTTTGCTCAGAGTGATCAGTTCTCTGATTATGACTTCGAGGCATCGGGTCTTTCAAATATCTTAGACGTCTTAGCTTGGAACACCCACTTTAATGCTCTGACTGCGAATATGGCGATTAACGAGTCTTTCCTCGAGACTGCTCAACTTCGTGCGTCCGTGCTTACGCATGCGCACTCGCTCGGGTACTTCCCAAGATCCAAAAGATCTGCTATAGCAAATGTTCAACTTGTAGCAGATCTAAGTTCTTATTCCGGTGTACGACCCGCTACCGTGACTTTACCTTCAGGCTATACATTAACGGCAACTGTTGATTCTCAAACATACACTTTTCAAACAAGATCCTCACTGACTGCGATTGATGACGGTACAGGTTTCTATTCATTTAAAGATGAAGAAGGTTCTACTACTGTTCCGATCTACGAAGGTACAGAGACCATTAGAAACTTTCTAGTTCCTTCAGGTTTAGATAAAAAGTTGTACGTGATTGCTGATCCGAATATGGATACTACAAGTGTCGTGATCAAGGTGTATCAAAATCAGGACAGTACTTCATACGAGTATTATACTGACATTAACCGAGCCATTCGCATCACGGAAGATTCTCGATACTATCTTTTAAAAGAATCTCCGAATGGTTACTATGAATTACAATTTAGTGATGCTTTAGACATTGGTCGTTCACCTGATCCTGGTAGTAGAATTGAGGTAAATTATCTATCAACAGCAGGTGGTGATGCTAACCGTGCTTCAAGATTTACAGGATCAAATTATACTGTAGACGGTCAGAATTTTAATATCGTATGCACTACTTTAAATAACTCATCTGGTGGATCAGATCCGGAATCAATTGAATCAATCCGCTTTAACGCTCCATTGGTCTATTCATCACAAAAACGTGTTGTTACACCAGATGACTATAACGCTCTTATACGTTCAAACTATCCGAATATTGATGATGTGATTACATGGGGTGGACAGGATAATGATCCGATCGACTATTCTTCCGTTTACATCTGTATCAAATATCCCGATGATACACCTGAAGACACCAAACAGCAAACGGAGATTGCAATATCATCAGACGTTGTAGGTGCTCTTGGAATAAGCGGTATAGAACCAAAGTTTGTCAGACCGATATATACATCCGTAGCACTTGAGATTCGGTATGACTTTAACCCAAACCTATCAGGTATTAGTAACACCGCTCAGAATACTCAGATCCTTGAAACTACATCACAATACTTTGATGATAACGTAGAAAGATTTAATGGATCATTCAGGGCTTCTGCACTATCATCGGTCATTGATAATCTTTCTACAGCTATCCTTGGTAACCATATTGATCTAAAAATCGGACAGACAATTGAACCGGTACTTAATCAATCAAAAGCATATACTGTTTTATTCCCTGTACCCCTTGCTATTCCTGATGCTGATGATCATATAATTACATCATCTCGTTTCACCTATCAAGGTCAGATTTGTACGATTAAGAATCAGCTTGGCACGAATAATCTACAAGTCGTCAACCCGAGTGGTAAAGTTCTAGTTACAAGTATTGGTTCATATGATTCAGGAAGTGGAAGGGTTTCAATTGTAAATCTTAATCCTGAATCGATTATAGGTAATACTAACACGATAAAAATTAAAGCTATTACATCGGATCAAGGTACTATTCGTCCGTTAAGGAATTATATTTTACAGTTTGATAATGATGACAGCTTTGCAAGAGCAACAATTGATTATGGACAAACTCGGGTTACGTTATAATGTCTTCAAGAAGTTTATTCGAATATAATAGAAGGAATCCGAATCTTAGGAAATCTAAGATTCGTGAGGTTTTACCTGGGTACTACTCTGAGGAATATCCTGCTCTTATTAATTTTTTAGAAACTTATTATGAAGCCCTAGATGATCCGAACGAATTAATAAATACACTTGAATACGAATTACTTTCTCTTCGAGATCTAGATGAGATTAATCTACAATATATTGATAGACTTTTTTATGAAATAGCAAATGGTGCTGGTGCTAGATATTTTACTAATCCAAGATTAATCGGTAAGTTATTTAACCTCCTTTTACAAAATAAGGGTAACGAGTTTTCTACCAATCTTTTCTTTGAATTCTTTTTCTCTGAAAATGTTGATATCATCTATCCCAAAAATAATATATTAAAAACCTTTTCTGGTGACTCTTCTAAATTAGAAGAAGCGAAGATTGGTGTCGAAAGCCTAAGATATATTCAAGATGGTTTAAAGTATCAGTTACTCTCGATCGCACTCAGATCCGGAAAAGGTATTAACGAATGGGGAGATCTTTATAAAAGATTCGTCCATCCAGCCGGTTACTACCTATCCTCAGAGATCGGCATCGAAACTACTGCATCATTAAATATAACAGGTCAAAGTTTTATCAATGAACCGTTCTCTTATCAAATCACTATCGAGCCAGGTATAGTAGGAGGTGATAGTGCTGGTGGCGGGTTTGGCATA
>Ga0181569_10003324_pt1 | contig 12518 bp, 10 predicted proteins | sample 101ome_19_FD_132452 | JGI IMG/M metagenome (GOLD analysis project Ga0181569, IMG submission 132452) | Coastal salt marsh microbial communities from the Groves Creek Marsh, Skidaway Island, Georgia - 101405AT metaG (megahit assembly) | ecosystem: Environmental > Aquatic > Marine > Intertidal...
ATATGCACGTGTACATATCAACCCGAGCATTAATAAGATAATCGTTATTAAATTATTTTTAGATTGCAATGAAACCTCAATTGACCCCATTACTCGGAGGGGCGGTTTAGTGTTTTAGTAGGTCTCCTGGCTCAGGTCTATTGATTTTTAAGCCTTCCCAAAAATTTCAGTGGCAATATAAAAATCAGACACTTTACAGTTGCGAGTAACAGCTCTAGGTTTTACTAGATTCCCTTAAACTAACTAAAGCATAGCATAAGGTATTTAATCGTCGAAGGTAAGTTTGAGTATTTGATAGTAAGCTAAATGATATGCTGAGGCCTTAATGTCGTTCTTGGCCTCGTAGAGTCTTGATAAATTGAAATGCGCCTCAGCAATGGTGATATCAAGATCCAGCGTCTCGAGATAGCGAGCAATGGCATCATCCTGATTATCCAAATCCTCATAGGCAACCCCGGCATTAAATCGAGCTATAACATTTTTTGGTTCCAGCTCAATAGCTTTCTCATATTGTTGCAAGGCATTATTAAAATTTGCTTCTTGATGATAGATACGTCCAAGATTAATTCTTGCTCTGGCATGATAAGGATCTCTCTCTAAAAGCTCTATATAGATTTCTTTGGCCGCCATAAATTTTTTTTCTTCATCAAGCGCTAAGGCTTTTTTAAATTGCTCATTGATGTCTCTAGGGTTGGATAATTCAGAGGTTTTATTGTCTTTTTGGTTTTCAAATTGCAGAAGATACTGACCTGAATGAGTATTCCAAACTTTATTTGCATTTTTTGCGATTAATTGTGATTTATGTGATTTAAAACTTAGCGAGCTAAGCGGTTCATCGGCACTAATTTGCCTTTTAATTTTCTTAAGAGCAGCCCATATATATCGGTTTTCATTATTAGAGACTACGTTGCTGATAGCTCTTAGAAAAGAAATGTCTTGAAAAGAAAAAAAGTAAATCCCTTTATCTTTTATTGGGTTAAGGATTCCCATTCGACTGATGCGTCGTATAGTTTCTGGTTCGTGCCCAGTTAACTTTGCAACTTCATTGGTTTTGTATTGACTCATGATTTCTATATTATCTTATATCTAGATCATGCAGAATATTGGCTAAATGAGATTCTTCTAAATTAATTGCCTGTAGAATTGAGGCGCAGTTACTCGATTCTGTCAAAATGAGCTCTCTCAACTTTTCAATTCCAAAGATGGATCCGTATGTTTTCTTTTCATTTCTCAAATCAGAGTCTACAGGCTTGCCAAGCTCTTCCGCAGAAACAGTAAGCTCTAAATAGTCATCCCTGAGCTGAAATAAAAAGCCAATTTTTTTAGCTAATTGACTAAGCTCAGGTATAGGATGCTGAGTATTGGATAAGAGCATTGGGATTACAATAGAGGCATAAATAAGGCCTCCCGTTTTTAATTCATACATATGGGTTATCTCAGATAAGCTACCGTCAAATGATTGAGTCATATCAATACACTGGCCACCAACCATGCCTTTAGGACCGCTAACCTGGTTTAAGACTTTAATTGCATCTATAACCCTGTCGTTGCCAAGTAGATCTGAAAATTGTGATATCGATAATAAAATTTCATAGGCTAAATCATGTATCGCATCACCCGTTATGACAGCAATACCGTCACTAAATGCTTTATGCAGAGATGGCTTTCCTCTTCTCGTATCATCATTATCAATACAGGGCAAATCATCATGTATTAAAGAATAGGTATGGATCAATTCAATTGAAGCTGCAACATGATCTAGAACTTTTTCATCAATATCATAAATTTCTCCAGCTGCGTACACTAATTGAGGTCTAATTCTTTTTCCGCCATTATTAAAAACATAGTTCATCGGCTGAAGGAGATCATTTGGGATATCTATCGTTGTATTTACTTTAGATAGGATAAAATCATTAATTCGAAGAATTTTTGATTTTTTCCAGTTCTCAAACTCTATTAATGCATCCATCGATAAATTATAAATGACGCAAACATATGTTTAGCAAAAAATATAAACAATACATAAAAAAACAGCAGCATATTTTAAATGCAATATCGAGAACTTATGCAATACCAATTGGTCGGCTGCCAAATGATATAAAACTTATTGTTTCAAATGCATATATATTATTTAGGATTGCAGACAGCATTGAGGATTCCCCACATCTATCTTTAGATCAGAAAAAAAAATTATTTTATCTTTTTGATATGGCTTTAATGGATGTTACAAAACAACATCAGTTTCAGCTACAAATGCTTGAGCTTATTGGGAGCGATCGTCTTAGTGAATTAATTGTCCTTGAAGATCACTTTGATTCTGTATTTGAAGTTTTCAACGAAGTTGAGAAAAATTATCAGAGAATCATTACACAAAGACTGCGCATTACTATGAATGGCATGATCAAATATGCAAAGCGAAAAAGTAATTCGAGTGTAATGATCGAGAGTCGGGCTATGCTTGACGAGTATATTTTTTTTGTTGCCGGCAATGTTGGATACTTAATTTATGACATTTTATCTGAAAAGAAGATCTTTGATAAAAAGGACCCAAGAATAAAGCCTTTTTGTTTAAACCTAGGACAGTCATTGCAACTCACAAATATATTGATTGATAAGAATGAAGACGCACAACAAGGGAGATATTGGTTTCCAGGATCTTCATCTTTAGGACAGAGATCTATTGCTCTTTATGCGAATGAAGTTTCTGAAAAAATTCGTCAATGCATCTGCTTTTTTCAAAGTCTTAACTATCCTCATAGAGGGATAAAATTTTTTATTATTTTTCCTGCATATCTAGCATTAGCGACGATGCAAAAAATAATCTTGAACCCTCATTTCCGCTCAAAAAATGAAATTAAGTTAACAAGAAGTGAGATTTATAAATTGTACTTTAAATTATTATTTGTAAAACTTTGACGATTGTGCGAGAGGATTCAAAAATAATAAAAGGTATTGCAAATTCAAATATTGCACTACTTAAATATTGGGGTAAGTCTGATGTTATGAAAAATATTCCAGACATGCCCTCTATTTCGATCAATCTAGCGAATCTTAACTCTTATGTTGAGCTAAAGACTGATGTCACAAAGCAGTTAATTCTCAATGATCAGCCTATAGATAATCATACTTATGCTAGGTGGAATAGAGTTTGTAAGGCGATTAGCAGCAAAGAGCTCAATCAAATTGAATTAGGCATTAATGCCAATAATAATTTTCCTACATCTGCAGGACTGGCTTCGTCTGCATCTGGAATGGCTGCGATGACAGTAGCATTGAATCAATATTATGGACTTAACCTGACTTTGTCTGAGATGAGCCGAGTTGCTTCAAAGGGGTCAGCATCTGCTGCAAGATCAATTCATGGAGGCTTTGTTGAGACAGTCATCTCTAAGGGTCAATCTCCTGATATGCATGCTGAGCAATTAGTCGATGAAAATTATTGGAAGCTCAGTATTTTGATCTGTGTCACTGACTCTTCTATAAAGAAAGTCTCATCGAGCGAAGGGATGCAATTATCAAAGAAAACATCAGAACTTTATGATTCGTGGGTAAGGTTATCAAAAAATATAATATCTGATGGTAGACAAGCACTATTGGATAAGGACTTTGAGAAGCTATCTTTTTATACTGAGCTAAGTTGTATGTGTATGCATGGCGTGATGATGACAACAAGGCCAGAGTTATTCTATTGGAACCCGACCACACTTCGTATCATTACTTTGGCAAAAGAATTAAGAAAAAAGGGGATTCCTGTGACATTTACTATAGATGCGGGACCGCAAGTAAAGCTAATCACTGAACCTGATTTCACTAAATCCATCGAACATGCGCTTAATGAAATTGATGGAATAGAAAAAGTCATCGAAAGCTCAATAGGAGAGGGCGCTTACTGTGAATCGGTTTGATTTAATAATACCGGGTAAATTTTTCTTACTAGGTGAATTTTCAGTATTGGAGAGGTTTCCTGCAATTTTGGGTACGATTGGAAGATATACAAAAATTTCCTACCATGAGCAATCTCAATCGAGACATATCATTTGTAAATACGGAAAAAAGACTGAAAGTTTTTTTATCGATAATAAAGACTCTGAGATTGCAAAATACCTAGCACAAAATTTAAATGATAAAAAAAATTTTGAGTTAGTGATTGATAGCAATGAAATGTTTAGCAAGGATCAAAAACTGGGCCTTGGGTCAAGTGCATCAGTTGCTTCAGGTATCATTGAATTAATCAATATTCTAAATGGCTCTGATTTTTCGCTTCAGTCAAAAATTAATTTAGCAAAGGATTTTCATAACACTATGCAACAGGCCCAAGGGAGCGGAGCAGATATCGCAGGAATTTTCTATGGAGGTGCCACTCTTATTGCACAATCTGGATGCAGTAAAATTTCAATGCTGGATAAATATAGAGATCACTTTAGGGTGATTACAACCCCGGCCGCAAAAAATACAACTCATGCCATAAGACAATTTCAGAGCTGGGCCAATGAGAGTGATAAAAATAAAAGTTTGCTTACACAGATGGGAAATACCACTAACGCAGCTGTTGATGCTATCAATCAGTCAAATCTGTTAGGTTTTATTGGCAAAATAAGTGAATTTTCAGAATTGTTAAAAAGGCTTGAAATGAGTTCTGGAATTGAAATTTTTACGACACACCATCAAGAGATTGAGAGAATCGCTGCTGAGTATAATGTGGCATATAAGCCTTGCGGGGGTGGGGGTGACATTGGATTTATGGCTGCTTTAGACCCAAAAATATTTACAGAGTTAGAACCAAAATTAAATTCATTAGGAAAAGTGTTAAAATCTGACCTATTTGTTAAGGGAATCAGTGACTTATTGGCATGAAAGCAGATAGCATAAAATCAATTTCAAAGTTTTATAAGCTTAGTGTTGAGCAGCGACTTGAGGCTTTAAGAGGGAAGCTCTTGCTTGATAGTGAGGAAATTCAGTTATTACAGCATTCTATCCATAGTTTTGGTGAGAAGACTATTGATAAGATGATTGAGAATGTAATAGGTGTTATGAGCCTTCCATTAGGATTGGCAATGCATTTAAAAGTTAACCATAAAGAATACATTGTTCCTATGGCAATCGAAGAGCCATCCGTAGTGGCGGCTTTGTCAAATGCATCAAAAACCATAAGCTTATCAGGCGGTTTCACTGCATCTCTTCAAGAATCTTTTGCAATTGGCCAGATACATTTTGCATCTAAAAAAACATTACAGCAAATTAAAAGCATCATTGATCTTAATAAAAATAAGTTAATTGATCATGGAAATAGCTTCCATCCAAACATGATTTCTAGAGGGGGAGGCATTATAGATTTTGAAGTCCTAATGCTTGAGAAATCTGATAAAAATCTTTTTGCCATACATGTCATTGTCGAGACGAAAGATGCAATGGGAGCGAATCTTGTTAATAGCATTTGTGAAGGCATAGCGCCAATGATTGAAGAGCTTATCTCTGAAGAGGTGATACTAAGAATCATCTCAAATTTTAATGACCGTTCCATGGTCGAGGTAACATGTAAAATTCTCCCTGAGCATATTCACTCTGACCCCAATGTAGCAGAAAAAATTATAAATGGTTTTGTTCAGGCGTCCTTGATAGCGCAAAAAGATGTATACAGAGCCGTTACCCATAATAAAGGGATTATGAATGGGATTGATCCTATAGCCATTGCTACCGCCAACGATTGGAGGGCTATTGAGGCAGGGATTCATGCCTATGCAAGTCATTCGGGGGAGTATCGAGGTGTCTCTGAATGGCATAGGAATGAGGATGGAATACTTGAGGGAGCAATGAGAATTCCATTAAAGGTAGGTACCGCTGGAGCTCAACAAAGAAACAACAAACTTGCACAGCTTTCATTGAAAATTCTGGATGTTAAAAGTTCATCAGAGCTTGCGCAGCTGATGGCAGCAGCAGGTCTTGCTCAAAATTTTTCTGCAATCAAGGCACTGGTTTCAGAGGGTATTCAAACAGGACATATGGCACTTCATGCAAGAAGTATCGTTTCGTCAATTGGAGTACCTTCAGATCTCTTCGATGAGGTTTTAAATGAATTAGTAAGCACTTCAGATATTAACACCTCAAAAGCACAAGAAATTTTTAGTCGAAAACAAACCAAACATAAAAATATTGAACATTATGACGCTTATGCTCACGGTAAAATTATACTGACTGGTGAGCATGCCGTAGTTTACCATCGTCATGCAGTAGCAATGCCGATTCCATTAAAAATTTCATGTCTTATTGAGGAGCATACGACCGATCGGAGAATTCTCATTCCTGCCTGGAATGTAAATTATCAAATTAAATCAAACCCGGACTCCAGCGATTCAATGGAACATGCCGCCTATGACATTTTATCTAAATTAGGCTTGGATAAAGAAAAATTTATTATTCATGTCCAGACTGATTTGATTAGAGGTGGGGGTCTTGGTAGTTCAGCGGCATTGTCTTTAGCAATTATAGAGGCGCTGGATCAACATTTTAAGTTAGATTTAAACATTGAAGATAAAAACCATCTTGCCTACCTCTCCGAGGTTCGTGCACATGGTAACCCAAGCGGTATTGACAATACTGTTATCAATCATAATCGGCCGATTCTTTTTAAGAGAGGGGAGACAAATTTTGTAGAACCGCTGAACTTTAAAAATGAATTATTTTTTCTCGTTGCCATTAGTCCCAAGAGTGAGTTCACTGTAAAAAGAGTCAGCGAAGTTGCAAAAATGTTTGAGAAAAATCCAAAAAATATAAATGCGATTTTTGATCAGATAAATCAATTATCATTAGATGCAGTAAAGGCTATTAATGAGGCAGATATTGATAACCTGGGAGCCATAATGAATATTAATCATGGCTTATTGAATGCACTTGGCGTTTCAACACCCGACATTGAAAATTTGCTGCAGGAGGGTAAAGATCGTGGAGCTATAGGAGGGAAAGTGTCTGGTGCTGGAGGTGGCGGTGCCCTGATATTTTTAATGCCAGATCTAACTACAAGTGAAAATTTAAAAAATCACTTTCAGTCCAAATCAATCCAAACATTTACTTTCAGCTATGACAATGCATCAAAATGATGAGTTAATTCTTGTAGATGAATTTGATAATGAGATTGGTTCTTTAGATAAATATTCTTGTCATTTAGGTGAGGGACAATTACATAGAGCATTCTCAGTGTTTTTGATAAACAGCCAAAAAGAACTCTTAATTCAGAAAAGATCTTCGAGTAAGTTTTTATGGGGAAATTATTGGTCTAATTCCTGTTGCTCGCATCCTAGATACGGTGAGAGTATTAAGGATGCAGCAGTTCGAAGGACTTATGAAGAGTTATCGGTTACCTCTGAGCTGACTTTTTTATATAGTTTTAAATATCAGGCAACCTTTGAAGATATTGGAAGCGAGCATGAATTGTGTCATGTCTTTTTTGGCAAAGTTGAACAAACGATTGAATTTAATGAGGCAGAGATATCAGAAATAAAATTCTTACCACTAACTGAAGTTGAAACTTTTATCCAAGAAAATAGAAAAAATATTACTCCATGGTTCAAGCTGGAATGGAATGAGATTACAAATAAATACTTAGATCTTTTTTAAGCACCTAAAAACTTATAAAAAGTAATATCCTGATCCTCGAAGGATTCATTTTTTGTTTGACCGACCCTATCAATTATAAATCCCTTGGTGGGTTGATGATAATTTCTATCGATAGTATTTTTATGCAATGCCTCATAGTCAGTCTGACCGAGAGTATTTGAGGTAGCAAGCGAACTCGCAAGATTTGATTGTAAGTGATGTTGCCAGTTTTCATTAATTGTTAACGGCAAGATTTCGCATGCATTACCGCTACCGTAGCCAACAGCAAGCCATTTTTTATTCACCAGATCAATATTAGTATTTCTACAACTTTCTAATGTGGCTAAGATATTTATGAATATTGAACTTGAGTAGGTATTACCAATCTCATTTAAAAGCTCAATACCAAATCCAATTTTATACTTATAAGATTCAGCCATTAATTTTGGCCTTATGATAGAAATTAATTTATTTACCTCTTCCTGAATGGGACCATTTACACTTTGCTCTTTAACCATTTTTTCGAAATTATGCTCATGTTGAAGTTCCTTTAGAAATCTTTCTTTATCAATTCCATTATCCTCGCAGTAGATATCAATCCCTTCATCTTCCATTAAGGATAAAATATATAAGTAGGTTAATGCATTCTCTGGCATTCTTTTAAATGGCCGATGAAAAGAAAAGAGATCAGTTATTTTGAGCACTTCATTTAAAGTCACATTATGTTTTGACTTCATAATATTGAAAGCGCTTCTTACTTCATCCAGATAACAAAACGAGGAGAATTTACCATTTACTAATGCCAAATGAATATCTAAATTTTCATCTTCTTTTTCAAGTGGCTTTCTAAAGTCTATGTAACGAAAATCTGAGCTTGAAACCGACTGACTTAAATCGATATTTAATAATTTTGGATTTTGCTCAATTAATATTGCAATAGCACCAGATCCCTGTGTAGATTCCCCGGATGAAAGTAATGGATATTTAGCGATATCTGAAGCAATAACTATTGCGTATTTTTTTGGATGGGGAGCATAAAAATAACGAACAGCATTTTTGAGGGCATATATGCCACCTAGGCAGGCATGCTTAAACTCTGGGACTTCGCATTCTCTTGGTAGCTCTTTTATACCTAGTTCACTAAGGGCTGTATTTAACATTCCTTTGATTATGATTGCGCCTAATGCATTATCTTTGCTGGTTTCAGTGCCAAGACTGAGCAATCCAATTTCAGATGGATCAATCTTATTCTCAAGGATTAAATTTAAGCTGGCATTGGCAGCCATTGTATAGATATCTTCGCAAGGGGAGGGAAGACGAAAACCGGTACCAACTACATTTTTTATTTTTTCAAATGGAATATCTCTCCATTGACACCACTCTTTGAGGTCAATTTTATTATTTGGAAAATAACAATTGAGCGCACTTATACCGATATTCTGCTGCATCATTTTAAAGACCAATTGAGGTGTTCTGCATGCTTTTTCATGTTGTGTATTCTAACAATATCAACTCCATTAGCTATTAATTTATTTGAAATATTCACTGTTTCAATGTCTCTCTTATTCATATCATTTCCACATACATCAGCAAGAAATGATTTTCTCGAGTGCCCTACCATCAATAAGCAATTGAGTTCTTTTAGCTCAGCTATACGACTTATAATCTCGAAAGATTGTTTTGGGCTTTTTCCAAAACCAATACCAGGGTCAATAATTATTTGATCATGATTCAGTCCCAATTGTATTAATCGATTGATCTTATTTGAAAACCATTCATACAAATAGGCAATTGGATCTATGCTCTCGTTTAAGATAAATTCTTTATCAGCAGGAATTGATAGACTATGCATCAATACGTACTTAATATTTGTACCGATAATGTCAAAAACTATGCTCTCGTCCGACAGTCCCGAAACATCATTAATAATTTGAACGCCATAAGGCAATGCATTTGAAATTACTTGGGGATGATAGGAGTCAAGACTCAGTCCAGGAAAAATATCATAATCTAAGGAGATGCTTTTAAATGCTTTTAAGGCGGGCTCCAGTCTCTTCCATTCGTTTTCTGGATCCAATTTTGCTGCCCCCGGCCGAGTTGACTCAGCTCCTATATCAATAAAATGAGAACCATGATCAGCCAAATGCTTGATTTGTTTTTTGATTACGCTTAGATTTTGATATTTACCGCCATCAGAGAATGAGTCGGGGGTAATATTTAAAATTCCCATCCATAAAGGAAAGTTATTTTCAAATTCCCTGAACTTTTCAATAAAAGTTTGTGATTGCTTGTTTAATTTTAATTGCGGGGCAATCCAAGACGCAAGCCTTAGTATGAATGCCCTATTATTGATTTCAGGATGTGGCAGCATTAAGTCAAGCTGAGCGTCCTTAATGATGAGCTGATCATAAGATAAAAAATCTATATCGATCTGCCTGGGTGCATTCTTTTGCCGAGGCTTACGGCCACAAATTAATTCTACAGAGCGAATAATCTCCCACACTTCATTAATTGTTAAGTCTGTATCCCCAAAGCAAATCATATTTAAGTATGGAAGGTTCCAAGAGGGGTCACTATCCCAAGGGAGCACAGCTTTGGTCTCAATTAGAGGAGATTGATAAAGTTTCGGGAGGTACTTTTGCAGCTCTATGAAAGCCCCATGTATGTTTCTTTTTCTATTGCCTAGATTGCTTCCTAGACTAATTAGTACATAAGCCATTCAATTTTCGATTTGAGTGAGCTGGAATCCAAGATAATAGTTTTTTGGAGGTGCGGGCTCAAAGAATCTTCCACCAAAGGCATTAATCCTTACATTTTGATTATATTGTTCGTTTGTTAAGTTATAGATACCAAAATAAGGCTTTAAATTCCAACGACTAAGCATGATATTTTTTGAGATTATTAAATTTGCAGTTTGATAATCAGGGTTGACGGTGCTATTTGCGTTATTGGTGAATTGATCGCTTACCGATAAAACATTCAGGGTAGTGTGGAACCCGAATAAGTTTGTATGAATCAATTCAAGGAAGCTTAGTGAATTTGGAAGGCCGGGAATCCTGTTTCCACTGTAATCTTCAAATTCATCAAAAACATAGTCTGCCTTGGTATGTGCAAAATTTAAGGACAGCTCTTCGTTTAAGTGATAGTAAATACCCAGCTCAAAGCCCTTTCGAGTGCTCGACCCTGCATTTTCATAAAAGTCCCTACCTGGAAATGCTTCAAGCTCATAAGGAACCAGTTCTCCTGTTACAGAGATATCAAAAATGGCCACATCCATATAGAGGTCACTGCCTGAACTTCCGTACCGCACTCCTATCTCTTTGCTTTGAGCGCTTTGTGATTTTAGGTCAGTATTGAATCCACCAATGTAGGGCCCTGCTAGCTCAGTAGTAGTAGGTGCTTCAAATGAACTTGAAAAATTTGCGAATAGACGAATCTTTTCATTAATACCATAGTTGAGACCTAGCATCGGAGAGGTATCAGAAAATTCAAGCTGTCCTGAATCGTCTCCGTTGTCAAAATATGAATCTATGACATCGTATTTGAGACGATCATTTCTTAGGCCAATATTTAAAATTAAGTTGTCACTTGGACTAAAAATAGTTTGTGCATAGATTCCAATATTGTCGACATTTTCCGATTGGTCTAGTCTTGCAATCCCTCGATCCCCAAAATCATTATCCCATCTTTTTCTATGATCCCTTTGAAAGTCTGAGTCAAAACCCAGCTGTAACGTGAAAGGCATGCTGCGAATTTCATATTCGCTTTGAATAAAACCTGCAATACCATAAAAGTCCCGACTCAAATCAATCTGACCACTATTTTTGAGGGGCAAGTTAGAAACAAAAGCTCTTTTGACCGTATAGCCTCGTAAGTTAATTTGACTGCTATTTTGTAAGTTATGAATCAATGAGACACCCATTCTGGCTTGGCTAAGTGATTCCCCAGCATCGTATAAAATATTATTTTGATAAGCGCTCGAGCGGTTGGTAGATAGCTGATTGAAATTGATGCCACCAGGGTCTTGTGAAACCGGTTGCCTTGTATAATTAAAAGATGAAATAAGGCTTGTTGAGCTATTAAAATCAGAATGGAGTCTAAGACTGACTTGCTGATTTTGATGTTCATTATTGTCTCTATAGCCATCTAATTCTTTTGTGGTTAGATTTAATGCAAGGCTATGATTATTTTGAATATAATTTTGTTCAAAATTGATGGACCGATATCCAAAATCACCTTGTCCAACATCAACTGAAAAGCTATTTGCTTCAGGTTCAGCAGTAAAAATATTTATGACTCCTCCAGACGCATTGCCATATAAAGCGGAGCTTGGACCTCTGATTACTTCAATACTTGAAATAGCATTGATGTCAATATTATCAACCTGACCTTGCCCATCTGGAAGAGTCTCAGGTATCCCATCTACGTAAATTTTAACACCCCTTATTCCAAATGATGAACGTGCTCCGAAGCCCCGAATTGATACTCTAAGGTCTTGAGCAAAGTTATACCTATTTTGCATAAATAGCCCAGGTACTCGTGCTAGGCTCTCGTCTATACCTAAGTTTTGTCTTCCGTTGGAAATATCTTGGCCATCAACAACAGAAATTGATAGCACTGAGTCCTCGAGGGATTGTTGTATTTTTAATCCTGATACTATGATCTCTTCAATCTCTCCACTTTCCTGTGACAAAACAAGGAAGGGAGAGAATGAGAGAAAGCATGCATAAATTATAAATTTATGCATCTATATCTAAGGCATGATCAATTAAATACAAGAGGTAATTTGTATGAGCTCGAGTGCTGGCATCGCCGGATCTTTTTCTTTCCAACAGACCTTGAATTCTTTCTAATTCATTAAGTGCGGCTGCTCGAGCTTGGAAGTCAGAATTTTGGGAGTTATTCAAAGTGTAGTCTAATCCATCGAT
>Ga0181569_10003328_pt1 | contig 12512 bp, 2 predicted proteins | sample 101ome_19_FD_132452 | JGI IMG/M metagenome (GOLD analysis project Ga0181569, IMG submission 132452) | Coastal salt marsh microbial communities from the Groves Creek Marsh, Skidaway Island, Georgia - 101405AT metaG (megahit assembly) | ecosystem: Environmental > Aquatic > Marine > Intertidal zone...
TGTCAGCCAAGGTGCTGTACGAGATGGCGCAATATTTGCAAGAACTGAAAACACAGATGATTGATGAGGCAGAAGTACCATCTAGCGGTTACGGTTGGATCTCTTATCCCCGAGATAGGTACATTACGATCGAGGCGTATTCACGTGGGGCATGCTTGAAGGCACCATGGATGACTTTGAAGCATCAAGTTTTGGATAAACTGATAAATTTTCGCGAGTTAGAAACACCCGGGTGTGTATATGGCGTAATGTTCTGAGAGTGATAAAAGACACAATGTATTATAACATTTAACCGTTCATGACTCGTCGATCTCGGGGGGGACTCCTCCCAAGCCGTGAGGTATAAATTTATTCCCTCCGGGTGTTACGCGAGCGCGACGGTACGGTCGCCGTATGGACGCGCGGGACGCGGCGACACGACGCGACGCGACGCGCGACGCGCGCGCATACAAAAAAAACAACAAAAAAATACGCGGGCGCGCGACGGTGGTGCGCGCGGCGTGCGTTTGGAGATCCGCGTGGGGAACGTCGGTTCGAGCATCGGTGCGCATTTCGAAGACGTGTCTTTTCGATCGTCGGTGTTGACGATCGATCGGCGCGTCGGTGTGACGAGGGTTGAGTCGCGGCGAAGACGCGGGTGGACGCGGACGAGTTTGAATTTACTCGTCGTCGTCTCGCGTCGCGAGGTCGACGCGCGCGTCGGGGGTCGGCACGGCGGGTGCGCTCGAACGGTCGCGCAATGCGCCGATCAAATCGACGCGAGGACGCGCGAGTGCGCGCGCGCGGGACGAGGACGCGTCGCGAACGACGACGGGTATGGGGGACGACGAAGGTGTTGGTGATGGTGTTGGTGGCCTCGACGGTGGTGGTGGCGTCGGCGGTCGGCGCGCGAGACGGGGGGGGGGAAAACGTCCCTGGGAACGGTGCGGCGATCGAAGACGACGACGTCGTCGTCGATGATGATGCGGTGGACGCGCGCGGTGAGGTGGATGTCTTTTTGAACCGAGACGGAGGAAACGAGACGGCGGGGAACGGCACGATGGCCGCGCTCGGAGGATGCGACGAAACGCTCCGAGGCTGGAGAAACGACGGGTATCGAGGGTGTCAGACGAGGACGAGGAGCGGTCGCACGTGTCAGTATTGGGACTGGCAGTGGCCTCACAGACACTCGAGACGAAACTGCGGCAAGGGCTCGTGCGGGAACAACTACTGCAGAAATCCTGATGGTGAGCCCACGATCTGGTGCTACACGCTTGACCCTGGAAAACGCTGGGAGTTTTGCGATCCGCTACCTCAACCAGTGCATTGCGCGGGGCAGTGGAGCTCGTACACATCGTGCGACGCCGTGTGTGGGAGCGGCCGAAAATACAAGACGTACAGAGTGACTAGAAACGCACAGAACGGCGGGCGCGGATGCAGCTATGGTAACGGATGGAAAAGCTATGCAAGTTGTACCACCTCGTGTGCTCGTCCGACGGTGTTCATCGGTAATGCGTTGACGCGCGTGGCGTCGAACACCATCGACTTCGGTTTATCCGTGAGACACTCCCAGGCGTGCGGCGGCGGCGATTGTCGCACAAGCGGTTCGCCGAGGCGATCGATGATTAAAATCTACGCGACGGTGAGAAAAGTCGGCGTTTCGTGTTCATCCTACGGCGCGTATCTCCCGTGCAAGCGCTGGGACAATTTTCGAGACGGCACGGTGGATCCACCCCAGTTACTGGGATTGACCACGTCCGCGGGCGCGCTCGATCCGGGAACGTACGTGATCGAGTACAGGGTCGTCTTGAACCACTACAACACGAAGCGAGAGTTGTCGCGAACGACAGGGTCGCACACGTTCTCCATCGAGCGTGGTTGCGAACCGATTCTACCTTCGACGTCGTCAGAGGGCGGCGTGGAAAACTCTGAACTCAGCAAGTACATCTTGTTGTCGGCGGATGATTTCGTCCGTGCGCCGTGCGACAAACTCGACGACGTGAGGGAATCGATCTTTCGCAAGTACGACACCAATCCAACCGACGGCGTGCTCGATTACGACGAGCTCGACCGCGCAATTCGCGAACAAGGCGGAGACGGGTTTATACTGAAAGTGTGGAACCAGACTCGCCCGCTTCGTCTGTCGCTCGGCCACTTCATGAAGGCGCGCGTCGCGCCGCACACGTGCGCGTCGTCTGAAAGCGCGCAGTCCGTATCTTTTAAGAGCGTCGTGTATCCATCGACCGAGGCTGGTCGAGAGACGACGCGAAAGGATTGCGCGCAAAACGCCAAAGCGATGGCTGTCGACTGGGGGTACGGGCCTAAAAATCCACCCAAGTCGGGAGACACGGTGTGCGTCTTCGTGGACGGCGTCTTGTTTCAAGTCAACGAACCTAAAAGCGCAGCGCCGCCGAACAGCAACGGTCATCATTCCGTGGTGGCTGGACTATACACCTTGACGAAAATTACCGATAAGCGACCCGTCGTGGGTGCGATCGGGGACGTGCAACCGTCCCTCGTCGCGCAGTTCACCTTTGACACCGAGCGCGAGATCGGAGACACTGTCAGCAGCGATCGCATTTTCTCGGCGGCGCCGCTCGCCTATGGCCAAAAGACTAGACCGTACATTTTGTATTCGGGCCGCCCTGTGTCCGCGTGCTCGGGAGCGTCCGGCGGTCAGTGCATCACAGCACACAGACGCGGTTTTGAATACGTCGGCGATTCATTCGGCGACGCCATCGCGTTTTCGGCCTGGGTCAGGGTTGCGTCGAGCTCGGCGACGACGTTGATTGAATTCAGCGGTATGGATGGTCAACTGACCAATTCTTTCACGTTGGTCTTGGACTGTTCGTCCGCGTGTACGCTGCGCGCGTCGTACGATTCCGTCGGATCGGGTGGTAATCTCGCAAAGAAAGAAATCTCGGCGCCGATGCGTCAGTGGGTGCTCGTGGGTTTCACGCTCAGCCATAACGCCGGCTTGAAACTGTTCGCATTGCCAGACGGATCGACTTCGACGACGACCGCGAGTCACCCTTCGTGGCCGAAAGACACGCTTCCAAAACTTCCAAACATCAAGCTCTTTGGGGCGTCGAGGGGCGGTGGTGGGCAGCACATCGACGACGTTCGATTGTACGCCGGCATCATGGACATGGAACTGTTTCTCAGCGCGCGCGACTGCGGACGAGGTACGTTGTGCGCGATGCGCGCGCACGCTACTCCTTCGCATCGCCGCGTCGTCTGCGTGTTGACGCAAGTCAAAGGTGCGAAGACGGGACAGCCCGCGTGCGCCGGCGCGTTGTACTACGACGGAACGGCGATCGACATACGCGCATCGATGGATCTCGCTGGAGTCGTTTTTGAGTTTCGAGACACCGCTTGGGAAGAAAAGTCGTTTGAAATCGAGCGCAGAGCGCCGGCGATCAACGGAAACTTTGATTCCAAGTTTGATACCGTCGTTCTGATTGAAGGCGGGTTGAAGGGCTGCGCCGCAAAGTTCAGCTCCATCACATACATGGATAGGGACGCCTCGTACACGCCCTACTCCGAATGGCTGTATCGCATCACGACGAAGAATCCGGATTCAGCCGACGCCAATGAGATAACCTACTTGTTGTCTTCCCAACTCACTTTTCGCACGCCTTGGATGTCGCAGATCGAGGGGCGCGTGCTCGCCGGCGCGTCCACCGAGGGAGTTCGAAACGTGCGAATATGCGCCGAGTTCGACACATTCGTGACGCGCACTCGGGTGAGCGAAGATTTTCAAGCTGACGTCGAGTATGAGAATCTCGCCGCTTTCAAAAGCGTGATGCATTCAAACAGAGCTCGAACGTCTACGTCGTACGTCGTCACGGATGGCGAAGATGTGGGCGAAAGCAGCGACATCGACGTCAACGAGTACATACGAATCGATCTCGGCGGGTGGGCATCCGTGTCGAGCGTGGACGTGTGTCATAAACGTCTGAAATCATCGGCGACATCCACGTTCGGCGCGTACGTCCAAGATTACGACCCTGGTAAAAGTACGTACTTTGGGCACGAGTGTTTGGTGGGTGATTCGGTTAATGTTGATAAAGACTCGGCCGAACACGCGTGTTTGACGTACACGTGTAAAGGCACCGACGTGACATCGTTTCACGGCCAGTACATCACCGTAAAAGCCCTGACGAAGGCTCAAGTGACGGAAATCAAGGTCAACGGTCGTAAGACGAGATGCAAGTACACCGCGGTCACCGACGACGACGGCGAATACGCGATGGATCTCAAAGACACTTCTGGCAAGGTTCCAGTCAAAGCGACGCTACACATCGGGGCTTACAAGGAGGAAATTTTCCCTGAAACCACCGAAGTCTTGATTGACTCAAAGAGGAATGCTCAAGGAGAGTACCCGGTCCCCAAGAGTCAGGCGCACAATGTGTTACTCATTCTTCGAGAGAATTTGGACACCTCTGAGCTTGGAATGCTTCGAAACGACAGGCGAACCGAACTCGGTTCATCGTCGCGCGCGTCGGCGAATGGAGTTCACGCGGATGAATTCGCAGCTATGCAAGAGCTCGGATACGATGAGTTTGAAAACGCTGACGAATTTGAAAATGGCTTGCAAGACGACCAATCAGAGTACGATGTCCATCAAGACGGCGGAAACGAGACGGCGGGGAACGGCACGATGGCCGCGCTCGGAGGATGCGACGAAACGCTCCGAGGCTGGAGAAACGATGGGTATCGAGGGTGTCAGACGAGGACGAGGAGCGGTCGCACGTGTCAGTATTGGGACTGGCAGTGGCCACATCGACACGGGAATCGAAAGTGTCATAAAGGTGCGTGCGGGAACAACTACTGCAGAAATCCTGATGGTGAGCCCACGATCTGGTGCTACACGTTTGACTATCGAAAACGCTGGGAGTTTTGCGATCCGTTACCTCAACCAGTGCATTGCAGCGGTTATTGGACGGGCTGGTCGTCGTGTTCTCCAAGTTGCACGAGCGGCGCGCGTTACAGATACAGGTACTACAGAATCACGAGATATCCTCGGAATGGTGGTAACAGTTGCCCGCACTATAACAACTACAGGCAAAGAGCGACATGTTCTTCGAATCCGTGTCCTGTGAATTGTGACGGCCGGTTTGGATCGTGGTCGACGTGTGACGCGAAGTGTGGTTGGGGCAAGCAACAAAAGACGTTCACAATATACACGGCAGCGCGATACGGTGGCAGATCGTGTAGTTACCGGAACGGGCACAAGGAAAGCCGAAGCTGTTATTCCCAACACTGTCCACCACCCCCGCCATCGCCCCCGCCACCAGGCGCCGCCGAGGTGGATGAATTCATCGAGTGGGTGCTTTTGAAGGGCGCCAAATCGAACGGTAAAGGGCACGTCGAACGAACGCAAACAGGATCAGGATGGAACGCGGGCGCTGTGAGTAAACGCGCCATTCGCGGGGCGTCCGATACCGTTCGAGGCGTCTCCGCCGTGTGCAATGAAACGAACCAATACAGGATGATCGCGATGAATTCACAGTCGACGGCGGATTCCACCGATTACCGTCATCTCGATTTCGCAATTTACTGTCAAGCAGACGGTAAAGTTACCATCTATGAAAAGGGGCAAAACAAACCAGTTCAAAAGACGTACGGTAAGGGTGCTGTGGTTCAGATTGCGCTCAACGATGACGGCAAGGTGGAATATTTCTTGAATGGTTTGAAGCTCATGACGAGCGATCAGACGGTGACGTATCCACTTCACGTCGACGTATCTATGTACAGCCAAGGTGCGTCGCTGGAGGATGTGCGCTGGACCAGGAGAGTCTCGTCGCCGCCGCCCTCCCCGCCGCCGTCGCCGCCGCCGTCACCGCCGCCTTCGCCGCCGCCGCCTTCGCCCCCTCCACCGCCGCCGCCGAACCACGTCCTCGAGGATGTTGATTTCGACGGTTCGGGTAACGTGACGCGGAGCGAGTTGGTCGACTACATCGAAGCTATCACGATCTCGTCCGAAGGTGGTCACGTCATCATTACGGATGATGTATGGGCGAAGCTCGATCGGGATGAAGACGGCGTGCTCGACGAGACTGAATTTACGGACGTTGCGAACCGCATCGTGGCGCAAGAGTTGGTCGTGGAGCCGATCCTCGTATTCCCACTTCAAGATAGCCAGTACATGTACGATTTCAACATGTTGCAAACGTCCGACGACGCTACGAATAGCGGTCCGCGCACGGGTCACGTGCTGGAAAGCGCCGAATCGTGTGAAAATTTGTTGATTGTGAGAAGTGGCTCCGCCGCTCTGCCGTTCGGCAACACTCAGTGGACAAAGTTTTACGAGACAGTGCGAGACGAGCGTCCCCGTTTGGAGTGCAGAAATCTGAGTAAGGTTGAGGTTCCAGCAATCGAGATCGGCGCGGCGAACAGCACGTACGTCATACCCGTGCTCGCGCACAAGAATGGCACAAACTACCTGATTCTCGACACCGCGTCCATCTCAACGCACACGTCAAACGAGACGAAAGCATTGGATATGATGCATCGAATGACTCGAGATAACTTTCGTTTGCGCGTCCAAGCCCAAAAGCGGCTTCCGGATATCTTGCACAGCTTCAACAAGCCTCCCGTGCCGCGGAGTGTGTCGCCCAAGGCGCCGAGTGAAGAGGAAACCGTCGAACGAATATTTTCAGATCAAGTGACGTTGGATAGGGTCAGTGTATCAGTCAAGCATAAACGCGTCGAAGAGAAAGACTTCACGGATGATACGACAGTCATCGTGAACGGCGCCGTACTCTTCCCCAAGGATCTCGTCGAACAATCCACCGACTGCGGACTCTTCAAGGCGACTATCGAAGTTTTCGAACCCGAAGGAGAAGTTGAGGAATACTTTACGGATGAGCGAGGTTTCTTCAAATTCGCTCTCACGCGTGGGAAAACGTTCAACATACGCCCAAAATACAAGAATCATACGTTGTGCTACGCTGGAAACACCATAGAGAACGCTGTCGAAGACGTGCACACGTGCGAAGGACGCAGTGTGGTCAAGACGCTTCCGAACGTTCAAGATGGCAACTTTGTATTTTTCACCGACGTCACGCGAGGTGTCATAGACCTTGGCCTATACCACGGAGAATGTGAGCAGCGATACAGCGGTGTTGTGTTTAAGGTCACGCCGATCAATGGATGCCACGCACCAAAGCTTGTGAAGAGCGAAGAAGTTGAAGCGTGGAATGTCGCAAACACTGTGCCCGGAGACGCTAAAATTTGGCCGTTCGCCGCGATGGATTACTCGATCATGCTCGTGTCGGGGCCTGACGTGAATGGCATCCAACCTCTGATCAAGAATGAGCCGTGGGCGGACGGATGTGGCACGGAGCCTGGCTCCATGGTGACTTTTTTCCGCTCACGAAACGCCCTTGAACGAATCGCCGCCATGCGCGACGACTACGATTTGGTGACGATTCGCTACAAGTATCACGGTTTCATTTGCGTTGACATCTTGGACATTCCCAAAATACGAGATCCATTGGAAGTGTGTTACGATCCAAACGAAGCGGACGGTAATCTCACTATTAAGCATTTCCTCGGGACCTCGAATTCCGAAGATTTGGGCGGCGTGAGCGGCTCCATTCGTCTCCAAGCGAAGGTGTTCGAGTTGCATCTCGATCAAGTCGACGGCAAGCCTGTACTTTCCAAATGCTTCGAAGCGTTACCAAACAAGGAAGCTCAGACGGGCAGCACTCTGCTCAGTTTCAGACAGTCGGTGACCGATGAAGACGAAAACGAGTGCCATCCAAACCGAGGCGGCGGACCGCTGTGTGATTTCGACACGACGATTGAGCCTGCGTCCGAACTCGTCGTTTGGAATAAAGAAGGCGACACCAGCGTGGAAATCCTCGCTGGTAAGCCTAATCTCGCCGGCAATCATCGTCGAACAGTGGAATTCACCATCAAGCGCTTTGATACATACAAGCTCGTCACCGCATACGCAAAGCGTGAGCTCATACCTCTGGGGTCAAAACCTCGAGGAGAAGGTCTCTTCGGACCGGACAGTGACGATATCTACTGGGCGACTGTGCCTTTGGAGGGCTTGGTCTACACCGTCGTGCACGATCCACCCGGCGGTCTCTCGTACGCAGAATTATCGACGGGCTCTCAAATTGGACTTCAGTTCGACTTGGTTGGGAAACGTATGGCGAGCGAGGGCAAAGGTGGAGCGTCGAAGAAGAAACTTCCTGAAATCGATAAGTCCATCGACGTCGGTTTCAACGCGGGATGGGTCGCTGAAGGTTCTTTATCGACAGACCTGCATTTGATCAAGACGAAAGGGGACATCAAAACTGAAACGGTTGGTCCAACAATGCGTATAACGAGCTCGGAAGACAAGGGGTGGAGTCTCGCAACCACGACACAACGAACGATTCGTTCGAGCAAGGACGCAGGTACTCCGGGGAGAGCGGGTGACGTGATTCTTGGTGGTGGTATCGAGCTCGTGTACAAAATATCAGACATCTTGGATGTCGTAAACGACGTTCGAACACTGAAAAAGCCTTGCTTGTACGTTTACGCAGAAATCACGTGGTTACCGCGAAAGCCGACTTCGTACATAATGAGCGTCGCATCGATCGAGACGCAAGTCGTGCCTAACCTGTATTACTTGCGATCGATCGTGCAAGAGGGTGGTATCGCCGCAGACGGGTCGGAAATGTTGTATGACTGCGATTCCGGCGCGACGAGCAAGGAAATGTCAAAGTGCACGAAAGATGATCAACTCGAAGCTTGGATGCAGTATCTCGATGAGAAAATTGACCTTTGGCGTCGAACGCTCGAGTGGTCTTCTCCGAAAGTGTTCACCATCGACGAGGGTGGTGAGAAGAAGAAGTACTACGACGCCATCGAGAGCATCACGAAACCCGCTTCTGATGGCGGTTTCATGCACACAAACTACCAAGCCCAGGTGGCGCGATTCAAGAAGGCATACGAAACGCCGATTAAGGAGGTCATCCAAGACGTCACCAGTGCTTGGGACTCAAGTTTCTTCATGATGCCTTTCAACGGCATCGGCCCGCCACCATTTTTCGATGACCCGAGAGTAGTTGGCGGCGTGGATTGGATACTTGATTCGCGGTACTGGGAATATGCTGACGGCGACACAGCTGCGTACAGTAGAATCCACGGAAAACCTCCTCGGACGGAATCTACGATCGCCGCATATGCCTCCACGCGTGCCGCTACGTCCATATTGAAGACGGTGTTGAAGAACCGTGATGCGGCACAAAAACTCGCCGCCAGACGAAAGGCGGCTGCCGCTGTTGTCGCAAGTATGCAAAAGACAAGCGTACTCAAGAACGCGGCCTCTAAATTCAAAAGTCTTCCAAAGAAACCACCGACATTTACTCAAAAAGTCGCCCAAAAGCTCACCTCGGCCAAGGAAGCGGCAAAGAAAGCGGCAAAGACCACGGCTGGACAGATTGTGGGCGCCGTCGTGCTCACAGGAGCGATAGCTGGCGTAATCGTTGCTGACCAGCCGGGGGGGATTTTGGATCAGATGGGCTACAGGTATGTCGCGTATCCACGCGAGTATTACGAGGATGGCATACCAGCATTTGAAGAAAACTTCTTCGACGATGATTCTGACGTGCTCAGCAAAGACGACCAAGCTAAAGATCAAGACGGGATGCGAGGAGCGTATACGTGGGGGATGTTCAGTTCCGCGACAAATGACTTATTACGACAATTTGAAAGTTGCGCCGGAAGAGAGTGCAAACGCGATGAGATCAGGACCGACACCCTCTCGGAGTCGGAGCAAACCACTGCTTTCGGCGAAGACTACTTGATTTCGAATACGCAGAACTCACCTGATGCGACGCGGAGAGTGGTGGCGTCCTTCACGGGCGGACAAGCTGCTACAGGTATGAACGTGACGACGAGCGCGAAAGCCGGTGTAGCCGACAAGGGGACGTTATTGTTGACGTTCAGCGGCGGCGGTCACACCGCGGACTATTCTTTCTCTTCGAATGAAAAGATTGCAGATCTTCACTACAGCCTCGGCGTACAATTGGCGGCGAAGCAGTCCAACAAATACAAAATCGAGCTCGGAGGCTTGATCGGCACGATCGTTCAACTCGCCATGGCGATCGGCGGGGTGGACGATGAGGCTAAATATACCTTCCAAAAGTCATTCGACGAAGATCGAACGTTCGCTTGGAACAGACACGCCTCTCTGAAAACGTTGTACAGTCTGGGCGACGCTCAACTCGGAGATAAATTTGTCGTGCAGGTTGGAGAAGACGTACGCTTCGGCACGCCGGTGTTCATCACGAAGGGTGGCAGAAGCGCGTGCCCCGGTGAACCTCTGACGATGTTTCGAGAGGCGGGATTTTCCTTATCCAAGGAGACGCCGTTTAACGAAAATTTGAACCCTGGTGAACGTGCTTTGTTGCGCTTAAAATTGACGAACGAATCGCCGTACAAGGAAAGTTTTCCGCTCGGAATGCGCATCGTTGACGGTCTCGCGATGTCGGTCCACAAAGTGATTCAGGACGTGTACGAAACGCTGTCCAAGGAGGGCGTGACAGGGTCGGACGTTTTGAAAGCCGTCGATAAGTCAATCGCGTCGCTCGCTATCGGGAAAGATACCGACGTCATCAAAACAATAAAAGAAAATGCGCGAGTTGCCGTGGAAGAACACTCGGCGACGGCGGCGGACGTCGCAGCCGTGGTTGTACAAGCCTCGCGGAGAGCTCCACCAAAGTTTAGAGACTTGCAGAACATTGAGTTCAGTGTGAGTGGAAAGAAAGCATACTTTGGCGACGTATTACCTCTGAAATTTGTGGACGGTGAAGATTTGCAAGTTCAGAAGAGGGTACTCGAGACATCTTTTGCGCTCGCCGTGAAGGCTACAAGCCCGGCGAGTCTTCGATTGGAGCACCTCGCCGTCGTCGTCGTGAGTTTATGCGAACAAGAGATCCGATCAAAGTCAAAGTTCGGTCGAGAACCGATCAGCACGAACACTCTTCCGCTAGGCTTGATGACGTGGAGTCAAAAGTGTCCGCAAGTCGCCTTTGACGGTTCCACCGTCGCCGATTACTTGTTCTCGAGTGTCTCCTCCGCCGCGCCCAAGCCACTCAAATTGACCGTCTTCAATCCGGACGGAGCTTTGTTATGGCCCGGCTCTTCGGACGACGTCAGCGCTATCAATCCGAATCTTCGATACGTTCGGCTGCAGTATCGTCCTGCGAGCGGTGGCGAGTGGATCACGGCGAAGTCTGAAGACAGCGATCCAGATTTGAGTTACAAGAAAAACCTGTTATGCGACGGGTCGCGTCTCGGCGGTTGCACTTTTAACTGGGACGTCAATAACCAGTACGAAAAGCTTCTCAGTGGCTTTAAGGATAACATTTACGAGTTGAGGTTGAAGAACTTTTGCTTTGGCACAGAAACTCGGCCCATCAGCGCCTTGGCGGACAGCACCGTTCACGAGTACGTCTCTGATCAAATCCTCACGCTCAGAGTGGACACCAAGACGCCGATACCCGGCAGGTCGTATCCTTCGTTCAATCGATTCTACACGGTCGAGTTCCCCGAAGCGATTGACTGCTCGAATCAAAAAGTTGCCATCACTAAGAAACGCACGTCTTGCAGAGCCGACGCGCAGAGCGTCAATCAAGCCGTGAGCGAAGAAGCGATCAAGGCAGGCTTTGACTTCCAATGCTCCAATAAGGAGGGGAGTTTTAAGTGGATGGTTGGATTTCCCAACACTGAAGTGGGTCAGTACGCCGTCGAAGTGAGCAGTGTTCGCGACGAAGCCGGGAACGCCGCCGCGCCGTTTGCGTTTGTCATGGACGCGAACTGCGCGCCGTCTTCTCGAAATGCGTCGCTCGCGCGCCTCGGTCTCGGCGCGAAGAAACGGTCGAGTGATGAAACAGACGACGCGTCGGTGAGTGTCTTTGACGTTCCAACCGTGTCCATGCCTGGCGCGTGGGTCCTTGCGGCTTGTTGCCTCGTCGCCGTCTTTGCCGTCTTCGTCGGCGTTTTTTCTCGTCGCGCGCCGCCGCGCGTGGACGACAAGGAACAATCTCCACTCTCCTTCTTCCGTCGTCGATACGTGTCGTACGGCGCGGTGGTGTGAAACGACGACACAGCATCACCGAATCAGTCGTTCCCAAGACCATCATCATGAACGACGAATTTTGATGAATACTTTTCATGTGCATACGCATCTTTTACAATTTTACTCTCCGCGTCGTCGTCACACGTCGCCTCACCGTTCTCGATGAAGTCGTCGTTCGCGTTCGCGTCGCGCGCGAGCGATCGACCCGCGTCGACGTCGTCGTCGATCGAAACGCGTCGCGCGCATCGTTCGCGCGCGACGAGACAGCCGACGCGCGTCGAGGCGGCGACAGATGACGACCATCCTCTCGGACGTCCCGCCGCGGGGATCTTTCTAAAAAGGTGCAATCATCGATCGAGAGTGGCGACGTTAATAGCGCCTCCAGCATATCCGATGATGCGTCATCTATCATCGAAGACGCGCAGGGCGTCGCAGACGATGTAAA
>Ga0181569_10003336_pt1 | contig 12482 bp, 10 predicted proteins | sample 101ome_19_FD_132452 | JGI IMG/M metagenome (GOLD analysis project Ga0181569, IMG submission 132452) | Coastal salt marsh microbial communities from the Groves Creek Marsh, Skidaway Island, Georgia - 101405AT metaG (megahit assembly) | ecosystem: Environmental > Aquatic > Marine > Intertidal...
ACTCCATATCTACTCCATCTTTATACATATCCCACAAAGGTGAAAGTGTTCGGAGTTTTTCAACAGAATCTCTAACAAGGTTTATTGTATATTCTACTTCTTCTTCAGTCGTGAACCTACCGATTGCAAATCTTATTGAGCTGTGTGCAAGTTCATCTTTCAAACCTAATGCCCTAAGAACATACGAAGGTTCAAGGCTTGCAGATGTACAAGCAGAACCGGAGGAAACAGCTATATCTTTGAGTGCCATTATCAGAGACTCACCTTCAACATAATTGAAGCTTACATTTAAGAAACCTGGCGCTCGGGAAAGCTCATCTCCATTAAGATAAACTTCTTCCATGTCTTTTATTGCGTCCCAAAATTTGTTCCTTAAGCTTTCAATTCTTTTGTTGTCCTCTTCCATATCCAACTTTGCAATTCTAAAAGCTTCCCCCATTCCTACTATTTGGTGGGTAGCTAAAGTACCAGATCTCATGCCTCTTTCATGACCTCCTCCATGTATTTGAGCTTCCAATCTAACCCTAGGCTTTCTTCTCGCGTACATCGCACCTATTCCTTTAGGTCCATAAGTCTTGTGAGCAGAGAAAGACATTAAATCAACCTCCAAAGTTGATAAGTCTATTGGAAGCTTTCCCGTACTTTGAGCGGCATCCACATGAAATATTACACCGGCTTCCCTAGTAATCTTTCCAATAGATTCAATATCATTCACTACTCCGATCTCGTTATTAATATGCATGAGAGATACCAAGATAGTTTTATCAGTTAAGTTCTCTTTAACTAGATCTGGAGAGATTATTCCGTTTGAATCAGGATCTAGATAAGTTACTTGAAATCCCTCTCTCTCAAGTTGTCTGCAGCTATCCAAGACGGCTTTATGCTCTATTTTGGAGGTGATTATGTGATCTCCTTTAGTTTTATAGAATCTAGCAGCACCTTTAATTGCTAAATTATCAGACTCAGTTGCACCTGAAGTCCAAACAATTTCTCTAGGATCACAATTGACTAAATCAGCTACATGTTGCCTAGCTTCTTCAGTAGCCTCTTCTGCTTTCCATCCAAAAGCATGAGATCTAGATGCAGGATTACCAAAGTTTCCATCAAGAGATAAACAATCTTGCATTTTTTTTACCACTCTTGGATCGGCAGGAGTTGTAGAGGCATAATCTAGGTAAATAGGTAATTTCATATTTTATCCTGTTGCTATAAGAACTTCATTCTTGAGTTGAACACTACCTCTCCTTTGAGAAATGACATCATCGAGTGATTTTGTCATTAAAAATTCGTTTACATTATCGTTAAAATCCATCCAAAAATTATGAGCTATGCATTTTGAACCACCGTTACATATACCCTCTCCAGAGCACTGAGTTGCGTCCATATTCCTTTCTACGGCATTAATGATTTCCCCAATCATTATCTTGTCTTTGGGCCTAGAGAGCTTAAAGCCTCCTTTTGGGCCCCTCGTGGCACTTAGAATTTCAGCTTTTCTGAGGCTACTGAAAATCTGCTCCAAGTAAGAAGCAGGTATTGATTGCCTCTGAGCAACTTCAGAAATTTTGGAGTAACTAACATCTGCCTGTTCTTGAATAGCCAAGTCTAGTACAGCAGTAACTGCATATTTTCCTTTAGTAGTTAGATTCACGGCGCTGATTGTATATTCCTGATAGATTTAGTCAAGAATATATTCTTAATATTCTTAATTTTAAGGTACATGTACCCTTATAAATTCAAAAAAAGAATAGTTTTAGTATAAATGATTAAAAAATACTGGTATTAATGGAAATAATATGTACCATATTTAAAACTATTTTAAGGAATAAAAATAATCTATGAGTAACATGGACACTAGGTACCTTTTTAAAAGGTACAACACTTGGTGGGTTAAAGTTGCTGTACCTAAGACTCTTCGCGATGAACTGGGCTACGATTTAAGGCAGTCTCTCAAAACACATGAACTTGATAAAGCTCAAGAACTAAGATGGCAGGTCGTCGAGCAACTTAAAGCTAAAATAAATCAAGCGAAGGGAGTAAGTATAGAAGGTACACCTGAGGTTGAAAAAACTGTCGTGAATTATGTACCTGCAACAGATACGACTAATCCACAGTATTATCATAAAGTAGTTGATTGTCAGCATGCCTGCCCTGCTCATACACCTGTACCAGAATATATTAGACAAATATCTCAAGGAAACTACAACGAAGCATATATGCTTAACTGGGAATCTAATGTATTCCCCGGAATCTTAGGTCGCACTTGCGATAGACCTTGTGAACCAGCCTGTAGGAGAACAAGAACACATGAAAAAGCTGTAGCAATATGTAGACTTAAAAGAGTTACATATGACTATAAAGATGACATTGCACCGTTAATTCCAGTTCCCGAAGCAAGTAATGGAAGAAAAATTGGATTGATTGGCGGAGGCCCTGCTTCACTTACGGTAGCGAGAGATTTAGCCCTTATGGGGTATGAGTGTACTCTTTTTGAAAAGGACCCTCAGGCAGGCGGTTTAATGAGAACTAATATACCCTCTTTTAGGTTGCCTGAACAAGTATTGGATGAAGAGGTCAATCAAGTATTAGATCTAGGGATAAAGACTGAATTCAATTCTGAGATAACCAGCATGAAAGATCTTCTTGAAAAAGATTTTGATGCAATTTTCGTTGGAACTGGTGCTCCGAAAGGCAGAGATATAAGAATTGAAGGAAGAGAAGAGGCTGACCATAACATTCATATCGGAATAGATTGGTTAACTAGCATAGCCTTTGAACATACAAAGTCAGTAGGTAAAAAAGTTATTGTCCTCGGAGGAGGTAATACTGCAATGGATTGTTGTAGAACTGCCATTAGATTAGGTGCCGAAGAAGTTAAAGTAACCGTGAGAAGTCCATTTGATCAAATGAAAGCTTCGGAGTGGGAAATCGAAGACGCTATGGGTGAAGGAATACCTATCTACGACAATCATGTTCCTAAACGATTCATCGTTAAAGATGGAAAACTTGTGGGAATGGAATTTGAAAAAGTAGAAGCAATCTTTGATGATAATGGCAGAAGAAAATTAGTCCCTACAGGTGAAGATCCGGTAATTTTTGAATGCGATGATGTGCTAGTTGCAATTGGTCAGGACAATGCTTTTGAATGGATAGAAAGGGACATAGGTATTGAGTTTGGTGAGTGGGATATGCCTATAGTCGATAAAGTAACTTTTCAATCCTCTAATGAAAAAGTATTTTTTGGAGGAGATGCGGCTTGGGGTCCTGAAAATATAATTTGGGCAGCAGCACATGGACATCAAGCAGCCATCTCAATAGACAAATTCTGTAAAGATTTAGACCTATATCAAAGACCAGAGCCTACAACTACACTCATTAGTCAAAAAATGGGTGTTCATGAATGGTCTTATGATAATGACATATCTCAAGCTAAAAGATATCTAGTACCTCATGCTGATCAGACAGATGCTTTGAAAGATCTCAAAATGGAGGTTGAGCTTGGGTTTGATGAAGTTATCGCTTTAGAGGAAGCACAACGCTGTCTTAACTGTGACGTACAGACTGTTTTCTCCGAAGATCTATGTATCGAGTGTGATGCATGTGTCGACATATGCCCTACTGACTGTATAAGCTTTGTACACAATGATTCAGAAGAGAATCTAAGAAATAAATTAAGAATTCCTGCCATAAACTTAAATCAACAGATTCTAGTCTCTGAACAATTAGAGCAGACATCAAGGGTTATGGTTAAAGATGAAGATGTATGTCTTCACTGTGGATTATGTGCCGAAAGATGTCCTACAGGTGCATGGGATATGCAAAATTTCTTATACCAGGAAGCAAAGGTCTATTCATGAGTAAGATTAAATCAGTAAATGATTTCGTTATAAAGTTTGCCAATGTAAACGGATCTGGCTCTGCCAGTGCAAATCAGATGTTTGCGAAAGGCGTTTTTAGGTCTGGCATACCAGTTAGTCCAAAGAATATTTTTCCTTCAAATATACAGGGCCTTCCTACATGGTTTGAAGTGAGAGTTAATGAAAAAGGATACTTAGGTAGACGCGAGGGTATAGACATTTTTGTTGCTATGAACCCGCAGTCTTATCAAAAAGATGTTGCAGAACTTAAAAAAGATGGGTATCTAATTTATGACTCTTCTTGGAAGAGAGATTTTGGTAGAGATGATATTAATGTACTAGAGATTCCTCTCACTAAACTGTGTGTTCAAGAATTTACAAATCCAAAACAAAGACTTCTCTTTAAGAACCTAGGTTATGTAGGACTCTTAGCTTCGATACTTGAGATGGATAAAGAAATTTATATATCGTTAATTGAAGAACAATTTAAAGGGAAAGAAAAGTTAATTGAACCTAATGTTAAGGCACTAAATATTGGATATAACTATGCTGAAGAAAATTTCAAAGATTTTTGCGACATAAAAGTTACCAAAGCAGACAAAACAGATGGACTGATCTTAACAAGTGGCAATGATGCAGCTGGTCTAGGTTGTGTATATGGAGGAGCAACAGTTTGTGCGTGGTATCCCATAACACCGTCTACTTCTCTAGCTGAGTCTTACAATAAATACAGCGAAAAACTAAGAGTTGAGATAGGTACTGATAAAAATAAATTCGCTTTCATACAGGCTGAAGATGAATTAGCAGCCATGGGAATGACAATCGGAGCAAACTGGAATGGTGCTAGGGCTTTTACTGCCACTAGTGGACCGGGAGTTTCTCTAATGAGTGAATTTATAGGCCTAGCCTACTTTGCCGAAGTGCCTTCTGTACTTTTTAATGTACAAAGAGGTGGTCCCTCAACTGGCATGCCAACAAGAACGCAACAATCAGACATTCTCTGTTCAGCGTATGCATCTCATGGAGACACAAAACACGTTTTGTTGATCCCCTCTGATCCAAAAGAGTGTTTCGACTTTGCAGTTGAAGCATTCGACCTAGCGGATAGACTGCAAACCCCTGTAATAGTTCTACTAGACCTTGATTTAGGAATGAATGACTGGTCAACAAAAGAGTTTGAATGGGATGATTCTACAGTTTATGACAAAGGTAAAGTTTTATCCAAAGAAGACCTTGACGGTATTGAAAAATTTGGAAGATATCTTGATGTGGATGGAGATGGAATACCCTATAGAACGTATCCTGGTACACATCCTGAAAAAGGTGCTTACTTTACTCGAGGAACTTCACATGACGAATATGCAGGATATACAGAAGATGGGGTAAAAAATGCAGAAATGCTATCAAGACTTTTAAAGAAATTTCAAACAGCTTCCTCATTAGTACCTGCTCCTGTATTCAACCAAGAAAAGAACACTAGCTCTATAGGTGTTATTTACTTTGGAAGTACAGATTGCTCTATGCAGGAAGCTCTAGATACACTCGAAGAGCAGAATATGAAGATTGATGCCATGAGGATTAGAGCCTTTCCTTTCAATCTAGAGGTTTGGGAATTTATAGAAGATCATGATCTGATTTTCATCGTCGAACAAAATAGAGACGGCCAAATGAGAACTCTAATTATGGCAGAAGGAGGAATAATACCCGATAAACTTGTCTCTATATTGTGCTTTGATGGCCAACCGATCACTGCTGAACACATAACAAATAAAATAAATGCGCACTTGTCAGGAAAACCTGCACTAGTTGCCTCGTAAAAAAAATGACTTATATAGTAAAACCAAAAAATCATCACCCTCTCTTAGAAAAAAATAAACTCGGCTTAACAAGACGAGATTACGAAGGCGCAGTGTCCACTCTCTGTGCGGGATGTGGCCATGACTCAATAAGCTCAGCAATAGTTGAAGCGTGCTTTCAACTCAGTATTGAATCTTATAAAGTAGCTAAGCTTTCCGGCATTGGATGCTCCTCTAAAGCACCGGCTTATTTTTTAAACCAATCTCATGGTTTCAATTCAGTACACGGAAGAATGCCATCTATCGCAACAGGTGCAGCAATGGCTAATCATGAACTCCTGTATTTAGGCGTTTCTGGGGACGGAGATAGTGCCTCTATCGGTATCGGTCAATTTGTTCATTGCGCTAGAAGGCAACTCAATATGACTTATATAGTTGAAAATAATGGAACTTATGGGCTTACTAAAGGCCAATTCTCAGCCACAAATGACCTAGAATCCAAAAGTAAATATGGTGATGACAATCTTTTTCCTTCTATCGACCTACCTTCTATGGCTATACAATTAGGGGCTAGTTTTGTAGCAAGAAGTTTTTCTGGAGATAAGGAACAGCTTGTGCCTCTCTTAATGGCAGCTTTATCTCATAAAGGCTTTTCCTTTTTAGATATTATCTCTCCTTGTGTCACTTTCAATAATCATAACACTTCAACAAAGAGTTACGATTATATTAGAGAGCATAATGATGCTCTGTCCAGACCTGACTATGTACCTTCAGGTAAAGAGATTTTAACTGAATATCCTAAAGGCTCCTCGATAGAAGTACCTCTCCATGACGGGTCTTTATTGTCTCTAGAAAAGCTTTCAGATAGCTATGATCCAACAGATAAGATAAAAGCTATTCAAAATATACAAGAGTCACAAAGAGATGGAAAAGTTCTTACCGGTCTACTTTATGCCGATCCAGAAGCCATGGACTTGAGAGAAATATTAAATGTTTCAGACAAACCACTTAATAAAATGGAACAAAAGGAACTATGTCCTGGTTCAGAAAAGTTACAAGATATAAATTCAGGACTTAAATAACACCTAATCTTTTGGCCATTATCTGATAAGACTCTACAACATCTCCAAGATCTTGTCTGAACCTGTCTTTATCGAGTTTCTCGCGAGTTTCAGCATCCCAAACTCTGCAACCGTCTGGTGTAAATTCATCTCCCAGTAATAATTGGCCTTTAAAATCTCCAAATTCGAGTTTGTAATCAACAAGTATCATACCGGCATCAGAGAATAATTTCTTGAGCGCATTATTAACTTCAAAAGTCTTAACCTGCATCTGTTCTACTTGATCTTCAGTAGCCCAACCAAAGGATTTGATGTGATATTCATTTATCATGGGATCTCCGAGATCATCGTCTTTATAGAAGAATTCAAATGTAGGAGGATTTAAATCCATGCCCTCTTCTAATCCTAATCTTTTACATATGCTACCGGCAGCAACATTTCTGACAACACATTCAACGGGAGCCATATCAAGTCGCTTAACAAGACTATCGGTTTCACTGATTAGTTCTTCAAAGTGTGTAGAGATTCCTTCATCTTCAAGGTACTTCATGATGAAGGCATTAAATTTATTATTAATAGTCCCCTTTCCTTCAAGACTTTCAATTTTTTTACCATCGAACGCTGAAGTGTCATCTCGATAATGCATGATCAAAAAATCTGATTCATTAGATTCATAGAGCGATTTAGCTTTTCCAGTTGTGATTAATTCACCTTTTTTAATATTTTCCATAACAATTATGATAAAGATTGGTTAATTTCTGAAAGAAGTTCCCTCTCAAAGGCCCTAGCTTCTTCCTCTTCTGCACTGATTGTAACTTTACAAGTTTTTTCATCAATTTCCGTAATGAGTATTTTAAAATCTCCATTAAAAGAGTCTCCAGTAAACATTCTTCTGATAAAGCCCTTTTCTTGCTCTCTAGAAAAGTTTACATAAAAGATTCCCTCTTCTCTATCAAGATCATTGACATTTATTAGTGCCTCTTTTAAGGCTCTGTCTACTGCTGCCCAAGCTCTTGCATATTCAAGATTCAACTCAATAAAACTATTTTGGGCGTCATCCTGTTTTAGAGCTGCTTTTTGTCCGTAATTTAAGTTTAAAGCCACTAATGATGTTCCGCCGCTAGGAGGAGTTGTAGCGAAATAGTCCAGAACCTTCCGCATTGTCTTCTCTTCAAGATTTTGCTCTCCTTCTACTCTTAACCACATACCGTCAACTTCAGTTAGATGAGAAATGAAAATTTCTGAACTTGCTTGCCTGATACCATGCTCTACCTTCATTACAAGTTTCGAAGCTGAATCACTATCGCCTAAATTTTCACTTTCAATTATGCCTGTTGTAGGGTCTGATTTTGCTACTCCAAAACCACTGGTAACCCAAAAATCATTCATCATAGGCCAAGCACTGCTAGGTAAAGTCTCTACATAAACCCACCTAATTTCTCCAAGTTTATGCATCCTAACTTCGTTAGAAGTACCTGAAGAAAATACTTGTTGAGGCATGGGTATGACATATTCATTACCAACCTTTTCTGGGTTTAGGGTATTGATTGGATAATAATCAATAATCGGTCGCGTAGTTATATTTTCTGGTAAATCTAAAGATTTCGCTTGTTTTTCCTTAAGATAGTCGTTCTTATGGTCTGTCAAAAAATAACTACACGAACTTAATAACAAAGAAAAGAAGAGTGCTAAAGATAGATTTTTCATATTATTTAATTGAGTAAATTTAATTCTTTAAGAATATCTTCTGCTTGAGCATGGAATTGTGAGTCAAATTTAGTTAATGGTAATCTAATGCCGTCAGTGATTCTACCAATTCTATTTAACATCCATTTTATTGGAATTGGATTAGACTCAACAAATAAAATTTCATTTAATTTAGCCAATTGCTTATCAAGTTGAAGTGCGGAATCTTTTTGACCATCTAAAGCAAGGCTACAAATATCGGATATAGTCTTTGGAACTATATTTGCAGTGACAGATATAGTTCCTGCTCCTCCATTTAATATAAATTGAGTTGATGTTGGATCGTCTCCTGAATAGAGTAAAAAATCATCTTTGCTCTCTGAAATAAGAGAGTTAGCCATTCCATTTAAGCGATCTAAGTCCCCTGTTGCATCCTTTAAACCAACTATATTTTCATGGTCCACTAATCGAATAACGGTTTCGTTCAAAAGGTCGCAACCAGTCCTAGAAGGTACGTTATAAAGAATCTGGGGCAGATTAACCTCATCAGCTATTAACATGTAATGCTGATAGAGCCCTTCTTGTGTAGGCTTATTATAATAAGGCGTAACTAAGAGAGAAGCATCAGCGCCAGCAGATTTAGCTGAATTAGTAAGGTAAATTGCTTCTTTTGAAGAATTAGCTCCAGTTCCAGCTATGATCTTGATTCTACCCTGAGCTATATCAACAGATCTTTCTATTAGTTGTACGTGTTCAGCTACATCTAATGTAGCTGACTCTCCGGTAGTACCCACTACAACTAAACCAGATGTATTAGAACTTATATGCCATTCAATCAGATCTTTTAGGCCACCCCAGTTGATTTCTCCATCTGATTCCATTGGAGTAACAAGAGCTACTATGGACCCTTTTAGATTAAACATTAATACTTTTTTTCTCTCAATGTTAGAATTTAGACATTATAGAATGTTTCTGATGGAGGAGATATGCCAATACCCAAAATAAATAATAAAGCGCCGGTATTCAAAGGTGAATGCACAGGAAATAAAACAATTAGTCTTTCTGACTTTAAAGGTAAAAATGTAGTTCTCTATTTTTACCCAAAAGATAGTACGCCTGGGTGTACCACCGAAGGACAAGATTTTAGAGACTTGAAAGCACAATTTACAAGAGCAAATACAGTAATTTTCGGCTTATCAAGAGAATCCATAAAATCTCACGAAAATTTTAAAAAGAAAGAAAAATTTAATTTCGATCTTATCTCTGACCCTGATGAAAAAATATGTAACCAATACGATGTAATTAAAGAGAAAAGTATGTATGGAAAAAAGTATATGGGAATAGAGAGAAGCACTTTCTTAATAGATTCGAAAGGAAAGCTAGTTCAAGAATGGAGAAAGGTAAAAGTCACTGGTCATGCAAAAGAGGTTCTTGAAGCCGCAAAACAGATTAAAATTTAAGAAATTGGTTCAGGCCAAGAGTTAATTATAGCTTTTACAAAAGTAGCGAGTGGTATGGCAAAGAAAAGTCCCCAAAAACCCCATATTCCTCCAAAAAATAATACAGCGATAATTATGACTACAGGGTGTAGGTTATTTCTAGTAGAGAATAATATTGGTACAAGGACATTGCCATCTAATATTTGGATTAGTAAATAAAAACCTAAAAGCCAATAGAAATTTTCTGAAAGGCCCCATTCATATAACCCTATCAAGACAACGGGAATTGTTACTAAAATCGCTCCGAAGATAGGGATAATCACTGAAAGCCCAACTAATATTGCTATCAAGACAGCATAAGGTAGGCCTAGAAATGCAAATAGAATATATGATGCTGTAGCTACCAAAAGCATCTCAATGAATTTACCAGTAACATAGTTAAAAAGTTGATCATTCATCTCCGCAAATACTGATTGCATGAATCCATTTTCTTTAGGAAGTATGATTGAGGCAATTGGCAATAATATGCTTTTATCTTTCAAGAAAAAGAAAACCATTAAAGGAATCATGATTGCGTAAAGAATGGCATTGAACATTAATGATACAGTCCCAGCAAGCTGGCCTAAGGCAGAACTTAGCAAGACACTAATTTGATTGCTTAAATTTGCAAAAATTTGATCAATTTCTTCTTCAGAAAAATAATTATTCATTTCTATGAGGTTTTGCTGAAATGAACTGACAATAATTGGTAAATTCTGTAAAAGATTATTTATTTCTGTTCCAATGCTTGGAAGAGCCATAAATAGACTTAAATAAAATCCAAAAAATACTATTAAAGTGATACTTAAGGAAAGTTTCTGAGACATATTATATTTAATCAGAGTTGTCATAAATCCATTTAAAAGAAAAGCAATGACAATACTGATTATCACTGGCAGTAAGACATTTCCAAATAAAATGATAAAAAAGAAAGAAAAAATTAATAATATTGCAAAATAAACAGATTCTTCATTAGAAAAAAATCTTTTGATAAATTTATTCAGTAAACTTTGCATAATTATTGAGGAACTAAGTATTTTTTAAATAATCTAATATATTCCTTTAATATAGTAACTACTTTCAATGAAAAGAAATAGTTCGAAAAGCATTATATATAAATTAAGAATTCAATGGCTGTTCTTAGTTCTCTGCACATCCTTATTTTCAGAAGATGAACTACCTGTCATCGGAGACTCATCTTCATCTGTAATCTCTATAGCTTCTGAATATAACTTGGGTAGACTTTACATGGCCCAGCTGAGAAGAGCCTTACCAGAATATATTGATCCTGTCATACAGGACTACTCAGAGCATTTGGTCTATAGACTATCTGAATTTAGTGAATTAACGGATAGAAGGCTTGAGATTGCTCTTATTGACGAAAAATCCATTAATGCCTTTGCTGCTCCAGGAGGTATTGTTGGAATAAATGCTGGTCTGATATTCCATGCTGAAACAGAGGGGCAAGTTGCATCTGTTTTATCACATGAATTAGCTCATTTAAGTCAAAGACACTTTGCTCGAAGAATGCAAAGACAGAAAGACAGAAGCTTGGCTAATTCACTTATGATTCTTGCTAGTATAGCCCTTGCAGGAGCAACGAGTAATCCAAATGCTCTTCTAGTAGGTCAACAGGCCATCACTCAACAAAACCTCTCTTTCAGCAGAGGAGATGAACAAGAAGCAGATAGGATTGGTTTTAGAAACATGGTTGCAGCTGGATTTGACCCTAAAAGCACTTCATATATGTTTGAAAAATTACAGTCGTTAAGCCGACTTTCTGGATCAAATGAGCTCGAGTTTTTAAGGTCACACCCTTTAACTAAAAATAGAATAGCTGATGCTCAGTCTAGAGCACAGGGATTTGAAAAAGGGAATTATAGAAACTCTCTTGATTATGATTTAGTAAGAAATAGAACTATTGTGCACTTCTCAGATGTCCCCAGGCAAGCAGTTACCATATTTAAAAAGGAATTGAGAGAGGCTAAAACTGATAGAGATTTAATAGAGGCTCGTTATGGACTTGCACTTGCCAATTCTAAAGATAAAAAGCACACCTTGGCTTTGGAGAATATTCGTGAGGCGTTAAATTTAGATAGTGAAAATCTTATTCTTCAGGTAGGTCTTTTGGAGATGCATATTGCAGCAGAGAACTTTTTTGAAGCAGAGGCTTTGGCAGCTTCTCTCCTAAGCACAAACCCAAACAACTATCCAATCACCATGTTATATAACCAGGTGCTTATGAATAAAGGAGATTATGAGACTGGTGAAGAAATTCTAAGAAAATTAACTCTAATTCGACCACAAGATCCTCAGATTTGGTACTGGTTAGCAGAAGTTCAAGGTTTAGATAAAAACATTATAGGTCTTCATCTTTCTAGAGCAGAATATTTCTTTTTAACAGGTTCTTATGAAACCTCAATAAAACACTTGAGGATGGCAATGGAATTAGCAGGTAATAACTTTCAATTAACTGAGACTATTCATAATAAAATTGAGAGATCACATAAATCTATAGAAGCTTTAAAGTCGGTTTCTTAACCAGGTGGCCATGAAAACTCTCTTTCAGCGATGAGATGAATATGAAGATGAAATACCGTTTGTTGG
>Ga0181569_10003349_pt1 | contig 12450 bp, 23 predicted proteins | sample 101ome_19_FD_132452 | JGI IMG/M metagenome (GOLD analysis project Ga0181569, IMG submission 132452) | Coastal salt marsh microbial communities from the Groves Creek Marsh, Skidaway Island, Georgia - 101405AT metaG (megahit assembly) | ecosystem: Environmental > Aquatic > Marine > Intertidal...
CAAAATATATTTCATCATTTACACTTTCTGAAAATTCAATTAATATTAATTTCAATAAAAATTTAGATAACACTTCAACATTAAATAAGTCTGATTTTATATTAAATATCAATGATCAAGAAATGGATATTCAAAATCTTAATTATTCATCATCTCCAAGGTCAATCATAATAAATTTTGACACAGAAATTCAGCCTACAGATATTGTTACTTTATCCTACACTGGAAATTCTGTTAGGGCATTGGATGGTGAAAAACTTATAAATTTTAATAATGAAGTTGTTGAAAATAAAATATCTTTTGTTCATGCTATTCCAGGTAAGATAGAAGCTGAGCACTACTTCAATCAAAAAGGTATCGAACTAGAATCAACATTAGATGAAAATGGTGGATTAAATATGGGTAGTTTAGATAATGGAGATTATGCTGATTACTATGTAAAAATTGAAAGTGGAGATTTATATAATGTTACTTACAGGTCAGCTGCAGATCCTAATTGGTCATCAGGGGGTCAAGTTGAGTTAAGTATTCTTGATCCTACAACTGGAACATATTCTTCTCTTCAAAATGTAATATTGCCTACAACTGGTGGTTGGCAAACATGGGAAAGTACAAGTAAGGCTTTAACTCTACCTGAAGGAGAGCATCAAATTAGATTAAAAATTTTAGAGGGTCCATTTAATCTAAATTGGTTTTCGTTTGATAATAATGTGTCAGTTGGAATTCCAGTTCCAGGGTATCTAGAAGCTGAGGATTATGTATACCAGAGTGGAATATCCTTGGAAATGACTGAAGATGATGGAGGAGGTCAAAATATTGGTTATCTAGATTCTGCTGACTATGCTGACTATGTTATAAATGTTCAAAAAGCTGGTTTATATGATTTAAGTTATAGAGTTGCTTCTGATGGAAGTCAAGATTATGCAAATGGTGGTACTATAAAGCTATTATTGATGGAAGATTCCGTTGCGGAAGAACTTCATACAGTTTCTTTTCCAGCTACTAATGGTTGGCAAGATTGGGTAACTTTTAATAATTTCCCTAAAATTAATCTTGAATCTGGTGATAAAAACATAAGATTATTATTTACAAAAACGCCATTTAATTTAAATTGGATACTATTTGAGGAATTTGAGGGTAGTGTTTTAGGTTTAGAAAAAGATGATTTAAGAATTAATGTTTATCCTAACCCTTCCCCTGACAATATAACAGTTGAATCTACTTACTTACCAAAGGATAAAATAAATTATTTGTTGGTTGACATAAATGGTAAAGTTTTATACAATAAAAAGGTAGAATATTCATCTAAAATCTATGAGGAAATAAGTCTCTTAAATTTAAGACAGGGTTTAATCTTTTTGATAATAATGGAAGGTGATAATTTATTAGAAATAAAGAAAATTTACATCAAAAAATAGACCAAAAAATCTTCTAAATTTTTCTCAAAAATAACTTTTCTAATATTTGATGGGATAGCTTAAATTGTTATCTTTGCACACATTTTGTGTAAAGAACTTAAATTTTTTTGTAACAAATGTCAGGTATTATTGGAAAGAAATTAGGTATGACAAGTCTCTTCGATTCGAAAGGAAAGAGTGTAGGATGTACTGTTATTGAGGCAGGACCATGTTTTGTTACTCAAATAAAAGACAGAGATAAAGATGGTTACAGAGCTATTCAATTAGCATATGATGATCTAAAAACAAATAAAGCAAATAAGTCTGCTCAGGGACATTTTGCAAAGTCTGGCGTAACACCTAAAAGGAAAATTGTTGAATTCAGAAACTTTAGAAAAGAATTTGATAGCAAAGTAAAATTAGGGATGGAGATTAAGATACAAGATGTTTTTAATGAAAATGAATTTTTGGATGTAACATCTGTTTCGAAAGGTAAAGGTTTCCAAGGTGTAGTTAAGAGACACAATTTTGGAGGAGTTGGACAAAATACACACGGACAGCACAACAGAAATAGAGCACCTGGATCAATTGGAGCCGGTTCTACTCCTTCTAGGGTTTTTAAAGGTATGAGAATGGCAGGTAGAACTGGAGGTGAAAAAGTAACTGTTCAAAATCTTAAAATTTTAAAAATAGATCAAAAAGATAACTTAATCTATGTAGGTGGTTCTGTTCCAGGATCTAATAACACATACGTAGTTTTATCAAATTAATATTTATGAAAGTTGATATAAATAAAATTTCAGGGAAGTCTAGTGGAAAAAAGATAACGCTATCTGATAATATCTTTTCTATAGAGCCAAATGATCATGCTATTTACTTAGATGTTAAAAGCTATTTAACTAACCAAAGACAAGGTAATAGTAAGGTTAAAGGAAGATCAGAAATTGAAGGTTCTACAAGAAAGATTAAGAAGCAAAAAGGAACTGGAACTGCAAGAGCGGGTAGTATTAAGTCTCCTTTATTTAAGGGTGGAGGTCAAATTTTTGGTCCAGAACCAAGAGAATACAAAAATAAAGTAAATAAAAAAGTTAAGGATTTAGCAAGAAAATCTGCATTATCACACAAAGTAAAAGAGAAGTCTCTTTTTATTATTGAAAATTTTGATTTGAAACAGCCAAAAACTAAAGAATTTGTTTCAATTCTTTCAAATTTTTCAATTGAAAATAAGAAATCTCTACTTTTCACATCTGAAAATTCTAAAAACATTGTTTTGTCTTCGAATAATCTTAAAAATGCTAAAGTTAAGAAAATTGATGATATCAATACCTACGATATTATTAATGCTGACAGTGTATTATTTGATGAAGATTCAGTAAAAAAATTAAATGAAATTTTAAAGTAAAATGGCTATACTAATTAAACCTATACTAACAGAAAAAGCTACCTCATCTAACGATAAAGGTAAGTTCTCTTTTATCGTAGATAGAAAAGCTAATAAAGTTCAAGTAAAAAAAGCTGTTGAGAAAACTTATGATGTTAATGTGGTTAGTGTTAATACTATCAATGTTTTGGGTAAATCAGTTTCCAAATTTACTAAGACAGGTATTGTAAATGGAAGGAAACCATCTTACAAAAAAGCAATTGTTCAATTAAAAGAAGGAGAGTTTATTGATTTTTACTCTCAGATATAAATAAATAAAAATGGCAAAAAAAATTAAACCAGTTACTCCAGGGCTTAGATTTAGAATAGCTCCTTCTTTTGACGAGATCACTACGTCAACCCCAGAAAAGTCTCTACTTACCACATTGAAAAAATCTGGTGGAAGAAACAGTGGAGGTAAAATGACTGTAAGAAACGTTGGTGGAGGTCATAAAAGAAAAATAAGAATTATAGATTTTAAGAGAGTGAGAGACGATATCCAAGCTACGGTAAAGTCAATAGAATATGATCCAAACAGATCAGCAAATATTGCCTTAATTACTTATGTAGACGGAGTAAAAAGCTACATTATTGCTCCCAATGGATTAAAAGTCGGACAAAAAGTAATTTCTGGAGAGTCGTCTCCAATTGAAGTTGGTAACTGTTTACCTCTAGAAAATATACCTCTCGGTACAATAGTTCATAATGTAGAGCTTTTCCCTAAAAAAGGTGCAGCTATAGCAAGAAGTGCTGGTTCTTATGTTCAGCTAGTTGCTAAGGAGGGTAAGTACGCAACCCTTAAACTTCCATCAGGCGAAATGAGATTAGTTCTTCTAACCTGTAGAGCATCTATAGGAACTGTATCTAATGCTAATCATATGAATGTTAGATTAGGAAAAGCAGGTAGAAACAGATGGCTTGGTAGAAGACCTAGGGTAAGAGCTGTAGCCATGAACCCTGTTGATCATCCAATGGGTGGTGGAGAAGGTAAAGCTTCTGGAGGACACCCTAGATCTAGAAACGGACTATATGCAAAAGGTTTAAAGACTAGAAAGAAAAATAAGTATTCTGATAAATTAATCATTAAAAAAAGAAAGTAAATAATGGCTAGATCACTAAAAAAAGGACCTTATATTGATTTTAGACTTAGAAAGAAAGTCGATAATGCTAACGAAAGTGGTAATAAAAGTGTTATTAAAACTTGGTCTAGAAGATCAATGATTTCTCCTGATTTTGTTGGACTGACATTTGCAGTACATAATGGAAATAAGTTTATTCCGGTTTTTGTTACTGAGAATATGGTTGGTCACAAACTTGGTGAATTTTCACCGACAAGAAATTTTAGAGGACATGTTAATAAAAAAAATAAATAATGGAAGCTATAGCAAAACTTAATAATGTTCCTACTTCACCAAGAAAAATGAGATTAATAGCTGATCTTATAAGAGGTATGGATGTTGATTTGGCTTTAAATACTTTGAAATTTGATGCTAAAATAGGATCAAAAAGGATGGAGAAGCTTGTTCTTTCTGCTATTTCAAATTGGCAAGAAAAAAACAAAGATCAAAAAATTGAGGATGCTGATCTTTTCATTAAAGAAATTTTTGTAAATGGTGGTAAAATGATTAAAAGACTAAGGCCTGCTCCACAGGGTAGAGCGCATAGAATTAGAAAAAGATCTAATCATGTTACTATTGTTTTAGATAGCTTAAACAAACAAAATAAAAAAGATGGGTCAAAAAATTAATCCTACGGGTCTTAGATTAGGTATCATAAAAGGCTGGGAATCTAGCTGGTATGGTGGAAAGAACTTTTCTGAGAAAATAGTAGAAGATCATAAGATAAGAAATTATATCGAGTTGAGAATTCCTAGAGGTGGTATTTCAAAAGTAGTTATTGAAAGGACAATGAAGCTTTTAGAGATAACTATTCACACTGCTAGACCCGGAATAATTATAGGTAAAGGTGGAGCTGAAGTTGATAAGCTTAAAAATGAATTAAAGAAAATTACAGGAAAAGATATTCAAATAAATATTTTTGAAATTAAAAGACCTGAAATAGATGCCAAATTAATTGGTGACTCAATTGCCCAGCAACTTAGAGCCAGAATTTCTCACAGAAGAGCTATGAAACAAGCAATTGCTTCTGCTATGAGAGTTGGTGCTAAAGGAATTAAAGTTAAAGTATCTGGTAGAATTGGTGGAGCAGAGATGGCTAGATCAGAGCAATATAAAGAAGGGAGAACACCTCTTCATACAATTAGAGCAGATATTGATTATGCAATATGTGAATCTCTTACAATATATGGAAAGATAGGTGTAAAAGTTTGGGTATATAAAGGTGAAGTTGTTGGTAAAAGAAGTTTATCACTTAATGTAGGAAGTAAAAATACATTTAAAGCATAAAATTATGTTACAGCCAAAAAGAACAAAATTTAGAAAAAAACAAAAAGGTAGAGTAAAAGGTATTGCTCAGAGAGGGCACACCATTAGCTTTGGATCTTTCGGAATCAAATCGCTTGAGGCTGGTTGGATTACTTCTAGACAAATCGAGGCAGCAAGGATTGCAGTTACTAGAAAGATGAAGCGTGAAGGTCAGGTTTGGATTAGAATATTTCCTGACAAACCGGTTACCAAAAAGCCTGCTGAAGTTAGGATGGGTAAAGGTAAAGGAGCTCCTGAGTATTGGGTAGCAGTAGTTAAGCCTGGAACTATAATGTTTGAAGCCGGAGGTGTTACAACCGATCTTGCTAAAGAAGCTTTAAGGTTAGCGGCTCAGAAACTACCTGTAAGAACAAAATTTGTAACTAGAAGAGATTACGTAGAATAAAATGAAGAATTCAGAATTAAGAGCATTATCTGTTGAAGAGCTTGAAAAAAAGTTAGTAGTTGAGAAAGAAAATCTCGAAAAACTAATTTTTTCTCATGCTGCAACTCCTATTGAAAACCCTATGAGGATAAAGGTTGCTAGAAGATTTGTTGCAAGAATTAAAACTGAAATAAGCAATAAAGCATTAAAAGCAGAGTAATATGGAAAGAAATTTAAGAAAACAAAGAGAAGGAATAGTAACTAGTAATAAAATGGACAAGACTATTACTGTTGAAGTTCAGAGAAGAGTTAAACATCCTATCTACGGTAAGTTTGTTAAGAAGACTTCTAAACTAACTGCACATGATGAGCAAAATCAATGCGATATTGGTGATTTAGTTAGAGTTATGGAAACTAGGCCTATTAGTAAAAATAAAAGATGGAGATTAACTGAGATAGTTGAAAAAGTAAAATAATATGATACAACAAGAAAGTAGATTAAAAGTTGCTGATAATAGTGGTGCCAAAGAGGTTCTATGTATTAGGGTTCTAGGTGGTACAAAGAGAAGATACGCGTCAGTTGGTGATAAAATAGTTGTTTCCGTTAAGCACGCAATTCCTTCTGGCTCTGTAAAGAAAGGTTCTGTTTCAAGAGCTGTTGTTGTTAGAACAAAAAAAGAGGTTAGAAGAAAAGATGGCTCATATATTAGATTCGAGGATAATGCTGCAATCTTATTAAATGAAAATGATGAAATTAAAGGTACAAGGGTTTTTGGACCAGTTGCTAGAGAGCTAAGAGAAAAGAATTTTATGAAAATTGTTTCATTAGCACCTGAGGTACTATAAATAAATTGATATGAAAATACATATTAAAAAAGGAGATACGGTTTTTGTTTTATCGGGTAATGATAAAGGTAAGTCAGCTAAAGTTTTAACTGTCTTCCCTTCAAAGTATAAGGCAATTGTAGAAGGACTCAATTTAGTTACTAAACACATAAAACCTTCTGCTGATAATCCTAAAGGCGGAATTGAGAAACAAGAAGCTCCGATTCACATAAGCAATTTAATGTTAGTTGATCCTTCTGATGGAAAACCAACTAAAATTTATAGAAAAAGAAATAAGGATGGTAAAATCGAAAGATTATCAAAAAAAACCAATAAAGTAATTTAACAATGGCATTATCTAGATTGAAAAAAAAGTATGTTGAAGAAATAGTTCCAGACTTAATGGAAAGACGTCAGTATAAATCTGTCATGCAGGTACCAAAAATTAAAAAAATATCCATTAATCAAGGATTAGGTGCTGCAGTTAATGACAAAAAATTAGTTCAGGCAGGAGTTGATGAGTTAACTCTTATTACTGGACAGAAAGCTGTTGCTACAAAAGCTAAAAAGTCAATTTCTAATTTTAAGCTAAGAGAAGACATGCCAATTGGTGCTAAAGTAACGCTAAGAGGTGATATGATGTATGAATTTCTTGATAGATTAATCTCTGTTGCTATACCTAGAGTTAGAGATTTTAGAGGTCTTAATAATAAAGGTTTTGATGGAAATGGTAATTATACTCTTGGTGTAAAGGAGCAAATTATATTTCCTGAAATTAGTATTGATAAAATAAATAAGATAAATGGTATGAACATAACTATTGTTATTGATTCTAATACCGATGAAGAAAGTTATGAGTTATTAAAGGCATTTGGTATGCCTTTTATCTCAAAAAATTAAATATAGATTATGGCAAAAAATGCAGTAAAAGTAAGAGATCTAAAAAGAAGAAAATTGGTTGAGAGGTATGCAGCTAAAAGGAAGGAGCTGAAAGCTAATGGTGACTGGGAAGGTTTAGATAAACTACCTAGAAACTCTTCTGCTGTTAGATTACATAATAGATGTAATTTATCAGGAAGACCTAAAGGATATATGAGAAAATTTGGAATATCTAGGCTTGAATTCAGAAAAATGGCATCTGAAGGAAAAATACCTGGTATAACTAAAGCTAGTTGGTAACTTTTACTATTAATGTTTAAATTTGCAAGCTTTTTAAAAAAATAATATGAATACTGATACTATAGCAGACTTTTTAACAAGAATTAGAAATGGGATCCAAGCCAATCACAGAATTGTAGAAATTCCTGCGTCAAATATTAAAAAAGAAATAACCAAGGTTCTTCATGATCAAGGTTTCATTACTAACTATAAGTTTGAAGATAAAGGACCTCAAGGAACTATTAAAATTGCCCTTAAGTATAACCCAAGAACTAATTTATCTGCTATTGAGAAAATTGTTAGGGTAAGTAAACCAGGGTTAAGGAAATATGTAGGTTTTGATAACCTTCCAAGAGTTATAAACGGTCTGGGAGTTGCTATTCTCTCTACTTCTAAAGGTGTGATAACTGACAAAGAAGCTAGAAAAATGAAGATCGGAGGTGAGGTTTTATGTTATGTTTATTAATAAATAATTATGTCTAGAGTAGGTTTAAATCCAGTTTCAATTCCAGAAGGCGTTACAGTTAGTGTCAACGGATCTAATATTAATATTAAAGGTCCTAAGGGAGAACTTAATCAAAAATTTGATCCTGATTTCAAGATTAAAATTGAGGAAAACATTTTAACTATAGCTAGACCGTCAGAACAAAAAAGACATAAGGCACTACATGGTCTGTATAGAGCTCTAATTTTCAATTGTGTTCATGGTGTTAGTGAAGGATATGAATTAAATCTAGAGTTAGTCGGAGTTGGATATAAAGCATCTAACCAAGGAAATTTATTAAACCTTTCTCTTGGGTATTCACATAACATTTATTTCCAGGTTCCAGAAGAAATTAAGGTAAGCACTGAAACAGCAAAAGGTAAAGCCCCAGTAATAACATTAAACGGAATTGATAAGCAATTAATTGGACAAATAGCTGCTAAGCTCAAGTCATTAAGACCTGTTGAGCCATATAAAGGAAAGGGAGTGAAGTTTGTAGGAGAGTATGTTAGAAGAAAAGTTGGTAAAACTGCTGCTGCTTAAATTATAACTTATGAGTATTAATAAAGAAAAAAGAAGATTAAAAATTAGGAAAAGTATCAGAGCTAAAATTTCTGGCACTAAAGAAAGACCTAGAGTATCAGTATTCAAAAGTAATAAAGCTGTATATGCTCAAATAATCGATGATATGAGTGGCAATACTATGGTATCGTGTTCCTCTGTTGAAATTAAAAAATTTGGTAAAAATAATGTTGAATCCTCTAAAGAAGTAGGATTAAAACTAGCTGAAAAAGCAAAAAAGAAAGGTATTAAAGAAGTTTTATTTGATAGAAGTGGATATTTATATCACGGTAAAATCAAGTCTTTTGCAGAAGGTGCAAGAGAGGGAGGATTAATTTTTTAAGTATTATGAGTAATATAAAAGCAAGTGATTTAGAATTAAAAGAAAAGGTAGTCTCTATCCAGAGAGTTGCTAAAGTTGTAAAAGGTGGTAGAAGATTTAGTTTTTCAGCCATTGTTGTTGTTGGTAATGAAAATGGTGTTGTTGGGTATGGTTTAGGAAAAGCTAACGAAGTTACAAATGCTATTATTAAAGGTACTGATGATGCAAAAAAGAATCTAATTAATGTACCTGTATTTAAAAATACAATTCCACACGAAGTAGTTGGAAAATATGGTGGAGGTTTAGTTCTCATGAAGCCTGCATCTCAAGGTACTGGTGTTATTGCTGGTGGTTCAATGAGAGCTGTAATGGAAAGTGCTGGAATTAAAGATGTATTAGCAAAATCAAAAGGATCTTCAAATCCACACAATGTTGTGAAGGCAACTTTTGATGGTTTAATGAAATTAAGAGATCCTCTAGCTGTTGCAAAACAAAGAGGAGTAAGTTTAAAAAAGGTATTCAATGGCTAAGGAAAAATTAACTAAAGTTGAAATTACTCAGGTAAGAAGTACAATTTCACAAACTTCAAGACAGAAAAAAACTATTTCTGCTCTTGGTTTAGGAAAAATAAATAAAACTGTTGAAAAAACATTAACACCTCAAGTTAGAGGTATGATTAATAAGGTTAATCATTTAATTGAAGTTAAAGAAGTAAAATAATGAAACTACATACTTTAAAACCTGCAGAAGGATCAATAAAATCAGGAAAAAGAATTGCTAGAGGCCAAGGCTCAGGAAGAGGCGGTACGTCTACTAGAGGGCATAAAGGTGCTCAATCTAGATCTGGTTATTCAAGAAAAGCTGGATTTGAGGGTGGTCAAATGCCACTTCAAAGAAGGGTTCCTAAATTTGGTTTTAGATCTCCAAATAGAATTGAGACTAGACCAATAAATCTTGATACAATACAGCAAATATGTGAAACTGCAAAGGTTAAAGAGATCAATCCTGAGTTTTTAATCAAAAATGGTTTAGCTAGAAAATCGGATCTAATTAAAGTATTAGGTAGAGGAAAGCTTAAGGCTAAAGTTAATGTTACGGCTCATTACTTTTCAGCAACTGCAGTCAAGGCTGTTGAGAAAGCTGGAGGAAAAATCAAGAAATTAATTAATGAATAAACTATTTGAAACCATAAAAAATATCTTCTCTATTGAAGAGCTTAGAGATAGAATTATCAATACTATAGGTTTTTTGGTAATTTTTAGGCTAGGTTCTTTTGTAGTATTACCAGGTATTGATCCCTCTAAGCTTCAACAGAGTGCGGGTGGAATATTTGGTCTATTAGATACATTTTTAGGTGGAGCTTTTAGTAATGCTTCGATATTTGCATTGGGTATTATGCCCTATATTTCTGCATCAATTGTAGTTCAGTTACTAGGAGTTGCTATGCCTTATTTTCAGAAATTACAGAAAGAGGGAGATAGCGGTAGAAAGAAAATGACTCAGATAACAAGGTACTTAACTATAGTTATTTGTATGTTCCAAAGCACAGCATACATATCTGGTACTATACCTCCAGAAGCTATTTTAGTTGAAAATAAGTTTTTATTTACGTTATCAAGCTTAGTTATTTTAACATCAGGTACAATATTTTGTATGTGGTTAGGTGAAAAAATTACAGATAAAGGAATTGGGAATGGGATATCAATGCTTATCATGATTGGTATAATCTCTCGTTTTCCAGGAAGTATCGTGGCTGAAGCATTATCAAGAGGTATGAATCAAGCTCTTTTCTTTTTAATAGAAATTGGTTTCTTATTTTTAGTAGTAATGTTTACTGTTATGTTAGTTCAAGCAATTAGAAGAATTCCAGTACAATATGCTAAGCAAGTTGTTGGTAGTAGCTTATACGGAGGTAAGAGACAATACCTTCCTTTAAAGGTTAATTCATCTGGTGTAATGCCTATAATTTTTGCTCAAGCACTCATGTTTTTACCAGCTATAATTGGTCTTCAGTTTGCCGAAAATTCAGATTTTTTTCAATATATTGCAACCTCTTTTTCAAACATGCAGTCTTGGCTGTATAACGTAACCTTTGCAGTATTGATAATTGCATTTACATTTTTCTACACTGCAATTACTGTTAATCCAAACAAGATGGCTGATGATATGAAAAGAAATAACGGATTTATTCCGGGAATTAAACCTGGTCCTGAAACATCAGATTTTATATCTAATGTGATGGATAGAATTACTCTACCAGGTTCAATTCTATTAGCTGTGGTAGCTATTTTACCTGCCTTTGCTATGATGTTCGGTATTAATCAGAGCTTTGCTCAGTTTTATGGCGGTACATCATTACTTATTATGGTAGGTGTTATTTTAGATACATTACAGCAAATTGAAAGTTATTTACTGATGAGACATTATGATGGCATGATGAAATCAGGTAAAATAAAAGGTAGAAGCGTTTAATTATGGCAAAACAGAAAGCAATAGAACAAGATGGTATTGTTACTGAAGCCTTATCAAACGCTATGTTTAGAGTAAAGTTAGATAATGGGCATATTGTGACAGCTCATATCTCTGGTAAGATGAGAATGTTTTATATCAGACTCTTGCCTGGAGATAAGGTAAAACTTGAGATGTCGCCTTATGATTTAACAAAAGCTAGAATAACATTTAGATATAAATAAAATGAAAGTTAGAGCATCAGTTAAGAAGAGAAGTAGTGATTGTAAAATCATTAGGAGAAAGGGAAAGGTTTATGTAATAAATAAAAAAAATCCTCGATTTAAACAGAGGCAAGGATAATTATGAGAATTGCAGGTATAGATATTCCAGATAATAAAAGAGGTGAAATAGCCTTAACCTATATATATGGTTTAGGTAGAAGTTCTGCCATAAAAATATTAAAAGAAGCTGGCATAAGTGTCGATAAAAAAGTTTCTGAATGGACTGAAGATGAGTCAAATAAAATCAGAAATATTATTTCTTCAGAGTTTAAGATTGAGGGGGACTTGAAATCAGAAGTTAGACTTAATATTAAGAGACTGCTTGACATTGGATGCTATAGAGGTCTTAGACATAGAAAAGGTTTACCTGTAAGAGGACAAAAAACTAAAAATAATTCAAGAACGAGAAAAGGAAAAAGAAAAACAGTAGCTAATAAAAAGAAAGCAGTTAAATAATGAATAAGAAAAAAGATAAGTCGAAAAAAAGAGTAGTTGTTGTTAACAAAAATGGACAAGCTCATATTAAGTGTTCATTCAATAATATAATTATTTCAATTACTAACGAAACTGGTCAAGTTATATCTTGGTCTTCTGCAGGTAAAATGGGTTTTAGAGGATCTAAGAAAAATACTCCTTTTGCAGCTCAAATTGCGACAGAAGATGCTGTTAAATCTGCTTATGAACTTGGCTTAAGGAAAGTAGATATTTTTATAAAGGGCCCTGGTGCTGGAAGAGATTCAGCA
>Ga0181569_10003350_pt1 | contig 12450 bp, 10 predicted proteins | sample 101ome_19_FD_132452 | JGI IMG/M metagenome (GOLD analysis project Ga0181569, IMG submission 132452) | Coastal salt marsh microbial communities from the Groves Creek Marsh, Skidaway Island, Georgia - 101405AT metaG (megahit assembly) | ecosystem: Environmental > Aquatic > Marine > Intertidal...
TAGATGGCAAGGATTACCCCGACAAAACCACCATGACTGGCCATCCCTCCTTCCCAAACTCGGAGGAGTAAAAGAGGGTCATCGATGAAATGACTGGTTTGATAAAGGAGGATATATCCCATTCTTCCACCCACCAAAACGCCGATGACCATGAAAGTCATAAGGTTGAGGATTTGCTCTTTGTCGTATGGACTTTTCCCGTATCGAAATGCCCGCATGAGCAAAGCGTAAGCAGTGATGAAGCCTAGCAGGTAAGAGATTCCATACCAGCGTATACCTCCTGGCCCCCAATTTCCCCAGGAGTCGGGAAACTGCCACAGAAAGGGACTCAGGTCGTGCACCCAATAGGATGTGGCAGTTCCGAAAATCATTCTTGAGCTAAGGATTCGTCGTTGCTTTCCTGAGATTTCGCCACTTGAGATAAGTGCTTCCTCTTGGCCAGTTCCCGCATATCTACAGCAAGGTCGTCAGGTTCGAAGATTTCCTGTCCTAGTATACTTTCCACAATGTCCTCCAGGGCGAGTACCCCCGTGACCGAACCGAATTCATCTACGACAACGGATAACTGACAATGTTCGCTAAGCAAAAGCCGGAGGGCCTTATCCGCACTTGCATTTTCGGGGGTGAATAAAGTTTCTTGCGCGTGCTCCCGCAGGGTGAGCTGTTTTTTTCCGGCGACCATTGAGTTGAGCAAATCACGCCGCCGCACAATTCCGGTTATATGATCAATGTTATCTGAGTAAATTGGAATGCGGGCAAAGGGAATGTTGGGATGTTTTTGAAATGCTTCTTCCACCGTTAATGCTTCATCGAAAGCGAGGACAACGGTTCTTGGGGTCATGATTTCGGAAACTTTGATACCATCCAACTTGAGGGCGTTGGTCACCCAGTCACTTTCCTCATTGGTGAGTGTGCCCTCTTTGGCCCCCTTTTGGGCAAGGAGAATGATTTCGTTTTCATCCTCAGTTCCCGATTTTTCTTTTTCGGGAACCATCGCCCTCATCGTGACCTTGCAAATTTTTGAGAAGGGGGACATGCAGAATCGAACTACCACGAGGGGAGGGATTAAAAAAACAAGCATTTCAGCACGATAGGAAACGGTAAGATTTTTGGGTAAGATTTCCGCGAAAAATAAAATTCCCAGAGTCATGCCGCATGCAAAAATGAAAAGGGAATTTTCCCCTCCCCCAAAGCTTTTCTCTGCCAGTCCTCCTACCAAAGTAGCTCCCAAGGTATTGGCAATAGTATTTAGACTAAGAATTGCTGAACTTGTCTCATCAATTTCTTGACGGTATTTTTCAAGTAAATTGCCCCATTTACTTGAGCGTTCTTTGAAATGCTCAATTTCGGCGGAGGTTACGCTCAAAATCATTGCTTCCAAAATCGAGCAGAGAGAAGATATGCCAATGGTTAGGGCAACCGCTAAGACTAGTTGACTAGTCATTCAAGCGATTAGGTTGGTCTTTGACAGAGCCACTGTGCATGATGGAATAGAAAATCAAGCCACATAATAAAAAACTAGGCAACCCTTGAAATATGTCTGTATTAAAAAAACTCCCTCTGCATGATTATCATAAGTCCATCTCAGCAAAATTTGCTCCTTTTGCCGGTTGGGATATGCCGCTTTCCTATGGGAGTAGCCTGGAAGAACATAGGTTTGTACGTAAATATGCAGGAATTTTTGATGTAAGTCACATGGGGGAGATCCTAGTCGAGGGAGTTCAGGCACTCAACTTCCTCAATTTTGCTTTAACCAATGATCTGTCTAAAATCCGAACGGGACAGGCACAATATACTCTTCTCTGTTCTGAGGATGGGGGCACGATCGACGATCTAATTGTTTATAAAATTGCTGAGACAAAGTACTTACTCTGCGTTAACGCATCTAATACAATTACAGACTTTGCTCATCTTATCGCCCTTCGCGGAAATTATGATTGTGAAATCCACAACCAGTCTGACGAATTTGGGCAGTTGGCCATTCAGGGTCCCTGCTCAGCCGATATTCTATGCCAATTGTGCGAACGAAAGGTCGCTGAGATTCCTCGAATGCATTGTGTGGAGGGTGTTTGGTTAGGTACAGACAAATCGCTTATTGCTCGAACCGGGTACACGGGCGAGGACGGTTTTGAAATTTATTGTAGTAAGGATCAATTGAGTGAATGGGTAGCCGCACTTTCCAATTCATTCGAGAGTGGGAAGTTGTGCTGGATCGGTCTGGCGGCTAGGGACACACTTAGGTTGGAGGCAGGCTTTCCTTTGCATGGACACGAGTTGTCTGATGAAATAAGTCCAGTCCAAGCAGGATTAAGTTGGGCGGTTGGTTGGGATAAGGAAGAATTTCTCGGTTCGGTTGCCTTGCGGGCAGAAAAGGAGAATTTACTCAAGGGTAGGGTGGTTCACTACGCTGTGGAGGATCGGCGGATTCCGCGTTCCAACTCGGCTATTGTAAATCACGATGGCAAAAAAATAGGCCGAGTGCTCTCAGGTGGATTTTCCCCACTCTTGGAACAACCTATAGGTACGGCTATGATAGATGTAGAAGTGCTCGGAGAATTTGAGAAAGACGGTGCCTTTGCAGAGATAAGGGGCAAACTGATTAGAATAAGGAAATCTTTGCCTGCGATCAGAAGAGTACGAGGGGACTAAGGAGTCTCGTTTTGAAAACCTGCAATGACTAAATCGACGCCTTCGAAGTTATCAAAGTTCAAATTATTAATCATGATCCCTTCGAGCTTTTCTTTTAAGTGCGAACGGGTTTCTTTGACTTTGCAATTTTGATCCACTCGAAGGCAGACATTCAGTCTGAGTGAAGATCCTTTTTTAAGAATGCGGGTTTTGGGGGCATGGACTCCTGGTATGGAAGCACAAGACTTTCTAACTAATTCCCTCAGTGCTTGAGGAGTGATTTGAACGGCACCTTCATTATCCGAAAAAACAGGAACCAATTCGACTCTGAGCTTCCTTATTAACCACCACAAAAAGCAAAGAGCGAAAAGCAAAGCAACACCATACCAATAGATCGGTGCTGTGAGAACATCTTCTGGGGAGAGGTTAAGATAATACTCAACCATTGTCATGCTACTATGGTGTAGACAGATCAGTCCTCGGGAGAGGAAGCTTCCCAGTCCTCGGAATCATCTATGTCTTTCTCGGAAGACTCTTGCTTTATATCATCGATTATTACATCGATATTCTTGGCATGATTCCCCGTCATTGTGAGAATTTGGTCCCGTATAGCTTCCTGTATACTCAATCCTGTCTTGGCTAAATCCACTCCAAATCTCAGTACGACACGAACTTCGATTTCATATCCACCACCTTCCGCTTCTGAAACTTGAACACCACGCTCGGATTCTTTTTTGGAGAAAAAGTCGGTAAGGCCTTCAACTACTCCACCACCGCCGACATTAACTACCCCGGCGACGGATTGGGTTGCTAGTCGTACAATTCCGGCGACTACGCTATGATTAATGCGAATGGTACCTAATTCACTAGACTCTTCGGAAAGGGTAGGGATAGATTCTGAATTTTCGTTGGTGGCGTTAGCCTTTTTCTTGGTCATGGTAAACTACTTCTTGTTAGAACTTTGAAATACATCTTTGGGGGCCCTGGAAAGAAATTCTTCCACATAGGAAGTAGTGGCCTCTCCTTGGCGGAAACCAGGATCCAAAATGACGGCTTTAAGAAACTCGACGTTAGTATCTATACCTCGGATGATATACTCGCTGAGTGCGCGGTACATTCGATCCAATGCAATTTTCCGGGTTCTGCCGTAGGCAATGAGCTTGCAAATCATGCTGTCATAATAGGGGGAAACCGTGTACCCGCCATATACATGAGAGTCCACCCGCACACCATGCCCCCCAGGGGCGTAGTACAGACCAATTGTTCCAGGTGATGGAGCAAAATTACGAGAGGGATTTTCCGCACAGATTCTGCACTCGATGGCATGTTTGCTAAGAACGATATCCTTTTGACTAAGGGATAGCCTGTTTCCAGAAGCAACTTGAATTTGCTCTTTGATTAAGTCGACGCCCGTGACCTCTTCTGTGACCGCATGCTCGACCTGAATGCGAGTATTCATCTCGATAAAATAAAAGTTCCCTTTCGAGTCCACAAGAAACTCAATCGTGCCCGCGTTGACATAATTTGCAGCACTGGTTGCTTTAAGGGCTGCTTTCCCCATTCTGGCACGGAGATTTTTGTCCAAGAAAGGAGAGGGCGCTTCTTCAATAACCTTTTGATGCCTTCTTTGAACGGAACAATCACGCTCCCCTAAATGAATAGCGTTGCCATGTTTGTCGGCTAAGACCTGAAATTCAACATGACGAGGGTTTTCCAAGTATTTCTCTACATAGAGAGAGCCGTTTCCAAATGCTTTGGTGGCTTCGAGTCGGGCGGATTGAAATTCCTTGGCGAATGAAACAGCGTTATGAGCAATTCTCATTCCGCGTCCACCTCCACCTGCAACTGCTTTGATGATTACTGGAAACCCAATTTTTTTGGCCACTTTAATCGCTTCTTTTTCATCCTCTATGGGCCCATCGCTTCCCGGGATAATTGGAACACCTGCTTTGGCGACGGTCTCACGGGCGATTGCTTTATCACCCATTTTGGCAATGGTTTCAGAACGCGGGCCGATAAAAGTTATGTTGCAGGATTCACATTGCTCGGCAAACTCTGCATTTTCAGAAAGGAAACCATACCCAGGATGAATGGCGTCAACATCCGCAATTTCGGCTGCACTAAGAATGCGATCGGCCCTAAGGTAGCTTTCCGCCCCAGGGGCGGGTCCGATACAAATAGCTTCATCAGCGAGTTGTACATGCAGCGATTGTTCATCTGCTTCAGAATAAACCGCGAGAGTCTGAATTCCTAATTCGCGGCATGCACGAACAATTCGTAAGGCAATCTCTCCACGGTTGGCTATTAAAATCTTCCTTATCATTCCAAGACCTTACAGGGGTCTGATTTTAAAGAGTGCTTGTCCAAATTCTACGCTATTGCTGTCTTCCACAAGGATCTCAACGACCTCTCCAGACTCTTCTGCCTGAATTTCGTTCATAACTTTCATTGCCTCAATTATACAAAGCACATCGCCTTTTTTGACCGTTTCGCCTACTTTTATGAATTCGGGATCATCGGGGGAGGGTTTACGATAAAAAGTGCCAACCATCGGCGAGGTGAAGGTGGAAAGGTTATCGTCTGACTTTTTATCAGCAGGAGGTGGTGTAGTGGGATTTGCCGGGGAATGTGATGTGTTTGGCTGCTGTGCTTGAACAATCACTTCTCTCATTCCCACTGAAGGATTGTCACCACCAGGGCGGGCAAGTCTGAGTTTTAAATCCTTTACTTCGATTTCCAATTCGGTGAGATCCGATTTTTGCATCATCGATATGATTCCTTTAAGTTCGCTTAAGTCCAAAGTGCTGTCCTCCTTTAATGATTGATAGGTTGATCAAATGAAAATTTTTCACGGTGGCAATGTTTGATTTTTTAACAGTTTTTAGAAAAGGCAGAAATTTACTTCGGAAGGAGTGCAGGTGTGACCAAGATTTCCCAAGACGGTTTTTCGATTGGGCCATGAACATAAATCTCGCTTAACCTTGAAAATGGATCGGCGAAACTCAAGACTTGCCTAACAATGGGCACCTGAATGTTACCTAATAGTTTAATGTCCGCATTGAGATCAACAGTGCTGTTGGTGAGGTCGAATGTACCTTTCCCGACAATTTTGGATAGAGGACCTTTCAGCTCGAAATTATCAAAAGTAAGATTCCCCTGATCGATTTGAAAAGGAGCTTCTAAAGCATTGAACCTTAGGGCATCGGAGGGCATTGGCAGATTGAATGTTTTTAGGTTTTTACTTAACCCTCCAAGGAAATCGATCCTGCCAACATCAATTCCATCTAAAAAGAAGTTCCCCGTTCCCTCGAATTGCATGAGGTCAGAGGCAGGGCCTTTGCCAAGTAAATTAATACTTACAGTTCCTTTTTGCTGAAATTCAGGAATTGAGGTTTCAGAGCCAGTTGTAAAAGGTGAGCCATCTGAGTCTTCATTTTTGGAAAGCCAGTTTTGGTAGACATTACTGTAAAGTAAATCGGGTTGTGCATTTGAAATATTCAACCTCATTTCGATTAGGTCAGAAATGTTGGATTTTTCCTCAATTTGTATGGTGCAGTTACCTTCTGCCAAAATGAGATTCTCAAAATCACAGTATAAAAGACCGTCTTGTCTCCCAATCTCGCCTGAAAATGAAGTTACCGGAACGCCCTTAATTTGGATAGTACGGTCTGAATTCAATGAAACTGAAAAAGAGGTCGAATTAGAATCAGCAATGTCGACATCTTCTGTTAGATTAACAAATCCCTCACCGTCAAAGCTGACAACCGAAGCGTTTATCTCATCAAGTAAACCGTTGAGGTCGGAATCGAAAATCGATTTTCCATCGTTAAAAGGAAATTCTCCGTGCCCATCAAACTTAAGAAAGGGTTGTAGTATAGATTTTGGAGAGAATGTGAGTTTTCCAGAGATTTCACCGAATTGATGTTCCAATGGTTTCAATAGAATATCAGTGTAAGCATTTTGCACCAGAATTTCTACATTTGAGTCAGAAAATTGTATATTTTTAAAACTTACATCATCCCCTTCGACAAAGCCATGGGTGAAAGAATTGCCCGATGGGCCTCCCCAAATGCCAGATATGGTGAAATTACCTGTAGGAGAATTTTCATTAAATGTGAAATCTTGCCAGATATCATTCCACCAAGACCCGAGCCAAGGGGTAATGTCATTGGGTAAGCAATACCCATCAAGCAAGAATCTGTACCTTGGCGGATTCCAGTGTTGGACATAACTTCCGGTTGCCTCACTGCTTCCAAATTTACCGTAGGCATTGTTGATGAAAATGGACAAATTTGAATCGATTTCCCCATTTGCTGAAAAAAAGCCAGGTTTGGTATCGAGAACAGAAAATGATGATGCTTGAAGGTTAAATAAGGTGGGTGACGACCCGTTAATAGGGACAAGATTTGGAAGGCAGGATAGTTTAAGGATTTCACCGCTACATATGGCAGTTTCGCCGTAAGCCATTTTGGCGGACAAGTTGGAATTATTTGGGTGAAAATTTAAAAAACCCTTCCATTTTGAGCGTAGAGGCAATTCCGTTAAAAAGCTAAAATCTGTCATGTTTGAATCACCGTAAAAATGAGCGAACTTTATATTATTTTTCTCATAAAAGCTCACTTTCATTTCGGGCAAGTTTCCCGAGATGGGACCATCGAGTTTAACACCTGAAATCGATAATTGGTTGATTTGGTTAAGGGAGAATTCAGATTGAGGAAGGAGATCAACATCAAAAGCGAAAGATGATTCTCCAGAGTTAATTACAAAGTTGTGAATATTCGCTGTATTGGATTGCGAATTAAGTTCACCTCTTAAATTTCTCGCACCATTTCTATGTTCGTTTAAGCAAACATAAAAGATATGGTTGTTTTTAAGAGATTTTGGCTCACTTCTTGATGTACATGATATGTTGATTCCACCTTTCTTAGTGGTTGAGTAAACCTCAATTATGTCATCCGAGAAATATTGATCAATTAAGAGCAAATTATATGATAATTCTCTAATAAATTCTTCTAATACAAATTTTTCTCCTGTTCCAGATATGCTTTTGGGTAATTCTAAAATTGATATTGAAATATTAACAAATTTTGAACGCCAATACAAACGACAGTTTAGGTGATAAGAATCATTAGTCATTTTGAAGGTTATATTTTCGAACTTCATATCGATCTCATTTGTGCTTATCCTGAAATTATCAATTTTGCATTGTGCAATTGCGTTTAACCAACTGATATTGGATATATTTGGATTAAGTGAAATCATGACATCTTGAAGGTCTGCACTTATTTGATTTGATGAAAGAGATAATTTATCAATACTTAGTTTAGAACCTTCAAAGATTTTAGCGTTCTTAATATCGCAAGAATCAAGACCGGATTTAATTAGTGCTTCTTTAGCAAAATATTCTGGTACAGGAATCGAAATTTTAACAGTAAAGATTATCAGGATTTGTAGGCAGATCGATGCCCATAAAAAAAATAAGAAAACTCTCTTTATTAATTTCAATAAAATATATTTAGAGTTTACCAGAATAATTAGTTATTCAATTACTACTTTGCAGTATGCTGCTTAGGGTATCAATGTATTCTATGGGGAGATTAAATGTGATGTTTTCTTCCAGTGATCCGGCAAACCAATTGGTTGTATTTACCTGCTCTGTAATGAGGACACTTTGGGGAGAAGAGGAGTTCTTATCGATGAAATTAACTTTATATTTCCATGCGTGCCAATTTCCGTTGTGCCACAATCCCTCTTTTTCCATCCTTTCGTCGACAATCGATTCTGCATAAATATTCTTTAAAATATTAAAGCTTTCATCATCCTGACCAACCGTGCTGTAAACAGAACGATTCATGTCATCGATCATTTGTATATTAATTTCAGATATTGCGCTCCCTAACTTTACTACATTTTTGCTTAAATAATTCTTCATTTCGATACGGATCATATCTTCCCATTCACAATTAGTTAGGCAGAGAACCCCTTCCTCCAAAATCAATGTTTTCCAAAGGGACATCTGGTCAGATGATTTTGAGACCAATACTGTACGCCTGGTAGAGTTTAGATATTCCAATTCAAGCTTAAATATAGGTTGATCGAATCCATGCTCACTAAGTTGATCTGAGTTTGGATTAAATTGTAAGTAGTCTGTAACTTCGATAGCACTCAATTTGTGAATCGTTTCACGCACTGCTTGTAAGTCGACATCGGCAGTTCTTGATGTAGTTCCGTTTGTCTCAAATCCGATCCATTCGTTTTCTTTGGTTCTTCTCAACGAGAGAGATGATTCAAATCTCGAAATCTTAATTCGTTCCAAATCTGAAACCGTAACATCAAATAAGCGAGGTTCTCTAAGTTTTGTAGTCCAATCCTCAAAACTTAATCTTAACTCAGGAAGCAACTGGAATTTGATTCCCTTTTCAGCATAATCGCAAATCAGCATTGAGGTGGAGTTATTTTCAATTAAGGAGAAAGTATACAGATGACTTCGACTCATTGCATCGACTCTTAGATGGTAAATATTAGTAATATTGTCGCCATCTTTTAACTCAGGTTTGAAATTGATAATTTTAGAAGATGCAATTTGGTTAAGTACAAAAAATAGTTTCTCCCTGTTTGCACTAGCATCTAAGGGCAGATTGAATTTCCAGTCATCTTCTTCATTCACTAATTCTACTGTGGATTGGTTGTCATGGTTTATTGTCCGTAGTTTAAGCGAATCTATGGTGTAGAGTGGAATCTTAAAGAAAGTAGTATTTGCCCAAGTGATTGTTTGAGAATCAAAGAACTTTAAGAAGGAGATTGGGAGTTTTAAGATGGTATCTTCAATCGTGTTGTTTTTAAATAGGCAGAAGAGAAATGTTTTATCTCGGGAAGTATCTCCTACCTGGAGCGAAAAATGGGTATCTAGACCGTCTATTTTTAAGAGGGGTGCCCCATCGGTTATTCCATAATCACTTAGCTCTTCACCCCTTGTGGCTAATTCATCTGCACTACTATGGAGATTGATGCGGAGATTGGCCAAAGATGTGATTAATTCAGCTACCTTTAGCGAGTCGGCTTCCCATCGTACGGGATGAAGCAATTGCCAAGAGCCATCCTTGTCTGATGAAATTACTATCGATGAAGAAGGACTTTCCAATATCTCAATTTTAGAAATATGGGGGAGCGTTGAGGTAATAATATTACTAAGGGATGTCTCCTTGGGTTCTTCCGAAATGTGAAAGTAAATATAAACAAATAAAAGAATATTAGAAATGGATAAGATGAAAATTTTATTCTTCATTAGGGTACCTCCTTTCGCAGCCAGCTCATGAAAAGCCCCATGAATAGAACAGATATGGGGATTACGCTAAGACTGTAGGTGAGTTTAGTGAAATCATGTTTGCTTAGTGAAATAGAGTATGAATTGAGGGTTCTGGGCTTTACATCGAGCATCTCCTCCTCGTCTGTAAGCCAATAGACAATATTACTAGCTAGAGCTTGATTTCCGGTGCTAGATGATAATTTTGCATTATTGAAGATTTCCGAGCTTCCAATCACGGCTAGTTTAGCTCTAGAGTTGATGTTTGTTAATTCAGAACCTAGTAGGCTTAATTCAGAAACGGCAAAGATTGGTACAGGTCCATTTAAATCAAGCAAAGGATTTCTTTTAATGGGTGTTGCTCGGTTCGACCAATTAGAAATTGCATAGGATGTGGAGGCCGTATAGATGAGTTCCTTTGTTTCGAAATAGCCATTCTGTTGGGTCTTTTCGATAGGCCTGCATTTCCCTGATTGTATCACAAAGCCATTAGATATAATGTTTTGAGTGAGTTTGTGTTCAAGCGATTTGGGGAATGTTCGTACGAAATATGAATTCGAGAAAATATCATAATTATCCCTATTCTCGTCGTGAATAAGCATATCATGACACCTTAATCCCCATTCCTTGAAGAGATTTCGTAATCCAAAAGCAGGATTGTCACTGGCAAGGGTTTCCTCGACAGGGTCTAACAGAACAAAAACTTTCCCGCCCCGATAGTTGAGGAACTGCCTGATCATATTGACTTCTTTCTCATGAAAAATGCCTTTCGGACCGCAAATTATCAGTATTTCGGCATCAAAGGGTATGTTTTCTAGTGAGCTTAGATCTAAGGATTGCACATCGAGGCCTTTATCTTCAATTAATTGCTTAAATGATGAAAATCCCGCGTTAGTCGAACTATCATCCGGACTGGCTTCGCCATGCCCTGTACTGAAGTAAACTTTTTTCCCTATTTTCTCATCCCGTAATTTTATTATAGACTGGATAAGTTTTGCTTCCCCTCTGAACTCTGTAGGTTGTAATACACCGTTGGCAGATTCAACCCAATTAGAGTAAAAGTTGGATTCCCAAATCGCCTCACGAGCAAGTGAGTCGGAAGATCTGAATACTTGGTTATTATCGTAGGGACTGATTTCACTTGGCTCGCGATACCTGACTAAAACCTCCTTGCCTTTGGATGGTGAGGCAATGATGAGCAAATTTCTTTCATTGATGTTGTATTGATCTAAAACATCGGTTTGTTGGTGCTTGATGCTATCAAAATTAATTCTGAAGATTCGAATCTTCTGATCAGGTGAAAATCTTTTTAATTGATCGAGTAATAGATCAAGGTCGGTGAGGAATTGTTGTATTATTTTGGGATAATCAGAGTCGTTGCCGAAAGTGACAATGATATCAATGGGAGTACTAATTTTATTGAGATGAAGTAATGATTCGTTAGAGAGCGAATAGGACTTATTAGAAAAATTGAATTGATATTTAACCGTGGAGATTAGAAAACTCGCTAAAAAAAATAATGTAAAAACAAGCAAGTAAACTACCCATCTGTCCAGTTTCTTATTTTGTTTGGAGTATCTAAAGTTCATGCTTTATGTTTAATTCTGTCTACCTGAATAATTGCTAGAAATAAAAATAAAACCGTTAGAGTTATTTGATGAAAGATTGTTTTTACATCGAGTAAACCTAATGAAAAATTGTGCATTTGAGACAACCCGCTACACAAGGACAGTATAGTGGATTCCAGGTAATCAAAAATGCCCTGATTTTCTGAAATAGGAAAACTTTCTCCAAAAGTAAAAATGATTGCTGTTAAATAAATAGATATCAGTGAAAAAGTAAGCATGCCTGATATCATTTGATTTTTGGTTAGGGAACTGGCGAAAATGCCAAAAGCGGTAAAGGTGCAACCATGAAAAACTAAAAATGAAAATATCCCAATCCATTGAGATGGCTCATTAAAACCCAACGATATTCCTGTTAAAGGGTATATAAGATAGGTAATTAATGGAAAACAAAATGAGAGCCCAAATATTACATATAGAAACATCAAGCTCGCAGTCCATTTTCCAAGCACTAGTTCGGTTGAAGACACTGGAGCGGACATCAGTACCTCCAGCGTGCCAAGTTTTCGTTCTTCGGAAAATGTTCTCATAGTTAAAAAAGGCACAAGACCTGGCGAGCCAAAGAGAAGACCAATGAGTAGTGATGTGAGAGGAGGGAGGATCCAATTCGTGCTGCTAAAAAACTCAAGGAAGAAACGGTAGGAGATGCCAAGAAGGGAAAGGAAGTAGAAACTGGAGATGTAAGTGGTTGTGGAAATAAATAGTGTAAAAACTTCCTGTTTCACTACTTGGAAATAAATATGCATACAGAAATTTAGTTGAGGTCAGTTGCTTTTTGTTTTTTACGACCCAGTAAATCTTGTATCTCCCAGTTTCGTTTGGTTGCCTTTAAGAAAATAGTTTCTAGGTCAGGTTTTGCTACCCTAAACTCAGAAATTTGCATTTCTTTTATAA